>OBEQ010599146.1_pt1 | contig 50617 bp, 60 predicted proteins | sample 1670901 | NCBI WGS metagenome assembly OBEQ01 (sample SAMEA104232315, study PRJEB22302) | groundwater metagenome | biome: forest; feature: aquifer; material: groundwater | place: USA | collected 2011-08-07 | depth 5.4 m
AAGTTATATCGGTGGTGAAGGCCACAATTTACAAGAACACTCCGTGGTGTTGATTCGTGGGGGTCGTGTAAAAGACTTGCCAGGTGTGCGTTACCACATTGTGCGCGGCAGCTTAGATACAGCGGGTGTTGCAAAACGTCGCCGTGGTCGTTCTAAGTATGGTGCTAAAAAGCCTAAAGAATAGGAAATAACGATGTCTAGACGAAGAGAAGCTCAAAAGCGAGAAGTGATACCAGATCCAGTTTATAAAAGTGAACTGTTAGCGCGATTCATTAACTCTGTCATGTCCCATGGCAAAAAGTCTGTTGCAGAAGCCATCGTGTATGGCGCATTAGACAAAATGCAAGAAAGGCTGGGCAGCAAAATGCAAGGCATGGTGCGCAGCAAAAAAGAAGAAGGTGAAGGTGATGAAGGCGGTAATGGCGCTGGCAAACAGATTGTTTTGCAAGTTTTTGATAAGGCGTTAGATAACGTCAGACCCAGCGTTGAAGTAAGAGCGCGTCGAGTGGGCGGTTCTACTTATCAAATCCCTGTTGAAGTGCGTTCTTCACGTCGTACCACTTTAGCGATGCGTTGGATTGTTGAAAGCGCTTCTTCGCGTGGTGAAAAAACCATGGCATTGCGTTTAGCCGCTGAGCTAATGGATGCGCTTGAAGGTAGAGGCGCTGCTGTTAAAAAGCGTGAAACCGCGCACAGCATGGCGAAGGCTAACCAAGCATTCGCTCATTTTCGTTGGAACTGAGGTAATTAACCGTGGCAGACATATCAGCGCGTACCACCCCATTAGAGCACTACCGCAACATTGGCATTATTGCGCATATTGATGCGGGCAAAACAACGACGACAGAGCGTATCTTATTTTACACCGGCGTTTCTCATAAGCTAGGCGAAGTGCACGACGGTGCGGCGGTGATGGATTGGATGGAGCAAGAGCAGGAGCGCGGTATCACCATCACTTCTGCGGCAACGCGTTGTTATTGGCCTGGCATGGCAAAACAATTCCCTGTTCATCGCATTAATATTATTGACACCCCTGGCCACGTAGATTTTACCATTGAAGTAGAGCGTTCTTTGCGTGTGCTCGATGGTGCTTGTGTTGTGTTTTGTGCAGTGAGTGGTGTAGAGCCTCAATCTGAAACGGTATGGCGTCAAGCAAACAAATATGGTGTGCCACGTATTGCATTCGTAAACAAAATGGATCGTGCGGGCGCTAATTTCTTACGCGTGGTCGGTCAAATCAAAACACGTTTAGGTTCAGATGCAGTGCCTATTCATTTAGGCATTGGTGCAGAAGAAAAATTTGAAGGTGTGATTGATCTCGTTAAAATGAAAGCCATTTATTGGGATGAAAAAACCCAAGGCATGAGTTTTGAAGAAAGAGAAATTCCTGCTGAGCTACAAGCTGAAGCAAAAGAGTGGCATGACAAAATGGTAGAGTCTGCTGCAGAAGCGACTGAAGCGTTGATGGATAAATACCTAGAAGAAGGCACGCTCTCCGTTGAAGAAATTAAAAAAGGCTTGCGCATTCGCACATTAAACAATGAAATTGTGCCGGTATTGTGTGGCTCTGCGTTTAAAAATAAAGGCGTTCAAGCCATGCTTGATGCGGTCATTGAATATTTGCCTGCGCCTATTGATGTGCCTGCTATTAAAGGGACATTAGCCGATAAAGAAAATACGCTTGCAGATCGTAAATCAAGCGATGATGAGCCTTTTGCTGCGTTGGCATTCAAAATTGCAACCGATCCTTTTGTGGGAGCATTAACTTACTTCCGTGTTTATTCCGGCGTCGTGCGCAGTGGTGACACGATTTTCAATCCTGTCAAAGATCGCAAAGAGCGCATTGGTCGTATCGTTCAAATGCATGCAAATAGCCGTGAAGAAATTAAAGAAGTGCGTGCAGGCGATATCGCTGCTGCCATCGGCCTGAAATATTCTACAACGGGTGACACTTTATGTGATCCAGATGAAGTGATCACGCTTGAAAAAATGGATTTCCCTGAGCCTGTTATCCACGTCGCAGTAGAGCCTAAAACCAAGGCAGACCAAGAAAAAATGGGGATTGCCTTAGGTAAGTTAGCGCAAGAAGATCCTTCCTTCCGTGTACACACCGATGAAGAGTCAGGTCAAACCATCATTTCTGGTATGGGTGAGTTGCACTTAGAAATTATCGTTGACCGCATGCGTCGTGAATCTAATGTTGAAGCGAACGTGGGTAAACCCCAAGTAGCTTACCGCGAAACCATCCGCAAGTCTGTTGAACAAGAAGGTAAGTTTGTTCGTCAAAGCGGGGGCCGTGGTCAATATGGTCATGTGTGGTTACGTATTGAGCCGCGTGAACCGGGTGAAGGATATGAATTTGTAAACGCCATTGTGGGTGGGGTGATTCCAAAAGAATATATTCCTGCCGTAGATAAAGGCATTAAAGAACAAATGGAAAACGGCGTTATTGCAGGTTTCCCTGTCGTAGATGTGCGCGTTACTTTATTTGATGGTTCTTACCATGATGTCGATTCCAGTGAAATGGCATTTAAAATCGCAGGTTCCATGGGTTTTAAAGAAGGTGCAAAAAAAGCAAGCCCTGCATTACTAGAACCTATTATGAAAGTAGAAGTAGTAACCCCTGAAGATTACATGGGGGATGTGATGGGTGACTTGAATCGTAGACGCGGTATTTTACAAGGCATGGACGATATTCCTTCCGGAAAATCTATCCAAGCAGAAGTGCCGTTATCTGAGATGTTTGGTTATGCAACCACGTTAAGATCATTGTCACAAGGTCGCGCAACTTATTCGATGGAATTTTCGAAATATGTTGAAGCACCAAATAACGTAGCAGAAGCAGTCATTGAGAAACACAAAGGTTAATTTTAACGATTTTTGAATAAGTGAGGTAATCATCATGTCAAAGGAAAAATTTGATCGCAGTAAGCCCCATATGAACGTAGGAACGATAGGCCACGTAGATCATGGTAAGACGACGCTGACGGCGGCGTTGACGAAGTGTATGGCAGAAATGCATGGTGGAGAATTCAAGGCGTATGATCAAATTGACAAAGCGCCAGAAGAAAGAGCGCGAGGGATAACGATAGCGACGGCGCACGTAGAATATCAGTCGGCGAATCGGCACTATGCACACGTAGACTGCCCCGGGCATGCGGATTATGTAAAGAACATGATTACGGGTGCGGCGCAAATGGACGGTGCTATTTTGGTAGTGTCTGCAGCAGATGGCCCGATGCCTCAAACACGAGAACATATATTGTTGGCGCGCCAAGTAGGGGTGCCTTACATTGTGGTGTATTTAAACAAAGCGGACATGGTTGATGACGCTGAGTTATTAGAATTGGTTGAGATGGAAGTACGAGATTTATTGAGTAGTTATAACTTTCCTGGAGAGAAGACGCCGATTATTGTGGGTTCGGCGCTGAAGGCATTGGAAGGGGATCAAAGTGATATAGGGGTGCCGTCTATTAAGAAATTAGTAGAGGCGATGGACAGTTATTTCCCTGAACCGGAACGAGAAACGGCGAAGCCATTTTTGTTACCGATAGAAGATGTGTTCTCTATTTCTGGCCGAGGAACGGTGGTTACGGGCCGAATCGAAAGAGGGATAGTGAAGGTTGGAGAAGAAATTGAAGTGGTGGGGATTAGACCGACAACCGTAACGACGGTGACAGGTGTTGAGATGTTCCGGAAGTTACTGGATGAAGGTCGCGCAGGAGACAACGTTGGTATTTTGCTAAGAGGGATTAAGCGAGAAGACGTAGAGCGAGGCCAAGTGTTGGCGGCGAAGGGAAGCATCAAGCCACACACGCATTTTGAAGCGGAAGTGTATGTATTATCGAAAGAAGAAGGGGGTCGACATACGCCGTTTTTCAATGGTTATCGCCCTCAGTTTTACTTTAGGACGACGGACGTTACGGGTGAAGCACAATTACCTTCAGGCGTAGAGATGGTGATGCCTGGAGACAACATCAAGATGACGATTAAGCTGATAGCGCCGATTGCGATGGAAGAAGGGTTACGGTTTGCGATTCGAGAAGGTGGCCGTACCGTGGGTGCAGGGGTCGTTACAAAAGTCATTGAATAATGTAAAAGTCGCCCCTCTCTTTTAGAGGGGTGAATAAAGAATTTTTAATTGGGACTTAAGTTATGGCGAAGCAAAAGATTCGGATTCGTTTAAAAGCGTTTGATCATCGGTTAATTGATCGTTCTACAAAAGAAATTGTGGATACAGCAAAAAGAACGGGTGCTCAGATCAGTGGACCTATTCCGCTGCCTACAGATAAAGAGCGTTTCACTATTTTGATTTCACCTCATGCTGATAAAAATGCGCGTGATCAATATGAAATTCGTACACACAAGCGCTTGATTTATATTATCGCGCCGACTGATAAAACAGTGGATGCGTTGATGAAATTAGATTTAGCAGCCGGTGTAGATGTGCAAATCAGTGTGGACTAAAGTTTCTTAACTGAATACGTAATGTTTGCCGATGGGTAGATGAGGTTTTGCAATGACAGCAACAACGATAGGTTTGATTGGACATAAACGCGGGATGACGCGTGTGTTTACTGAGGAAGGTGTTTCTATTCCCGTGACGGTAGTAGAAGTATTTCCAAGTAGAGTAACCCAACTGAAAACGTTGGAAAAAGAGGGTTACGCAGCAATTCAAGTAACCAATGGCACACAACGTGCTGACCGATTAACAAAGCCCATGGCAGGTCATTATGCCAAAGCAGGCGTCGAGCCAGGCACGGGTTTGTGGGAATTTGTCATTGATAAAAGTAACACAGATTATGCAGTGGGTTCTGAAATCAAGGTAGACCTGTTTAAAGAAGGCCAAAAGGTCGATGTAAGCGGTGTGACAAAAGGGAAAGGTTTTCAAGGCGTGATTAAGCGTCACCACTTTGCCACACAAGATGCAACGCATGGTAACTCCTTGTCTCATAGAGCACCAGGTTCTATCGGTCAAAGACAGTCTCCAGGTCGCGTTTTTAAAAATAAACGGATGGCGGGGCAAATGGGCAATAAAAACAGAACTATTCAAAATTTAGAAGTGGTGCGGGTAGATGTAGAGCGTAATTTGCTTCTCATCAAAGGCGCTATACCAGGCGCGCCTAATAGCACGGTTATGGTTTTACCAGCAGTCAAAGCAGGCGCGTAACCGGGGAGAGAAATATGGAATTGAAAATTACATCATTCGGTCAAGACGAAGCGCTTGGCACAGTTAATGTCTCTGCAACGACATTTGGCCGTGACTTTAACGAAGCATTGGTGCATCAAGTGGTTGTTGCATATCAAGCAGCAGGTCGTGCAGGTACACGCGGGCAAAAAACACGTGCTGAAGTACGTGGTGGCGGTAAAAAGCCTTGGGCTCAAAAAGGATCAGGTCGCGCAAGAGCAGGCACCAGTCGCAGCCCAATCTGGCGTAAAGGGGGCGTTGTATTTGCTGCTAAGACGCAAGATCACAGTCAAAAAGTAAATAAACAAATGTACCGCGGTGCAATGTGCGCCATCTTGTCTGAGTTATTAAGACAAGGCCGATTGACCGTTGTTGAAAATATTGAAGTGGCAGCACCTAAAACCAAAGCATTGGTTTCATCCTTAAAGAGTCTGGGCTTAAAAGATGCTTTGTTGGTGACAGAAGAGGTGACTGAAAACCTCTATCTTGCGGCGCGCAATATTCCCTGTGTGGATGTACGTGATGTAGGGCATGTTGATCCGGTTAGCCTCATCAATTACAGCAATGTGGTAATGACCGTTGCATCGCTAAAGAAATTTGAGGAATTGTTAGCATGAAAACAAACCGCGACTTAATGCAAAAAGAAAAATTATTTACTGTTTTGCTATCACCCCATGTATCAGAAAAAGCAACAACTGCGTCTGATAAATATCGCCAATTTGTTTTTAAGGTGGCGCTGGATGCAAACAAAATTTCAATTAAACAATCGGTTGAAATGTTATTTGAAGTGAAAGTTGAACATGTTCGCATCGTGAACATGAAGCCCAAGAAAAAGCGCTTTGGCGCCATGACGGGTGAAAGAAAGAAATGGAAAAAAGCGTATGTCACCCTGCAAGAAGGGCATGATATTAATTTTGCAGGTAATCAATAAGGGTTTTAACTATGGCAATTATTGCAACCAAACCTACTTCGCCTGGCCGACGTTTTGTGATTAAGGTCGTCAGTCCTCAGTTACACAAGGGCAAACCTTTTGGCAAATTGACAACAGTAAAAAGCAAGCATGGTGGAAGAAATAATCAAGGTCGAATTACGGTAAGACATCAAGGCGGTGGACATAAACAACATTACCGTTTGATCGATTTTAAGCGAGATAAAATTAATATTCCCGCTAAAGTAGAGCGTTTAGAATATGATCCAAACCGAACGGCACATATCGCATTATTGGTATATGCAGATGGTGAAAGAAGGTATATCCTTGCGCCGCAACACTTAAAAGTAAATGATGCTGTTTTTTCAGGTGAAGATGCGCCTATTAAACCAGCCAATTGTTTGCCTATCCGAAACATCCCGATCGGTACGGTTATCTACGCTGTAGAATTAAAACCCGGTAAAGGTGCGCAACTTGCGCGTAGTGCAGGCAGTTCAGTGCAGCTGATCGCAAAAGAAGGGATGCATGCCACTGTTCGTTTACGTTCAGGTGAAATGAGAAAAGTATTAGTAGATTGCCGAGCATCAGTGGGCGAAGTCAGTAATCCAGAGCATAATCTGCGTTCATTGGGTAAGGCGGGTGCGAAACGTTGGCGAGGTATCCGTCCAACTGTTCGCGGTGTTGCGATGAACCCTGTTGATCACCCGCATGGGGGTGGTGAAGGTAAAACGTCTGGTGGTCGACATCCAGTGAGTCCTTGGGGTGTGCCAGCAAAAGGATATAAAACCAGACGTAACAAGCGTACATCCAAAATGATCGTTACTCGACGTAAGAAGTGAGGAAATAAACGTGCCACGTTCCATTAAAAAAGGTCCATTTGTTGACTTGCATTTGGCAAAAAAGATAGAAGTCGCAGCCGCTACCAAAGCGAAGAAACCCATTAAAACATGGTCACGGCGTTCAATGATTACGCCTGATATGTTGGGGCTAACCATTGCTGTTCACAACGGCAAAGTGTTTGTGCCTGTTTTTGTGACAGAAAATATGGTGGGTCACAAACTAGGTGAATTTGCAGCAACGCGTGTTTTCAAAGGACACACTGCTGCAGATAAGAAAGCCAAAGAGAAGGGGAAATAGTTCATGAATGTGAAAGCTATTTTACGTAACACACGCACTTCTGCTTATAAAGCCAGGTTAGTTGCAGATTTAATTCGCGGTATGCGTGTTGAAACCGCATTAAATACATTGGCGTTTTCTTTGAAAAAAGATGCGGCTGTTGTGAGAAAGTTGTTGAACTCTGCTATCTCTAACGCTGAAAACAACCATGGTTTAGACATCGATGAGCTGAAGATCAGTGAAATTTATGTTGATGAGGCGACGCCTTTCAAGCGTATGCATGCACGTGCAAAGGGTCGTGGTAACCGTATTTTAAAAAGAACGTGTCATATTACAGTTGTAGTTTCTGACGCAGGAGTAACAGCGTAATGGGTCATAAAATCAATCCAAATTTATTTCGCTTAAAAGTCATTAACGATTGGAATGCGATGTGGTTTGCAGGCCAAAATTATGCAGAAAATGTGATTGGTGACATTCGGGCTCGTCAATTTATTTCAAAAGAATGGGCTTCTGCAGGGATTAGTCGAATTCAAATTAAGCGACCTGCAAAGAATGCACAGATTATTGTTTATGCTGCACGCCCCGGCATTATTATCGGTAAAAAGGGTGAAGAAGTTGAGCGTGTAAAAGAAAAGGTTAGCAAAATCATGGGTGTGCCTGTGCACATTACTATTGAAGAAGTAAGAAAACCAGAGTTGGATGCAAAGCTCGTGGCTGAGAGTGTGGCGCAGCAGTTGGAAAAGCGTATAATGTTTCGCCGCGCTATGAAGCGAGCGGTGTCAAGTGCAATGCGTCTTGGTGCCGAAGGGATCAAAATCAATGTGGGTGGTCGTTTGGGTGGCGCTGAAATCGCTCGGAATGAGTGGTATCGAGAAGGCCGAGTGCCCTTGCATACACTGCGTGCAGAGGTAGATTACGGTACGGCAGAAGCTAAAACAACCTACGGCATCATCGGTGTAAAAGTCTGGATATTCAAAGGCGAAGTGTTGGGGTCCAAGCAGACTGATGAAGCAGCAGTAGACGGCAATTAATAAATAGAGGAAGGGTTATGTTACAGCCGAAGCGAACAAAATTTCGTAAGCAATTTAAAGGCCGTAATCGAGGATTAGCGACAAGAGGTAATCTTGTAAGCTTTGGTGAGTATGGTTTGAAAACAGTGTCGCATGGACGAATTAGTGCACGTGAAATTGAGGCAGCAAGACGCGCGCTCACGCGACACATTAAAAGAGGGGGCAAGGTGTGGATTCGCATTTTCCCCGACAAGCCAATTACACAAAAACCTCTTGAGGTCAGACAAGGTAGCGGTAAAGGTAATGTTGAGTATTGGGCTGCAGTAGTTCAGCCTGGGAAAGTGCTTTTTGAAATAGAGGGCATTCCTAAGGAGCTTGCAGAAGAAGCGATGACATTGGCTGCTGCGAAACTATCTGTAGGTACAGTTTTTGTTGAAAGAACGGTGATGTAATGAAGATGTCTGAGTTAAGGGATAAAACCCCTGAGGAATTAAAACAAGAATTGTTTAAAGCAAGACATGAACAATTTGGTCTACGCATGAAAAAAGGAACGGGTCAATTGAAAGCGAATCACCAATTTAAATTGGTAAAACGATTGATTGCCCGCATTCATACTTTATTGCGTGAGAGAGAGGCGAATAAAGCATGAACGAGATAACGAAATCAGAACGTACGGCTGTGGGTCGTGTAGTCAGTATCAAAATGGATAAAACCATCGTTGTTCTTATTGAAAGAAAAGAACCGCATCCAAAATATGGAAAATATATTAAACGTATTTCTAGACGATTTGCTCATGATGAAGCAAACACATGTCGTGAAGGAGATAAAGTTTTAATTAAAGAATGCCGTCCATTGTCCAGACATAAAAGTTGGACTTTGGTCAAAGTATTGGATAGCGCTTCTGCGTAAAGCAAAAATAGTTTTTGGAGAAATATAATGATACAGATGCAAACAGTACTTGACGTCGCAGATAATACGGGCGCACGCAAGGTAATGTGTATCAAAGTATTAGGTGGTTCGAAACGTCGATATGCTTCTATTGGAGATGTGATTAGAGTCTCTGTAAAAGATGCAATTCCTCGAGGTAAAGTGAAAAAAGGGGAAGTATTACGGGCTGTAGTTGTACGAACACGCAAAGGTGTGCGTCGTCCTGATGGCTCCATTATCCGTTTTGATTCAAATGCAGTGGTGCTACTTGATGCGCAAGATCAGCCGAAAGGTACCCGGATATTTGGCCCTGTTACCCGCGAGTTGAGAAGTGAGAAATTTATGAAAATTATCTCTCTTGCTCCGGAAGTTTTATAAGAGGAGTCTTGAAAGATGTGGAAGATTCGTAAAGGTGATGAAGTTGTAGTAATTGCGGGTAAAGACAAAGGTAAACGAGGCAAAGTATTAAAGATTTTACCCGATGTTGAGCGTGCCATCGTGGAAGGTGTGCAGCTTGTTAAAAAGCATGTAAAACAAAACCCTCGCTTGTCTGAAGCAGGGGGTATTGTTGAAAAAGAAGCAACGATACATCTTTCTAACATTGCGCTTTATAACCCAGAAACACAACGCGCCGATAAAGTTGCCATCAAAGTGATTGATGAGGCAGGGAAAATAAAGCGAGTCAGAATTTTTAAATCAACGCAACAAGCCGTTGATTTGATAGATGAAAAGAAATAGTAACCAAGGTGAATTAAATGGCTAGATTACGGGAAATCTACAAAGACACAGTCGTCAAACAATTAATGAAGCAGTTTGGCTATCAAAGTGTTATGCAAGTCCCACGGCTGACCAAGATTACGCTGAATATGGGTGTGGGCGAGGCAGCTGGAGACAAAAAGATATTAACGAATGCGCTTGCAGATTTAGCAGCGGTAGCTGGTCAAAAGCCAGTGACAACGGTTGCAAGAAAATCTATTGCTGGCTTTAAGATTCGTGAGGGCTGGCCAATAGGGTGTAAGGTGACGTTGCGACGTGACCGCATGTATGAATTTTTAGATAGATTAATCACTATTTACTTGCCGCGTGTTCGTGATTTCCGTGGTGTTAATTCAAAATCTTTTGATGGTCGCGGTAACTTTAGTATGGGCATTCGCGAACAGATTGTTTGTCCTGAAATTGATTATGACAAGATTGATGCAGTGCGTGGGTTTGACATTACTGTCACAACAACGGCAAAGAATGATGAAGAAGCGCGTGCATTATTAGCTGCATTTAAGTTTCCTTTTAAAGAATAAGTGGGGCAATCTCAATATGGCAAAGAAGTCCGTTGTTCATCGAAACATTAAGCGCCAACAGTTGGCTGCTAAATATAGAGAAATGCGATTGAAGCTAAAAGAGGCCGTAAAAAACCTCAGCTTGAGCGATGAAGTACGCTTGGAAGCGCAGAAAAAACTGCAAGAACTGCCAAGAGATGCCTCTCCCACTCGCGTGCGTCGTCGTTGTAGTTTGACAGGGCGTCCTAGGGGTGTGTACAGAAAGTTTAAGTTAAGCAGAATAAAGCTGCGAGAATGCGCTAGCCGGGGTGATCTCCCTGGTTTGGTGAAGGCGAGCTGGTAACGAGGAGTTGAACTAATGAGTATGCAGGATCCAATTGCGGATATGTTATGCCGCATCAGGAATGGTCAGAAAACTGATAAAGCAATGGTAACGATGCCAGCTTCCACTTTAAAGCTTGCGATTGCCAAAGTGTTGAAAGACGAAGGCTATATTCTTGATTACCAACAAATAAGTCATGAGGGCGAGCATCCTATGCTCCAAATCAACTTAAAATATTACCAAGGCAAACCGGTTATTGACAAAATTACACGTGTGAGCCGAGCTAGCTTAAGACGTTATTCTGCAACAAAAACCTTGCCTCGTGTGTTGGGTGGTTTAGGGGTTGCCATTATCTCCACTTCTAAAGGTGTCATGACTGACCGTGCTGCGCGTGTGGCGGGTGTCGGTGGTGAGATCCTTTGTTATGTATCGTAGGAGGTAGTCATGTCTCGTGTTGCTAAAATGCCGGTGCATCTGGGTGGCAATGTCACTGCAAAGCTCGAAGTAGGTTTAGTTACAATCAAAGGCCCTAAAGGGACGCTGAGTAAAAAGCTAAATACGGCTGTCAAAATCGAAGAAAAAGAAGGTGCGCTTCTTTTTTCTATGATAGATGAAGCTGCGAACGATGCTTTGGCCGGCACGGCCAGGGCTATTGTGAATAAAATGGTGTTGGGTGTCACCGAAGGGTTCACCAAAAAATTAGATTTGGTGGGGGTAGGTTACCGTGCACAAGTGCAAGGCAAGGCTTTAAATTTAACATTGGGCTTTTCGCATCCTGTTGTTTTTGAAATTCCTGAAGGCATTGCCATTGAAACACCAAGTCAAACAGAAATCTTAATTAAAAGCATGGATTGCCAGCTGTTAGGTCAGGTCGCTGCTAAAATCCGTGCGTATCGTCCACCTGAGCCTTATAAGGGCAAGGGTGTGAAATATTCAGATGAACGCATTGTGTTGAAAGAAACTAAAAAGAAGTAAAGTGAGGTGAAGTAATGGAAAAGAAGCAATCTCGATTAAGACGTGCAAAACGTGGGCGTATGAAGATGCAAGCACTGGGCGTGCCCCGTCTATGTGTTCACCGCACACCTCAACATATTTATGCTCAGCTAATCGTCTTAGAGGCGAATAGCCATGTGTTGCAATCTAAAAAGCAAAAAGTACTGGCAAGTGCTTCAACCTTAGATAAAGCGTTAAAAACTGAATTATCAACCGGTGGTAATATGACCGCGGCAGGCAAAGTAGGTAAGTTGCTTGCAGAAAGAGTGAAAGCAATAGGTATTACAAAAGTAGCGTTTGATCGTTCTGGATATAAATATCATGGTCGAGTTAAAGCGCTGGCAGATGCAGCACGTGAAGGTGGTCTCGATTTCTAGTTGGATAAAACTTTAGGGTTCAGATAATGGCAAGCTTTGATCAAAATACAAAGAGCGATGGGTTGGTTGAGAAGTTAGTGAATGTCAACCGCAATTCAAAAACAGTGAAAGGGGGTCGGACTTTTAGCTTTGGTGCGTTGGTTGTTGTCGGTGATGGTCACGGCAAAATCGGCATCGGTAAAGGTAAAGCCAGAGAAGTGCCACCCGCGATTCAAAAAGCGATGGAAGATGCGCGTCGCAATATGATCAGAGTCGTGCTAAATGGCACAACCGTATTGCATGAAGTGACAGGGGAGCATGGTGCAACAAAGGTTTTCATGAAGCCTGCTGCAGAAGGTACCGGTATTATTGCGGGGGGTGCAATGCGCGCCATCTTTGAAGTATTGGGCGTGAAGAATGTGTTAGCAAAAACAATTGGTTCTGCTAACCCCATCAACGTACTACATGCTACCTTGAATGCCTTACAAGCAATGACTTCTGCAGAATATATTGCAGAAAAACGTGGTAAAACCCTTGGCGAAATATTTGAAAATCAACGTCAGGGCAAAGCTAAAATTTAATAGAGTGGTGAGTGGCGATGAAGAAAAAATCGACTTTGAAATTAACACAAATACGCAGTGCTGCAGGTCGTTTGCCTAAGCACAAAGCAACCTTATTAGGTTTGGGGTTGCGCCATCTAAACCATAGTGTTGAGTTAGAAAATACACCTTGCACGCAAGGGATGATTCGACAAGTTTCTTATTTAGTAAAAGTTGAGGAGGCTAAATAATATGTACCTCAATACAATTAAACCGGCAGTAGGCGCTAAAAGTTTAAGTAAAAGATTGGGTCGTGGTATTGGCAGCGGTAAAGGTAAAACCTGTGGCAAAGGTCACAAAGGTCAACGTGCACGTGCAGGGGGTTACCATAAGGTAGGTTTTGAAGGCGGACAAATGCCTTTGCAACGCCGCTTACCTAAGTTTGGTTTTACTTCGTTGAGTGCACTAAAAGTGGCTGAAGTGAGGTTAGGTAACCTAGATATTTTTGAAGAAAAAACCCTGATTAACTTAGCCTTATTAAAAGACATGGGCTTTATAAATGCCAATATTAAAGTGGTACGTATTATTGCAAATGGGATTGTTTCAAAACCTTTATACTTCCAAGGCTTGAAGATAACAGCGGGCGCTAAAAAAATAATTGAGATGGCAGGTGGAAAAATAGAGGGATAGATGGCAAAGGCAAACCAGGGACTGTCCCTTACTAAAACAGGGTTATTAGAGCTAAAACAACGGCTTTTGTTTGTAGTGATAGCGATTATTGTTTATCGCATTGGATGCCATATCCCTGTACCTGGTTTAGATTCTCAAAAAGTGATTGATCTGTTTAGTCAGCATAAGAATGGCATTATTAATTTATTTAATATGTTTTCAGGGGGGGCGCTGTCTAAGCTAACGGTGTTTGCTTTGGGAATTATGCCTTATATTTCTGCATCGATTATTGTGCAGCTACTCAGTGTGGTTTCGCCTGCGTTAGAGCAGTTGAAAAAAGAAGGCGAAGCAGGCCGAAGAAAGATTAATCAATATACGCGACAAGGGACGTTATTACTTGCCAGCATCCAAGCTTTTGGTATGTCTAAGTGGTTGGTGAGCCAAGGGATTGCCTTGAATCCAGGGGTGACTTTTTATTTTGTTGCAACCTTAACACTTGCAACAGGTACTTTTTTCTTGATGTGGCTCGGTGAGCAAATGACGGAAAGAGGGATTGGTAATGGCATCTCTCTCATTATTTTTGCGGGGATTGTTTCTCGCATGCCTGCCGCCATTGGTGCACTGATGGAACAAGTGAGGCAAGGCCAGATCCAATTTTTGGCGCTACTTATCATTGTGACCGTGGTATGTGGTGTGACCGCGTTTGTGGCTTTTATGGAGCGGGGTCAACGGCAAATTACCATTAACTATGCACAGCGCCAGCAGGGTAAGAAGTTATATGCGGCGCAAACAAGCCATTTGCCGCTGAAGGTGAATATGGCGGGTGTTATTCCCCCTATTTTTGCTTCCAGCATTATTTTGCTGCCTGCCACTTTGGCGCAGTGGTTTGGCAATACGAAAGGCATGGAGTGGTTGAGTGAAGTAGGGTTGGTATTATCGCCGGGCCAACCGCTATACATATTGTTATATGCCTCTGCGATTATTTTCTTTTGCTTTTTTTATACGGCACTAGTATTTAATCCAAAAGAAACGGCAGATAACTTGAAGAAATCAGGGGCGTATATTCCAGGTATTCGCCCAGGTGATCAAAGTGCAAGATATATTGATGGCGTAATGAGTCGGTTAACCTTGGTCGGTGCTGCGTATATTACAGCTGTTTCATTGCTGCCAGAGTTTATGCAAGTGATGTGGCATGTGCCATTTTATTTTGGCGGTACGTCATTATTGATTATCGTTGTGGTGGTGATGGATTTTATGTCTCAAATTCAGGCCCACTTAATGTCGCATCAGTATGAGTCATTGCTTAAAAAAGCAAATTTAAAAAGTGTTAGTTTAACTCGGTAAGAGGTAGATCATGAAGGTGAGAGCATCTGTAAAGAAATTATGTCGAAATTGCAAAATAGTAAAGCGCCAAGGCACTGTAAGAGTTATTTGTAGCGAAGCACGCCATAAGCAACGCCAAGGCTAATTTTTGTATTGATTTTTAGAGGTAAAAAAATTATGCTATCCCGTTTTTCTAAGTCTTTAATAATAGTAGGAGATAATAACTGATGGCCCGTATCGCTGGCGTCAACCTGCCTGTAAATAAGCATATTTGGATTGCGTTGACTTCCATTTATGGTGTAGGGAAAAGCCGTTCCTTGAAAGTGTGTGAATCAGCCAAGGTGAGTGCTGACACAAAGGTCAAAGATTTAGTTGAAGCACAAGTTGAGGCGTTGCGTCAGTCGCTTGCTAAGTTTACGGTAGAAGGTGATTTACGCCGTGAAGTGGCAATGAGTATCAAGCGATTGGTGGATTTAGGTTGTTATCGTGGGCAGCGTCATCGCCGAGGGTTACCTGTGAGAGGCCAAAGAACCCGAACAAACGCAAGAACCAGAAAAGGCCGAAGAAAGATGGTAAGCCCCATGGCTGCAAAACCTGCAGCAGCTGCAAAAACTGATAAATCTTAAAGAGATAGGAAAATTAGCATATGGCATCGATAGAAAATGTAAATCAACAGGCGCCAGCGCCGGTCGCGAGTGTAGAAGAAGCGACGACAGATAAAGCCGCTAAAAAGCGCGGCCGAAAAAAAGCGAAGCGCCATGTGGTAGACGGCGCTGTTCATATCAACGCATCTTTTAACAACACCATTATTACCATTACAGACATGCAAGGTAACACCTTGGCTTGGTCTACGGCGGGCAAATCTGGTTTTCGTGGTTCAAGGAAGAGCACGCCTTTTGCTGCGCAAGTTGCCGTTGATAATGTGGCTAGCATGGTGCGAGATGAATTTGGTATGAAAAACGTAGAGGTTTACTTACGTGGTCCAGGACCTGGCAGAGAATCAACATTGCGTGCTTTGGTTGCGGCGGGTTTGAAGATTCATTTAATTACAGATGTTACTCCTATTGCACACAATGGGACGCGTTCTCCTAAGAAACGAAGAGTGTAGAGAGGCTTTATGGCAAGAATGATGGGCAGTGTATGTAAAAAAATGCGCCGTGAAGGAACGGATCTTGGGTTAAAGAGCGGCGTTCGTCCGATAGACTCCAAATGTAAATTAGCAACGCCCCCCGGCGTGCATGGTCAGAAGAAAGGTCGGCTCTCTGAATACGGTGTGCAGTTACGTCAAAAGCAAATGCTCAAGCGTGTTTATGGTGTGTTAGAAAGGCAATTCCGCACCTATTACCGATTGGCTTCTAAAAGTAAGGCGGCAACGGGTGAAGTGCTTTTACAGTTATTGGAATGTCGTTTAGATAATGTGGTGTACCGTATGGGCTTTGCGAGCACACGTGCAGAAGCAAGACAGGTGGTTTCGCACCGATGTGTGACTGTGAATGGAAAAATCGTCAATATCCCTTCTTATCGAGTAGCGCCTGGGGATGTGATAGAGATTCGAGACAGAGCGAAAAATCAAGGTAGAATCCAAGCTGCATTAACCTTGTCACAAAATCGCAATCAGCCTGCTTGGTTAGATGTAGATAGTGCGCAATTAAAGGGAGTTTTTAAATTAATTCCTGAACGCAGTGAATTACCTGCAGAATATAACGAACATTTAGTTGTGGAACTATATTCGAAATAATTAGCGTTTTTTATCGTAACTGTTCATGGCATAAGCTTAAGTCAATTGAACGCTTACTTTTTATCTGTTAAGACAGCTCACCGGAGAGATTGCATGAGTAGTGCTGTAAGTAATTTTTTGACGCCGCGATCTGTAATCGTCAATCAAGTTAGCAAAAACCGCGCCAAGGTGGTGTTAGAGCCTTTAGAACAAGGCTTTGGGCACACATTGGGAAATGCCCTGAGAAGAATTTTATTATCTTCTATGCCAGGCTGTGCGGTTGTTGAGGTGAAAATTGATGATGTGTTGCATGAATATGGCACCATTGAGGGTGTGCAGGAAGATGTGATTGAAATCTTGCTGAACCTAAAAGGCTTAGCCATAGTGCTGCATAACCGTGAGCATGCTGTTTTGACACTCAGCAAGAAAGGGCCAGGTCCTGTGTTAGCAGGAGATATTAATTTAGATCACGATGTGGAAATTGTGAATCCAGAACATAAGATCGCGACCTTGACACACAAGGGGTCACTCAATATGACCTTGAAAATTGCGCGTGGTCGAGGATATCAGCCTTCCCAATCTCGTTTAACCGATGAAGATGTTTCTCGCGAGGTGGGTGTATTGAAGTTAGACGCTTCATTCAGCCCCGTGCAAAGAGTGTCTTATGCGGTTGAAAGTGCGCGTGTAGAGCAACGTACAAACTTAGATAAGTTAATTATTGATCTTGAAACAAACGGCACAATTGATCCTGAAGAAGCAATTAGACGTGCAGCAACCATTCTTCAGCAGCAATTGGCTGTTTTTGTTGATTTAAAAAGTGAAGAAGCGCACAAGCCTTTAGGGTTGTCAGCGGCAATGGATCCCCTCTTGTTGCGTCCTGTCGATGATTTAGAATTAACCGTTCGTTCTGCAAATTGTTTGAAAGCAGAAAACATTTTCTTTATCGGTGATTTGATACAAAAATCAGAATCTGATTTATTGAAAACGCCTAATTTAGGTAAAAAATCCTTGACAGAGATTAAAGATGTTTTAGCGTCTCGCGCGCTTTCTTTGGGTATGCATATTGAAGGTTGGCCGCCAGCGGGTCTGTATGAAACAAGGCTGTCAGAGATCAAAGAAAAAGATCACGAGTAAAGTCATTAGAGAAAAGGTTTAAACTATGAGACATCTTAATGCTGGAAAACGCTTTGGTAGAACAAGCAGTCATCGCCAAGCAATGTTTAGAAATATGATTGCATCTTTGATTAAGCATGAAGCGATCAAGACAACTGTCACGAAAGCAAAAGAATTGCGTCGCTTTGCTGAGCCTTTGATTACACGGGGTAAGTCTGATTCTGTTGCAAATAGAAGGTTGGCGTTTGCAAGAATCCGAGACAAAGTCAGTGTTGCGAAATTATTTTCTGAGTTGGGTCCTCGCTATAAAGAAAGACCAGGTGGTTACTTGCGCATTTTAAAGTGTGGTTATCGTGCAGGTGATAAAGCGCCTTTGGCGATTGTAGAGTTGGTTGATCGTCCCATACCACTTCAAGATGAAGTAGAAGAGTTTCAAGAAGAAAGCCGCGCATAAGCTATATGTTGCGTGTAGGTAGCGTTTAGCGAAAAAAGGCACTTGAAAAAGTGCCTTTTTTTATGGCGCTGCTTATTTTGCGTAGGTAGGTAAGTCGCCTGCTATGCCAAGTGCATATTGTGTCAAGTAGTTTTTAATAAAAGGGGCTTGTTTGATAAGCGACAGGCCGACGGTTTTGAGTGTTTGAGCGGGTGTGTTGGGGTTGCAAAAAAATTTCTGCAATAAGTTGATGACTTCAAGCGAAGCGGTGTTATAGCTTTTTTGTTGTAACTCATAACGTTTTAATGTTTTTTCCAAGCCCAGATCACGTTGCTGTTGTTGTGAGTGTAATAAGTTTTCTGCTAAGCAAGCGGCGTCGAGTAACCCTAAATTTAAGCCTAAGCCTGCCATGGGATGAATGCTATGTGCGGCATCACCCATCAATGCAACACGTGGCTGAAAGTATTGTTGGCAGTGTTGATAATGTAGGGGAAATAAATGGCGTGGGGCAAGGGTAGTTATTGTGCCCAGTGAGTGTGGTGCAGCCTCGGTCAGTGCCGTATTAAAATCAGGTTGAGAGAGCGCCATTAACTGTGCAGCATGGGTTGGTGTGTTAGACCACACAATAGAACAAGTATGTGGATCCGTCAGCGGCAAAAATGCCAAAGGGCCTTGCGATAAAAAACGTTGATAAGCCGTATGGTGATGAGGGTGTTGTGTGGTGACGTGGGTCACTAAAGCGGTTTGATCATAATCTTTTTGTTTCAGCGCAAAGCCCATGGTGTTTCTAAGCCAAGAGGCTTTGCCGTCAGCCCCCACTAAGAGTTGGCATGTTAGCTTTCTACTTTTATTATCTTGAATAAAAGCATGTTGAGGTAAAACCTGGGCGGCGCTTGCTTGAAAGTGTGGAAAGAACGTGACGTTGGGTGCTGTTTCGCGAAGGTGGTTTTCAAGCGCATGTAGCATGGCTTGGTTTTCAAGGATGTAACCTAAGTTTTTTTCGCCTATCTGTGCACAATCAAACTGTAAAAGCAGGTCGTCTTTCTCGTCAGTAATCTGCATGTGTTGATAAGGGCTCACTCGAAGCTGTTTTATCTTTTCCCACACGCCAGCATGGCGAAAAATATTTTCTGAAGCGCGATTAATGGCGCTAACGCGGCTAGCATAGTGTGTGGGGGTATAAGGATAAGACAAGCTATCATTTTCTAATACGGCAATATGCATTGGCGTGTTGGCCAATAGGCTTGCCAAGGTGAGCCCGACGATGCCGCCACCTAAAATAATTATGTGATAGTCTAGTGTCGTCATAACAGGAGGTTACGGATGAAAGGGAAGTTGCGACGCATATCGTCATTGAAAACAATCGGATTTTTCGCGTGCCTACTGTACATGAATTCAGTTTTTTGTGCATCTATTCCCCTCAATGGGCCGGCCAATGTCGTGCCGCCTTTTGCAAATGAAAAGCCCACGGTGTTAGAGAGCGGGTTAGATGCGATCGTGGGCCGTCCGTTATTGTTGCTGATGACAGCAGCAGGGACGGGATTATTCATCCTTTCTCTGCCTGTCAGTATTGCAAGGCAAGCGGTGGGCGGTGCAGCGCAGGCATTGATAGAAGTGCCTGCAAAAGCCACATTCACGCGTTGTTTAGGGTGTCGCCTCAATATGGCGGTAGAGGATAAGCAGATATACCCTGCTGTGGGGGCGTAGTATGTTGCAATTACCCTTTGTTATCGGTCACCGCGGTGCTTGTGCTTATGCGCCAGAAAATACGTTGGCTTCTATACGTAAAGCCGCTGCGATAGGGTTATCGTGGGTCGAAGTAGATGTCATGCTGACAGAAGATAATGTACCGGTGATTTTTCATGATGAGACAGTGTCACGCACAACCAATGGCCAGGGGCGCCTGCGTGAAGCAAGCTTTGCCTATATCGATAGCTTAGATGCAGGCGCTTGGTTTCATCCGCGTTTTGCTGGGGAGAAAGTGCCTACGTTGCAGTCACTGTTGGCGTGCTGTCAGGTGCTAAATTTATCGCTTAATTTAGAGCTCAAAGTGTGTGACAAAGAGGCGCCTGTTTTAGTTAAAAAGGTCCTGCAGGTATTAAAAACACAGGGGCTTCAACCCCCTTTGCAGATCTTGTTATCTAGTTTTTCTTTAGAAACACTAAGGCTATTAAAAGTGGCGGGATGTCCTTATCCGTTAGCATGGAATGTCTCTGCATGGGTGCCTGCGTGGGAAATCGTGGCGCAAGAGATGGGTTTTTATTCAATCCATTTTCCAGCGGAGGTGTTAACAAAAACACGTGTGGCCAGCGTCAAGCAGCACGGGCAACATGTTTTAGCTTATACCGTGAATCAGGCTGCCAAGGCACGTTGTTTGGCAGCAATGGGTGTGGATGCCGTATTCAGTGATGCGGGCGATAAAATCAAACTGTAGCGTGAATAATGAATTTATATCTTGGAATGTTTTGCCTAGGGATAGTTGTTTTTTTAATTTATTGTCGGGCCAGTTTGCGGGTGTGGACTTATTTTTTGGGGTTATGGTTAGTTGTTCTTGCCGTTGTGTATTCTTTTTCTGGGTGGGAATGTTTTCTTCTTGCGGTTTTTTATTTTGCCGTTGCGATAGTGTTTAATATAAAAAAAATACGTGCAAATTTATTTTCAAAGTGGATATTTTTAAATAAAGAAGATGCGCCAGCAGAAGATGCGATTTTTCAGGATTATTTTGAAATAAAACACACACACTTAAAAGAAAATAATTTAAAAAATTTTGATGCGCTGCTTTTTTGGCGTCTCGGTAATTTTTTTAATAATTTATTTATCGGGGGTTTTTTAAATTTAACGAGTGGGTATTTGAGTAGTGTGCCTTTTTCTAAGTTAAAGCGCTATTCTCAACAGTTTAATCGTCTGTTTGTTTCTTTTTCTCTTTTGGTGGATGCGATTTCTTTTTTTAGGGTAAAAAAAGAAAAGAAAGAAGAAGTCATTGTTTTGTTAAGAGAAATTTTTAATCTGATTTTTTTGGGCGAGGTGCTTTTAAAATATATTACTGAAAAAGGGCAAGATAAAGAGAGGATGTCTGTGGCAAGCTGGATTTTCCCCTCGTTATTGTTTTGTGTTCAAGAGAAGATGCTGAAGGTGTTGCGGGCATTTCAAAAAAAAGGAGTCATATTTTTTTTGAAGAAAATTATTTTTCCTTATGGCCCACGTTTTAAAAATCCAGGGTATTCCTTGAGCCAATATGTCATTAATAAAATGTTGCTTTCAAATGATTTATCGGCGGCAGAAGGTGAAAAATTATTTGAGAGAGTAGAAACGTATTTTGATTTGTTTTCTAAGGTGAGTTATCTAGATAGGCGGCTTAAAAAAGCGTCTGAATCAGGTGAGATTGCAGGAGAAGCCTGTGTGCAGCGTGTCACGGCTGCAATTGCTGCGGGGTTAATTTCGCAAGAGGAAGGGGTGTTGCTGCTAGAGATGGATGACTTCAGAAGGAAGCAGGATGAACTCTAAAAATAAGGTCATTATTTTTTTATGTGGGTTTTTTGTCACGACACAAAGCGAAGCGGCGCTAGCGTGTGGCGGTGAAAAATGTTGTTTTCTTGAAAAAGATCCTTATCAAACTTGCCCTGCACCTTACGCCTCTGCGGTGTATACCAGAATGAGTGCGGGGTTGAGTGTTTTGCCCAAGTTAACGATGGGGTATGAAAATGGCACGCAAGTGCTGCAATCTGAGACGGTTTTTGATAATGGTTATGATGCAGATATCGGCGTGGGATATCGGTTTATGTCTAACTTTCGTGCCGAATTAGCAGCAGGACATATTTATAATCTTGTCAGTAGAAACTCTTCAAATAGTATTGAAAACACCATTTATGGTGGGCATGTGAGTGTGTATACCGCTTTTTTCAATCTTTATTATGATTTTAATTTTCATTCGAAATTCACCCCTTATTTGGGTGGAGGCGTGGGTTATTTAAATAGAAGTTATCAGTGGCAATTAAATAATGGATCACCAGAAAATGATTACACCACCTCTTATGCCAGTCCTGCAGCACAAGCGATTGCGGGGGTGGCTTATGCGGTGACGAAGAAATTTTCTGTGACATTAGATTATCGTTATATGGGTACACCGACGGATGGCATGACGATTTCAAATCAAGCAGGAGGAACGGCTGCAGCGGCGGGGCGCTATCAACTTAATTATCTTTCTAATCTAGTGAATTTAGGGGTGTCTTATCAGTTCTAGGTTTTTTCTAAAGGATAAACATGAAAAAAAATAAATTATTAACGCTGAGTTTATGTGTGTTGATGGGGACATCGGCTGTCTATGCAGAGGGTGATAGAAGATCAGACCCGAATGAAGGTATTTATTTGAGAGTGGGTGCGGGGGGCAGTTTCATGCCTGCACTGAATGGTAGTTTTGTGAGTGGTTCGCAGGTGATTCAACAAACAAGCACGTTTGATCATGGTTGGGATGCGGATGCAGCGATGGGTTATCGTTTCTGGACGCATTATCGTGCAGAGTTATCAGGTGGTTATTTTTACAATGCCATGAAAAGTAACTATAGCGGTACGACGAATGGCCAATTACAAGATGGGCATGGCAAAGCCTATTTTGCTTTTGTAAATGGATATTACAACTTTGAAACGAAAACAAAATTTGAGCCTTATTTAGGGCTAGGGGTGGGGTATGTGAGGCGAAGATATATGTGGGAATTAATCAACAGTGATCCTGCTAATACCTTTGATGCAACCCATGCCAGCATTGGTTTTCAAGGTTTGGCGGGGTTGTCTTATTACTTTACGCCTCAGTGGGCGATGTCATTAGATTATCACTATGTAGCAGCCACCTCTTACACCGTGAGGGTAACGAGCCAAGCAGGAAACCCCGCGTCGGGAATATATAGCGTTAATTTCGCAACCAGCTTTATTAACTTGGGGGTGTCGTGCCGGTTTTGAGGGTAATCGTTCACATTACTAATACTAAAAAGACGCTGGGCCCCGTGCTAAAAGCCGCACGGGGTGACGAAGCAGGGAATGCTTTAAAAATAAGCAAATTATCTTATTTCTTATGTCGAACTCATGTTAATTTAAGGCGTCCACCAGAATAAAAACTCGCTGCTTTGGTTAAAACGCGCAGGGATTGCTTGCTTAACCCTCATTGGTCTTCCGTAAGTATGTGCCGCCCCTCGTGCCACCTCCCTTACCCCCTTCACATCACCCCACACGCCAAGGCGGCCTTAGATTTTTTATCCGATCACCTCTGCCACTTTTTTTCCCATGTCTGCAGGAGAGCGTACGGTATGCACGCCGGCGGCTTCTAGGGCGGCGAACTTTTCAGCGGCTGTGCCTTTGCCGCCTGCAATGATAGCGCCTGCATGGCCCATGCGTTTACCCGCCGGGGCTGTCACACCCGCAATGTAAGATACAACGGGTTTTGTAACATTATGTTTGATGAATTCGGCAGCCTCTTCTTCTGCAGAACCGCCAATTTCACCTACCATGATAATGGCTTTGGTTTCAGGATCTTTTTGGAATAAGCCCAATATATCGATGAAGTTAGAACCCGGAATAGGGTCACCCCCAATTCCAACACAGGTGCTTTGACCTAAACCTAAGTCAGAAGTTTGCTTAACTGCCTCATAGGTGAGGGTGCCAGAGCGCGAGACAATGCCCACTTTCCCTTTTTTATGAATATAGCCGGGCATGATGCCAATTTTGCATTCGTCGGGTGTAATGATGCCTGGACAGTTAGGACCGATGAGGCGCGTGTGAGGAAAGTTTTTAAGATACGCTTTGATGACGAGCATATCGAGTGTAGGCACGCCTTCTGTAATGCATACAATTAGCTTGATGCCCGCGTCAATGGCTTCAACGATGGAATCTTTACAAAAAGGCGCGGGGACATAAATCACGCTCGCATCGGCGTGTGTGGCATCGACAGCTTCTTGAACCGTATTGAAAACCGGTAAATTTAAGTGGGTTTGGCCCCCTTTGCCAGGGGTAACACCGCCGACCATGTGCGTGCCATAAGCAATGGCTTGCTCAGAATGAAAAGTGCCTTGTTGGCCAGTGAAGCCTTGGCAAATGACCTTGGTGTTTTTGTTAACGAGAATACTCATGATAGTGAATCCTTATTTGACTGCGGCGACAATTTTTTTTGCAGCGTCTGTTAAGCCATTGGCAGCGATGATGTTGAGCCCGCTGTCGGTTAGTTTTTTTGCGCCTACGTCAGCATTGTTACCCTCCAAGCGCACAACGACAGGCACTTTAATACCGACTTCTTGTACCGCGCTAATGATACCTTCTGCAATTAAATCGCAACGCACGATGCCACCAAAGATATTAACAAGCACGCCTTTCACTTGCTTGTCAGACAAAATAATTTTAAATGCTTCTGTGACGCGCTCTTTTGTTGCGCCGCCTCCTACATCTAAAAAGTTTGCAGGGTGACCCCCATGCAGCTTGATGAGATCCATCGTGGCCATGGCAAGCCCTGCGCCATTTACCATGCAACCAATGTCACCTTCCAGAGGAATGTAGTTGAGTTCCCAATCATGTGCACGGTTTTCACGTTCATTTTCTTGCGAAGGATCACGCAGTGCGCGCAGTTCAGGTTGGCGATAAAGCGCATTATCATCAATATTGATTTTGGCATCTAAGCAAATCAATTTATCTTGTGCATCGATCACGAGCGGATTAATTTCAAGTAAGCTGACATCGTCATCCACAAACATTTTTGCTAAAGCGGTGAGAATCTGTGTGAACTGCTTAATTTGATCTGCATTAAGACCTAACTTAAAGCCAAGCGCTCTGCCTTGATAAGGAAGGGCACCTACCAAAGGATCAATGGCCACTTTTAGAATTTTTTCTGGGGTTTTTTCTGCAACTTTTTCAATGTCGACGCCGCCTTCGGTGGAGGCCATGAACACCACGCGTTGGCAGCTGCGATCAATAACCGCACCCAAGTAGAGCTCGCGTTTAATGTTACAAGGTTTGGCGATCAGTAATTGATTGACGGGTTGACCTTCTGCATCTGTTTGGTAGGTGACTAAGCGTGTGCCTAAAAGGGATTGAGCTACTTCTTCTAAGGCTGCGATGGAAGAAACAATTTTCACGCCGCCGGCTTTACCACGTCCGCCCGCATGGACTTGTGCTTTAACAACCCATTCTGTTCCACCCAATTGGGTCGCTGCACTTCGTGCTTCTTCAACATTCCAAACCACTTCACCTGCGGGCACAGGGAGGTGATATTGTGCGAGTAATTGTTTTGCTTGGTATTCATGCAAGTTCATTTAAATAGTCCTCAAATATCCAGTAATAAACGAGAAGGATCTTCTAAGAATTGTTTAATGGTCACCAAAAATTGGACGGAATCTTTGCCGTCAATTAAGCGGTGATCATAAGACAAAGCCACATACATCATGGGACGAATAACCACTTCGCCATTTTCAGCAATGGGGCGTTCTTGAATTTTGTGTAAGCCTAAAATAGCGCTTTGTGGTGGGTTGATAATCGGCGTGGAGAGTAATGATCCAAATACGCCGCCGTTGGTGATGGTAAATGTACCGCCGGTGATTTCTTCCATGGCGAGTTGGTTGTTACGGGCTTTTTGGCCGTATTCTCCAATTTTCTTTTCGATGTCAGCATAACTCATCTGATCAACATCACGCAGCACGGGCACAACCAGGCCGCGATCAGTAGAAACCGCAATGCCGATGTCATAATAGCCGTGATACACAATATCATTGCCTTCAATGGAGGCATTGACGATAGGGAAATTTTTTAATGCTTCTGCTACTGCGTGTGTGAAGAAAGACATGAAGCCTAATTTCACGTGGTGTTTTTTTTCAAAAGCGTCACGGTATTGTGTGCGTGCATCAATGACGGCTTTCATATTGATTTCATTAAACGAAGTTAATAAAGCCGTGTTGTTTTTGGCTTGTAATAAACGCTCTGCGATGCGTGCACGCAAACGTGTCATGGGGACGCGTTTTTCTGGACGCGCGTCATGAGATGAAAAAAGTGGTGCTGCTGTTGTTGCGGCGGGAGGGGGTGTTTGTTGTTTAATAACATCTTCTTTTGTGATTCTGCCACCTTTACCTGATCCAGCCAGGGTCGTTACATCGACTTCTTTTTCTGCTGCTGCTCTGCGTGCTGAAGGGGTTGCAGCTGCAACAGCAGGGGGCGTTGTCGCAGGGTGAGTGGTGGAGGTTTCTTTCGGTGTGGGGGTTGCAACAAAAGCGCCGTCAGTTTGCAATATCGCTAATATTTCGTTGGAGGTGACTACTGCACCGGTTTGTTTTTGAATTTCGCCTAATACGCCGTTTTCTGGGGCAGGCACTTCTAAGACGACTTTATCTGTTTCTAAATCTACGAGGATTTCATCGCGTTTAACACTGTCGCCAGGTTTTTTATGCCAAGCAACCACCGTAGCGTCAGCAACAGATTCAGGCAAAACAGGGACTTTAATTTCAATGGCCATGGCGTGTTCCTTAAGAGAGACCGAGCGCTTGTTTAATGAGCGCAGTTTGTTGTTCCAAATGAAGAGACATATACCCTGCAGCAGGGGAAGCCGAAGCGGCTCTGCCTGCGTAATGCAAGTGTTGATGCAAGCTTAAGCAAGCCAGCAAGTGATGTTGTGTGCAGTACCAAGCGCCTTGATTTTTAGGTTCTTCTTGGCACCAAACCACGTCTGTTGCGTGTGTGTATTGTTGTAATTGTGCAGACAAGGCTTCTTGAGGGAAAGGATAGAGTTGTTCTACACGAATAATGGCTACCTGATTTAATTTGTCAGCACGACGTTTTTCTAGTAAGTCATAATAAACTTTGCCACTGCAAATAATAACGCGTGTGACTTGTTGTGGATCTGCTTTATCAATGTCAGGAATAACGACTTGGAATGCGCCAGAGGCTAATTCAGCCAGCGTGGAAACAGCCAACTTGTGTCGCAAAACACTTTTGGGTGACATGACAATTAAAGGCTTTCTAAAGGGGCGTTTTATTTGACGACGCAACATATGAAAGATTTGTGCAGGTGTGGTGGGGACACACACTTGCATGTTTTGTTGTGCGCAAAGTTGTAGATAGCGTTCTAAGCGCGCAGAAGAATGTTCAGGGCCTGAGCCTTCATAACCATGCGGCAAGAGCAAGGTAATGCCACACAAGCGTCCCCATTTTTGATCAGCAGAGCTAATGAATTGATCGATAACGACTTGTGCGCCGTTAGCAAAATCACCATATTGTGCTTCCCAAATGACAAGTGCATCAGGGTTGGTGGAGGCATATCCATATTCAAAACCTAAAACAGCTTCTTCAGATAAGACAGAATCTACCACGGTAAAAGTAGCTTGTTCAGGATCAAGATGATCGAGCGGTGTATAACAATCCCCACTTTTAAAATCATGTAACGTGGCATGACGGTGTGCGAATGTGCCGCGTCGACTGTCTTGTCCACTTAAGCGAATGTGATGTTTTTCATAAAGCAGAGAAGCAAAAGCCAAGGCTTCTGCATAACCCCAATTCATTGGGATTTCACCTGCCGTCATTTTTTTGCGTTCGTCTAACAGTCTTTGCACTTGTGGTTGCAAAGTAAAACCTGCAGGAAGTAGATCTAAACGTTCACCCAGTTTTTTTAAAAGAGGAAGAGGCACTGCCGTTTCTGCGGGCGCTGTCCAGTTTTGATCAAGATAAGGCGCCCAGTTAATACGGTGATTACGTGCTTTAGTAGGCTCAATGGTTTGTAGTACAACCTCCCCTTTATCTAGGGCGTTGCGATAAATGAGGCTGAGTTCATCGGCTTCTGTTCGAGTAACCACTTGATGACGCTCAAGATGTGCAACATAACGTGCAAGCGTGGTGGGTCGTTGTTTGATGTTTTGATACATGAGCGGTTGGGTTGCGGCCGGCTCATCTGCTTCGTTGTGACCATGACGGCGATAACACACTAAATCGATAACCACATCGCGATGATATTTCATGCGAAAATCAGCCGCCAAACGCGCTGCAAATAAAGCCGCTTCAGGGTCATCACCATTAACGTGAAAAATAGGCGCTTCTACCATTTTTGCAACGTCAGTGCAGTAATGGGTAGAGCGTGCATCGCGTAAATCACTGATGGTAAAACCGATTTGATTGTTGATGACCACGTGCAAACTGCCCCCGGTTGTAAAACCGCGTACTTGTGACAGGTTGAATGTTTCCATGACCACCCCTTGGCCTGCAAATGCAGCATCACCATGAATTTGAATGGGGATGATTTGTTCCCGTTTTTTATCATTAAAACAATGTTGACGTGCGCGCACAGAACCTTGAATGACAGGCGCGATGATTTCTAAGTGAGAAGGATTAAAACCTAACGCCAAATGGACAGGCCCGCCTTCTGCTTCAATGTCAGAAGAAAAGCCCATGTGATATTTCACATCACCCGACCGTAACGTATCATGCGTTTTTTTGCCTTCAAATTCTAAAAATAAATCACGGGGTGGGCGCCCCATAATATTGACGAGCACATTCAATCGCCCACGGTGTGCCATGCCGATGACAATTTCATTTGCGCCTTGTGCACTAGTGCGTTGAACAAGTTCATCTAACAGGGGAATTAAGCTTTCTCCCCCTTCTAAGCCAAAACGCTTTTGGCCCACATATTTAGATCCTAAATATTTTTCTAAGCCCTCTGCAGCTGTGAGGCGATTTAAAATACGGCGGTGTTCATCATTTGAAAAAGTAGGTTTACCTTGCACGCCTTCAATGGAGGCCCTGAGCCAGGCTACTTCTTCGCTATTGGAGATGTGCATGTATTCAAAACCAATAGGGCCACAGTAAGTTTTTTTAAGAAGGGTTTGAATAGTTTGTAATGTCAGGGGGGTTGCGCTGAGCCCATCTGCATCAAAGGTGGTTTGTAAATCGGCAGCGCTTAAGCCATGAAAGGCCAATTCCAGCTGAGGTGGGAGTGTAGCAGGATGTAAATTTAAAGGGTCAGCCTCTGCGCACAAGTGACCACAAGTGCGATAAGCATTGATATAACCCCAAACTTGCGCTTGCTTGAGATTATTTTCAGGGCTAACGCCGGTAGGTGTTTTTTGCTTGGCCCAGTGTGCAACGGTTGTGCGAATTTTTTGATGGAGGGCGTCTGTGGGTGCTGGTGAAAGAGACTGAAAATAGTGTTTCCACTGCAGGGGAACGGCCTTTGGGTTTTCAAGAAACTGCTCGTAGAGTGCTTCTAGATACTCCGCATTGCTGCCGGAGAGATAGCTGGTCGCTTGTCGCGCCGCAATAGAGTCGAAATTAGACATGGTGGCTCTTTTTTAACTAAGTCGTATATGAATAGAATATGTGTGCCTTGCTGCGCTGTGATGGCGAGCGAAGGAGGATCGCAACATTTATGTTGCATCTTTTAACATCTTGTCCCTTATTTTACCAATAGCTTCGGTTGGATTTAAACCTTTTGGACAAGAATTTGTGCAATTCATGATGGTACGGCAGCGAAAAACACTGAAAGGATCTTGAAGGGCTTCTAAGCGCGCTTCGGTTGCGGTATCGCGACTGTCGGCTAAGAAGCGATAAGAGGCGAGTAAGCCTGCTGGCCCTACAAATTTTTCTGGATTCCACCAATAAGAAGGGCAAGAACTGGTGCAGCAAGCACAGAGGATACATTCATAAAGCCCATCTAGCTTGGCGCGTTGTTCTGGTGATTGTAAGCGTTCTTTAGCAGGGGCGGGCGTTTCATTTTGTAAGAAAGGTTTGATCTTTTGATATTGTTTATAAAACTGTGTCATGTCGACTACCAGATCGCGAACGACAGGAAAGCCTGGCAAAGGGCGGATCACGATGGGTGTTTTAAGCTGTGATAAGTGGGTAATGCAAGCCAAACCATTTTTGCCATTGATATTCATGCCGTCAGAGCCACACACCCCTTCGCGGCAAGAGCGACGGAAGGTTAAGGTTTCATCTTGTGATTTCAGCGCAATGAGTGCGTCGAGCAACATCATGTCTGAGCCCTCGGGGAGGGTCAGGGTGTAATCTTGCATGTAAGGCTTTGTATCTTGTTCTGGGTTAAAGCGATAAATAGAAAATTGAACAGAGGTATTGTGGGCTTTCATGAGGATCTCTTTAATTAATAAACGCGTGCTTTGGGTTGAAAGGGTTCCATGGTTAACGGTTGCATGTTAACAGGGCGGAACTTAATGCTGTCATCGGGTAAGTATAGCGTATGCTTTAACCAGTTTTTGTCGTCGCGTTTGGGGTAATCTTCGCGGCAATGTGCGCCGCGGCTTTCTGTGCGGATGAGGGCTGAGGCCGCGGTGGCATAAGCAACGGCCATTTGATTGTCGAGCTCTAATGCTTCGATGCGCGCGGTATTAAAGACTTTGCTGGTATCAGGCAATGCAGCATGCAAAAGGCGTTCGCGGAGTGCCTCTAGTTTTTTTAAACCTTCACGCATAGGCTGTTCCATGCGAAATACGCCAAAATCATTTTGCATGACGGCTTGCATTTCTTTGCGAATGACGGAGAAACTTTCCCCTTTTTGCGTGTTATCCCAGCGGTAGAGGCGTTGTAGGGCACGGTCAACGGCGTCCCGGCTGGGATCTTGAGGCGCAAGGCCAGGGTGTAAGCTTTCAATGATGTGTAAGCCTGCTGCACGACCAAACACAACGAGGTCTAGCAAAGAGTTACCCCCTAAACGGTTGGCGCCATGCACCGAAACGCATGCGCATTCACCAATGGCATATAAGCCCTCCACGACCGTGCTGTTGTCTTTGTGGTCTAAGGTGATGGCTTGGCCATGCACATTGGTTGGGATGCCGCCCATCATGTAATGACAGGTGGGCACAACGGGGATGGGGGTTGTGATGGGGTCAGCATGCGCAAAATTGATGGAAAGCTCGCGAATGCCAGGCAGTCTTGATTTGATAACATCCGGGCCCAAGTGGTCGAGTTTTAATTTGACATAGCCAATGCCATTCATGTCAAAGCCACGGCCTTCGCGAATTTCAATAGCGATGGCGCGAGAAACCACATCCCGCGAAGCGAGGTCTTTGACGTGTGGCGCATAGCGCTCCATAAAGCGCTCGCCATCTTTATTGATGAGATAGCCGCCTTCACCACGACACCCTTCGGTGACTAATACGCCTGCGCCTGCAATGCCGGTAGGGTGGAACTGCCACATTTCCATGTCTTGAAGGGGCAAGCCTGCGCGCAAGGCCATGCCCAAACCATCGCCAGTGTTGATGAGGGCATTGGTAGTGGATTGATAAATGCGACCTGCACCGCCGGTGGCTAATACGGTTGCGCGTGCTTTGATGTAAACGACTTCGCCTGTTTCAATGCAAAGCGCGGTGACGCCCAAGATGCGATGACCTTCTTTGATGAGATCAAGGGCATACCATTCATCAAAAAAGTGAGTTTTGGCTTGGATGTTTTTTTGATACAGCGTGTGCAAAAGCGCGTGGCCTGTTCTGTCTGCCGCGGCGCAGGTGCGTGCAGCTTGTTCGCCACCAAAATTTTTTGATTGGCCACCGAAAGGGCGCTGATAAATTTTGCCATTATTCATGCGTGAAAAAGGCAAGCCCATGTGTTCTAGTTCATAGACGGCTTCAGGGCCTGTTTTACACATATATTCAATACAATCTTGATCGCCTAAATAATCAGATCCTTTAACGGTGTCATACATATGCCAACGCCAATCATCTTCAGGATCCGCATTGCCTAAGGCACAAGTGATGCCGCCTTGTGCAGAGACGGTATGTGAACGCGTAGGGAACACTTTTGAAATTAAAGCGACTTTTAAGCCTGTATTGGCAAGCTGCAGTGCGGCGCGCATGCCCGCGCCGCCTGCGCCGATGATGATTGCATCAAATGAATAATTTGCCATTGCCATTGATTAAGATCCCCACACAATTAAAATGCTCGCCAGCAAACAAGCGAGCAAAGCGAAGATAACGAAAAGTTGAAAGCCCATGCGTATGCAGGGTTTTTTGATGTAATCTGTTGAGACAATCCATAAGCCAATCCAGGCATGAAACAACAGGCTAAAGACGGTAAAAACGGTAAAGACCCGCATCCAGGAGAGTGTAAAAAGCCCTTGCCATTGCGTGTAATGTAAGGGGTGATGCGTCAATAAAAACCCGAAGATTAACAAGGTGTAGGCGGCCAGTAATACCGCAGTGACACGTTGGATAAACCAATCTCGCAATCCGCTTGCGCTTAAACTTGTGATGTACCTTAACATACCCAGTATCCTATTGCTGTGCTTGCGATAAACGCCAAAATAATGACTAGCCACGCGCCGCGTGCACCTCCTTGTTTAGAAGTGCCTATATGGGCGTCAGCCAAAATATGTCTGAAGCCTGCAAGTAAGTGATAAGCCAGCGCAGTGAGCCATCCCCATACGAGCAGTTTGAAAAGAGGTTTTTTGAGTGTGAGTGTCAAAAAAACAAAATCAGTTTCAGAATGTAGAGAATGATAGAGCATCCACAGCGCAAAAGGGATAAACAAGAATAAAATAACGCCAGAAACGCGGTGCAAGATAGAAGCAATGGCGGCGATAGGCAAGTGGATGGTCAGCAAGTTTAAATTGACAGGCCGTATTGGGTTCACAGTGAGATCCATAATTGAAAAAGGCAAAAATCAAATTATCTCAAGATGCGAATCCTCACGCAACAATGCTAAGAATTTTAATTCTGTGCTCCTCTGTCTTGTTTTCTACCCATATCAAGGTTACAGGGCTGACCTCTATACCCATCGCATCTTCAGGTGCGATGGGTATATAAATCGGGGAGGATGTTGTGCTATAATGTGCCTATGCAGACAAAAATGTTGATTGATACAAATCCCTACCTTAAAGATGCAGCAACCAGAAAGAGGTTGATTGCTCGCTCTGTGAGAACGTCTTGTGGCGTCGAAGGGGTCATAAAGAAAAGTCACAACACGCTAAAAATCGTCATTCTGCACAGAAGAGACAAAAAAATATATCAAGATATTAAGCGCTAGTTTTTCAAGAGCATCTTGAAAATTTCTTGGATAGGTTCGTAGTTTCCACCCACCCCTGCATGAATCGCTAAGATATATTTTTTAAATCCATTTTTATTTTTTGTTTGATCAATGGATGTGTAATCTAAAGGGGGTTCACTGGCTTGCATGGACATGAGGTCAGCAAGTAAGCGAGCTATTCTGCCATTCCCCTCCCTAAATGGGTGAATCAAAATTAATTCTATGTGCACTACGCCTAAGGCGAATGCCAGTTCGTTTTTATCGGAGTAACGGCAAGGGGTGTATTTTGCAAGATGTTTACTTTCAAACTCCGCCATCAGGTGCGCTATGCGGCTGGAAGGTGCAAATAGAAAATCATTTTTTGCCATATTCACGGTACGATATTTACCTGCAAAAGAATAAATGTCACCCAACCATAGCTCGTGAATATTACAGATATCATTAGCTGTAAACTTATGTTTATTATCGAAAATATTTAGTAATTCTAGTTCAGTACGTTCCAATTCTTGCTCTTCTAATACCTCCATATCTTCCTTTGATTTTATGCCAAGATAATTTCTCAACACCTCGTTATTTGAGTTTGGCTCATAATCTTCATTCTGTGGAATGGAATAACGGTTGGAATTTTTCATTTTAATTTTCTCCCGGGTCAAATAATGCCCCGCTGGATTTTTTTGGCAAAGTTTTTTTCATCCCACCCCGCATTAAGCGAAAAAATCCTAGAGTCTTCAAGCCCAAGAAGCTTATCTCGTGAGCGAGGGTTGAAGGGCTTCTTTTATTTCATGAAAAGCGGTCTTGCTTGGGTGGGACGGTCGAAAGAAGACGCTTTTTGAATCAGTTTGACGTATTTTTTTAAAGTGCTTTCTTTTTTCTTGGTTTTGAGGGTGTCGAATAAGAGCCAAGATTTTTAACCATAAGCGCCATAGCTTTTGTGTATTGTTCAACGCAAAGAGGGGTGTGTACTCTTTTTTGAGCAGTTTTGCGGCGAGTAATTTATGGCTGGGCGTGTCTTTTCCCTCGACAATTTTTTGCAAGTGACGCGTAAAATTGCACACTTCTGCTGTGTTTTTGTGGGGGGGTGAGTTTATTAATGCTAAACGGAGCTGCTCGATCAAGTCGTCAAAATTTTTAGCGCGCTTTGGTAAGAGGGGAGCGGGGAGCCGGCTCTCAGGAAAGGCAAGGCGTGTTAAGTGATGATGGATTGCCTCTGAAAGAGGGTTGTGGATATTCGTTGTTTCGAATTGAAGCTTGCCGAGTAATGTGATTGGTAAGGTACGATGGGCCAGTGCTTTTAATAAAACACTGGCTTTTTTAAGGGCTAAATCGCCAAATTCAGAAAAATTTGTGACATATAATGGACTATCGCCATAGGTGATGATGCGGCAGAGCACGTCAAAAACATCGTCTTGGTTGGGCCCGTTAGGGGCTTGTGTGTAGGATATATTGCGTAGATAAGGGCTAAAATCCAGGGTCAAATCCCCTTCATGTGTTTGTGCCAAGTGACAGAGTTTTCTGAGTGCATCTTGATTGAGGTTGAGCGAAGTGACTGTCAACGATTTTCCTCTAATAGCGACTTGATCTTCTTCCCACATTTCTAAGGCATCATTGTTAGCGGGATCTATTGTCAAAGAATATTCAGTTTCAGTCGGCATAGATGAAACCTTGTTTAACTTAATAATTTAAGTATAAGACAGGAAGTTTAAATGGCGTGACTCATTTCAGGCTATGATTATCACTTGACGTCATGGTTTTGGGTTTGAGATCCTTATGGCCATCGATAGCTCAAGCAATCATTTTATTTAAAGGAGAAAGCATGACTGATAAAAACGCGCAAATAATTTATGGGCCAGAAAAGACAACGGTCACTTTGCCTATTTATCAAGCCACGCTAGGGAATGAAGTGATTGATATTACGACGTTGGCAAAGTCCAATATCTTTACGTTTGACCCGGGGTTTATGTCAACGGCCGCCTGCGAATCTAAAATTACGTATATTGATGGCGAGAAAGGGATTTTGTATTACCGTGGCTATCCGATACAAGCATTGGCGGCGCAATCTGATTTTTTAGAAGTCTGTTATCTTTTGCTAAATGGCGAATTGCCAAACGTATCTCAAAAAAGTCAATTTGTGAAAACCGTGAATAATCACACCATGGTGCACGAGCAAATTCGTTCTTTCTTTAATGGGTTTAGGCGTGATGCGCACCCGATGGCAATTATGTTGGGTGTGGTGGGCGCGCTGTCTGCGTTTTATCATGATTCACTGGATATTAAAAATTCAGATCATCGCAACGTGGCGGCCTTTCGATTAATTGCGAAAATCCCTACGATTGCAGCCATGTGTTACAAATATTCGATTGGCCAGCCATTTATTTTTCCGCAAAATGAGTTAACGTACACTGAAAATTTTTTACAAATGATGTTTGCTGTGCCAACAGAAACCTATATTCATAATAAAGTATTGTCACGCGCATTAGATCGTATTTTCATTTTGCACGCTGATCACGAGCAAAATGCATCAACCTCTACGGTGCGTTTGGCAGGGTCAACGGGTGCAAATCCTTTTGCGTGTATTGCAGCAGGCATTGCTGCATTGTGGGGGCCAGCGCATGGGGGTGCTAATGAGGCATGTTTAAATATGCTTGAAGAAATTGGTGAACCTAAAAATATTTCTAAATATATTGCGCGGGCTAAAGATCCTGAAGATGATTTTCGCTTGATGGGGTTTGGGCACCGTGTTTATAAAAACTTTGATCCGCGTGCCATGGTGATGCGTCAAACCTGCCATGAGGTGTTGCAAGAGTTAGGTATCCATGACAGCCCTTTATTTAAAGTGGCATTAGCATTAGAAAAAATCGCATTAGAAGACGATTATTTTGTTTCAAGAAAGTTATACCCTAACGTTGATTTTTATTCAGGCATTACCTTACGTGCGTTAGGCATTCCTAAAAATATGTTTACGGTGATTTTTGCCTTGGCGCGCACGGTGGGTTGGATTTCGCAATGGAATGAGATGATAAGCGACCCTAAGCGTCGTATTGGTCGTCCACGCCAACTTTATACAGGGCCTACAGAGCGTCATTTTGTGCCGTTAGAAAGACGGTGTTAACGTATGCCTTATCATTTTGTCTCTGAGCTGGTGATCACAGAAGCAACAGCGGCGGCGTATTGGTTTGTCTTTGTTGAAGATCAGTTATTGTTGTATAACGCCCAAGAAGTCGCTGCATTGCCCTTCGGAGATAACTCACCTGCCAAAGCATTGCGACAACATTATTTAGGAAAATTAAATAATGCGCCGGTATATGCTGTTGAAGCAGCGGCGCCTGCTGCATTACCTGCTGCGCAGTGGGTTGGGTTGCGCCAGAGTCATGATGTATTAGGCGATACATTGTTTAATATTGCCAGTCGCGCACATCAAATTTTAACGTGGGATCGCAATCATCAATTTTGTGGTCGTTGTGGCGCACCATTGCAGTTGAAAGCAGATGAGCGCGCTAAGCAGTGTTTGGTCTGTCATTTATTGGTGTTTCCGCGTATCTCCCCTTGCGTTATTGTGTTGATCCATCGAGGTAATGAATTATTATTGGCACGCTCTCCGCATTTTCGCCCTGGGATATACAGCGCTTTAGCCGGTTTTGTAGAGCCAGGGGAATCTGCAGAAGAAGCGGTGGTACGTGAGGTAAGGGAAGAGGTCAAGATTGAAATTAAAAATTTAAACTATGTCACCAGTCAATCTTGGCCTTTTCCAGACTCTTTTATGCTTGGATTTATTGCAGAATATGCCAGTGGTGAAATTCAGCGTGATCCTAAAGAAATAGAAGATGCACAATGGTTTTCAATTTCAGCCTTGCCGCCTCTGCCAGCGGCCATGAGTATTGCGCGCAAACTCATTAATAAATTTTTGTAAGCGTTCGCGCGTGGCCCCTATTCTTCGCGCATCCAGGTTTGTGTGCGGCCCAATAAAGAAATGCCAATAAAGCCGCGTACGTCTAATTGTTTGCCCTCATCTTTTAGTGTGAGCTTAGATCGGTAGACTCTGCCAGATTCCGGATCTAAGATGGTGCCTTTTGACCAAACGTTTTCTTTGTGTTCAGTAAAGCCGCGCAAAATGGTGAGGCCTAAAATAGGTTTATCTTTGTCATCCCCTTCGCATTTGGTGCAAAGATCTTTTTCACTTTCGCCTTCTTTGTAGAAGATTTTGACTATTTTGCCGTGAAGCTGGTTATCTTCTTCCCAGATTTTGATGATGCTGCGGGGTTGATGTGTTTTATCGTCAATGCTTTTCCATACCCCTATAGGGCTGTTATGGTCATCAGCCAGGGCGCGTTGGAAGGGGGTGAGGGTGATTGCAAAGGCGGCGATCAATAAACCAACGTGTGTTACCCAGAATTTTTTTGCGTTCATGGTGCAGTTCCTAAAAGAGGAAGTCGTACCGGGCAATGTAGCGAAGTTTATTTAGAAAAACAACATATAAAAAAAGGTGCAGATCATGAATTCACGTTTATCGGCAGTGGCGGTTTTGTTAGAGGTGTTGGTGTGCAAAAAATCACTGACAGAATCATTTAATAAGCATTTGAAGGCGGATATGCCAGGGCGCGCTTTTGCCAAGGAGCTTAGCTATGGTGTGTTGCGTTTTTATAATCAGCTCGCTTATGTCGCAGAAGGGTTATTAACAAAAAAAATGAAACAAAAAGATCAAGATGTTTTTATTTTGATCTTGATGGGCTTGTATCAATTGTCAGCAATGCATTTGCCTGCTTATGCAGCGGTTAAGGAGACGGTAGAAGCGGTGGTGGGATTGAAAAAGGCGTGGGCTAAAAATCTAGTCAATGCCATTTTGCGTTCTTTTTTAAGAGATCAAGAAAAATGGCGGGTTGCAATACAACAAGAAGCGTCAGTGTGTTATGCGCATCCTGCGTGGATGTTGTCACATTTTAAAAAAGATTGGCCAGACGCGTGGCAAGCCATTGCAGAAAATAATAATAAAAAACCACCGTTGACGTTGCGCATTAATTTAAAAAAAATATCTCGCGAGCAGTATTGTGAAAAATTAGCGGCGATGGGATTAAAGAGTAGTTTGCATGCGTGGGTGCCTACGGCAGTGTGGGTATTGGATCCTGTGGAAGTGACGGCATTGCCGGGGTTTATGTCAGGAGAGTGCATGGTGCAAGATGCCAGTGCGCAAATGGCGGCGTTATTGCTCGATGCGCAACCCTATCAGCGGGTGTTGGATGCTTGTGCTGCGCCAGGGGGCAAGACAACGCATTTGTTAGAGCGCGTGCCGACGTTGTCGGTGTTGGCCATTGATGAAGACGCATCGCGCTTAACACGTATTAATGAAAACTTAAAGCGCTTGTCTTTAACTGCAGAAGTAAAAGTAGCGGATGCTGCTACGCCAGATAAATGGTGGGACAAAAAAGTTTTTGATCGCATCTTGTTAGATGCGCCGTGTACTGCGTCGGGTGTCATACGACGACATCCTGATATTAAGTGGCTTCGACAAGAAAGTGATGTCATGAAGTCAGCCAAGTTGCAACAAAAAATGATAAACGCGCTGTGGCCACTGTTAAAATCGGGCGGCATTTTATTATATTGCACGTGCTCTGTTTTTAAGGAAGAAAATGAAGTGATGCTTAATCAGTTTGTTGCAGCACACGCTGATTGTGAGGTGGGTGCACTGGATGAAGTCCAGGGAATTACATTAAAAATAGGAAAACAAATTTTGCCTGAATATGAAAATGATGGGTTTTATTATGCAAAATTGATAAAAAAATAATAATTATTTTTTATATTTTCAATGTGAAATTTTTTTTGTTATTATCTTCCTCCTTCATGTTCAATTGTTTTTTATAGGAGTGCTACGGTGGCTAACAATAAATTGGGAAAAGCGGCATTGAAAAATCAACATTCTGCTGTGGCTATCAATAAAGATATTACTGAAACCATTCGTTCTTCTTATCAAATTGAGTTGAAAACACAAACGCAAACCATCCAATCTTTAAAAAAATCGATGAAAACCATGGCGGCACAACTTAGCAAATTAATTGCTAAGCGTCGTGTGTTAAAAAAGAAAAGAATGGCATTGATGAAAAAAGGGGACGCAAAGCAAATAGCGCAAGCAAAAGACGCATACCAAGCGGCTATGGAAGAAGTGAGAATGCAGCAGCAAGCCATGGTGCATGCGCGACAAGATTTAAGATTGGCAAAAGAACAAGTGAAAAAAATCTATGCCATTATCCGTTCTATTCAAAAAATGGAAAAGCGTTGGGATAAAGCCATTGCATTAAAGTTCCGATCAAAAACACCTAAAAAGAAAGTGCGTGTGACGAAAGTGAAAAAAGAGGTCGCTGATCGCGTAAAAGTGACGCGTCGTCGTGGCCGCCCCGCTAAGGCAACAGGCGTCGTTGTGGAGTCTGTGAAAAGTGAGGTGTTGGGCGATCTTTAATGCTTGAAGGTTTTCCCCTTCCGGGGCGGGCGTATTCGGTGCAGCTTCCACTGAACTGCTACTTACGTATAACAAACTATTACCGCCTCTTCCCCTAGCAGTGTTTCTAGTTCAAGCAAGAGGGCGTCGTTGGGGTGGATATGCCAGCGAGCATCTAAATTAATTTTTACTTTCATGTCTTCTTTGTAATATTCCAATTGCAGTGGGAATTTGCCGCCCGTGTGGGGTTTAAGGATTTTTTTCAAGATCGAAGCATTTTCTTTCATGAAAGACTGATCGTGAATTTTAATTAATAAAGATTTTGCAAAATGTTGACGTGCTTCTGTCATGGTAAAAGCGCGTTGGCACACAATTTTATTGCCTTGTGTAAAATCATCCAAACTTGCCATTCCTTCGACGACTAAGATAGCGTCGTCGATTAAAAGATGTTGAAACTTGTTATACATATCAGGGAAAAAAATCACTTCACATTGTGTTTCGCCATTATCGAGTGTTGCAAAACCCATTTTGTCGTTTTTGCGAGTGAGCTTTGTGCGTTTTGCGGTAATAATGCCTGCGAAAATAGCGTGTGTTTCTTTTTCGCCCGCTTGCTTTGGTGTGAAGGTGGCAAAGCACGCGATCTCTGTTTGATAACGATTAAGCGGATGCCCAGAAAGATAATGTCCTAGCGTTTCTTTTTCGCCTTGTAAGCGCTGTTGTTCATTCCAGGGGGGCGTGTCTACCCAGGTTTCTTCTGTGTAATCTGCTTGTGCTGTATGAAGCCCAAACAGGTCGGTTTGTCCGCGTGCTTCATTTTGCTGAAATTGTTCTGCGGCAAGTAAAGCTTTGTCGACGGAGGCGATTAAACTTGCGCGATGAGTCCCTGCGCTATCGAGCGCGCCAGCGCGAATTAACGCTTCTAAAACACGTCGGTTCACTTTAAAAGGATCTGAACGTTTACAAAAATCAAATAAATTTGTAAAAGGTTTTTCTTTGCGTGCAGCAAGCATATGTTCAATGGCGTTTGTACCAACGCCTTTAATTGCACCGAGCCCATAACGAATTTTGTTTTCGCCGACCACCGTAAAGTAATAATCACTTTCATTGATATCCGGTGGCAATATCATTAAATTCATGTTTTTACATTCTTGTAAAAACAAAACGACTTTATCTGTGTTATCCATGTCAGAAGATAAAACGGCCGCCATAAACTCTGCGGGATAATGTGCTTTTAACCAAGCTGTTTGATAAGAAACTAAAGCGTAAGCGGCAGAGTGTGATTTATTAAATCCGTAGCCAGCAAATTTTTCCATTAAATCAAAAATTTGTTTTGCTGTTTTTTCTGGGACCCCATTTTTTTGTGCGCCCTGTGTGAATATTTCACGTTGCTTGGCCATCTCTTCAGGTTTTTTCTTTCCCATTGCGCGACGCAACAAATCTGCTGAACCTAAAGTAAAACCAGCAAGTACTTGAGCAATTTGCATCACCTGCTCTTGATATAAAATGACGCCATAGGTTTCCTTGAGAATGGGTTCTAGCGCAGGATGCGGATAAACAACTTCTGCACGGCCTTGCTTTCGATTGATAAAATCATCGACCATGCCTGATTGGAGTGGGCCGGGTCGAAAGAGCGCAACCAAAGCAATAATTTCTTCGAAACAATCAGGGTGCAAGCGGCGAATTAAATCTTTCATGCCGCGGGATTCGAGTTGAAAAACCGCTGTAGTGGCGCACGATTTTAATAAAGCAAAACTGGCTGCATCTTGCATGGGCAACAAAGTGATATCGAGCAGGGGTTCGTTTGCGCATGCGCGATGTTGGTTAATGGTGATCACGGCGTTGTTAATGATAGTGAGCGTGCGTAAACCTAAGAAGTCAAATTTCACTAAGCCAATGGCTTCAACATCATCTTTGTCAAACTGAGTCACATAATGTTGGCTGCCAGGTTCACAATAAAGAGGCGCAAAATCAGTGAGTGCAGAGGGTGCAACCACCACGCCGCCTGCGTGTTTGCCTGCATTGCGAGTCAGTCCTTCTAGCTTTAGTGCAAGATCAATTAAGGTTTTGACTTCTTCTTCTTGGCGATAACGCTCTGCCAGTTGGGGTTCTTGTTCGAGTGCTTTTTCAAGGGTAATGCCTAATTCAAAGGGAATGAGCTTTGCAATTTTATCGACGAAACCATAAGGATGGCCCAATACACGACCCACATCACGCACGACGGCTTTTGCTGCCATGGTGCCAAAAGTAATAATTTGTGATACGTGGTGGCGACCATAATGTGTTGCAACATACTCAATGACGCGGTCGCGTCCATCCATGCAAAAGTCTACGTCAAAGTCTGGCATGGAGACGCGTTCTGGGTTGAGAAAACGCTCGAAGAGCAAGCCATAAGGCAACGGATCAATATCGGTAATGCCAAGAGAATAAGCCACTAAAGAGCCCGCGCCAGAGCCGCGGCCGGGTCCAACAGGCACGCCATTTTCTTTTGACCAGCGAATAAAATCCGCCACAATTAAAAAATAACCTGCAAATCCAATTTTATTAATGACGTTTAATTCTTCTTCTAGTCGCGCAAAATAATCTTCTTGGGTGTGGGCCGGCGTGTTTGCTTTAAAAAGGATGGCCAACCGTGTTGCCAACCCTGTGTGCGCTTGTTTTGTGAGAAAATCTTCTGTGCTTAAATTTTCTGGTGTGGAGAACTGAGGTAAAAATACTTTGCCAAGGGGGATGGTGAGTGAGCAGCGTTTTGCAATTTCAACACTGTTTTTTATTGCAGAAGGAATGTCTTTGAAAAGGGTTGCCATGACATCAGCTGATTTAAAATATTGTTCTGGCGTGTAAGCGTGGGGTCGTCGAGAATCTTGCAACGTCCAACCAGAATGAATGCACACGCGTGCTTCATGGGCTTCGAAATCTTCGTTTAAAAGAAAGCGCACGTCATTGGTTGCAACAACGGGTGTTTTCGTTTTTTTTGCAAGCTGTAAAACAGCGTCTTGATAATCTTCTTCTTGTGCGCGCTGTGTGCGTTGTAGTGCCAGATAAAAACGATCAGGAAATAAAGCAAGCCATGTTTGCAATGAGTGCATGGCGTGCGCCGTATTGTTGTTTAACAATGCTTGCCCGATATCACCTCTGCGAGCATCTGATAAAGCAATCAAGCCTGCTGTTGCACCTTCAAACCAAGCGTAATCCAACTGAGGCGTATTATGGTGACCTTCTACATACGCTTTTGAAATTAAGCGAGTTAAGTTTTTATAGCCTTCAATGTTTTGACACAGTAAGGTGAGATGAGAAGGTTTTTCAGGCTCTGCTTTGTTTTCAATGAGGGCATCAACACCCAAAATAGGTTTTAATCCAGCGCTTAATGCGGCTTTATAAAATTTTACAGCAGCAAATAAGTTCATGTGATCGGTGATAGCAACTGCGGGCATGCGCGCTGCAACGGCCGCTTCGATTAATTCATCAACGCGAACCGTGCTGTCGATGAGAGAGTATTCCGTATGAACACGCAGGTGTATAAAGTGCATGATGCAGCTTCCCTGTGGAGAAAATTAATATACCCAAGTAGCAGAGCCGGATTGACCCGGCGAAGAAGCGATTTTTACAGTGATTTTTTGAATGCCGTGTTGTGTCAACTCTTCTGTGTTGAGAGTGAGTTGTTGGATGAACCACTTAGATAATTCTTCGACGGTAATATTTGTAATGGGTAATACCACCACATCACGTTTATTAAAAAATAATTTTTCAGTGTGAAAGTAGATCCAATAGTGATCGTCTTCCTCTTCAAAACGTAGATAAGGTGAGTGGCCTGCAAGCAAAAAACATTCGTTGAGTTTTTTGCAAATTTCATAAATTTTAGTTTTGTAATAACGGTAATCAAAAGACAAGCCATGATCACTGACTCGAGTTTCTAGTGCGCAATAGACGGTGTAGTTGTGGCCGTGCATCTTCTCGCGGTGTGTTTTAGAGAAGATGGTAAAGTGGCCTGCAGAAAATTTCATGTTTTCTTTGTGGAGTTCAATAACAGAGATGTGTGGCATGGTTTGAAAAGGTAAGTGAGAGAGGATGCGGCATTTTACCATAGAGACAGATCAAATATCGTTATAAGCGTTGTCGCTGATCCTGTGTGGCAAACCCCTGCAGCGGGATGTCGAGTCCTTTGCCCAGGGCCATGACTTTGAATAATTCCCCCATTTCTGTGGGGAGGGTGAGTCGCTTAACTTGGTGCGCCAAGGCGGTTTGTTGTGCAGGATGCGCTGCCATCGCTGCTTCTAAAAAATCCAATAAATGAAGATTCAGCAAAAAAGCCGCTTGATTCGTAAAGCCCAAAACCTCGAGGTGGGCATGGAGCGCGCTTTCTGCTACTTGTGTGAAGTCTACATGGACAGTGATATCTTGCAGGCCTGTTAAAATCAGGGGGTCGCTGTGTGCTTGGTGGTGATAATGACACATCAAGGTGCCCATGGTGCGATCAGGGTGATAAAACTCATGACGGGGAAACCCGTAATCGATCAGCAAAATCACGCCTTGTTTTAAACAAGCGCCAAGGCTGTTAATCCAAGCAGGTAAAAATAAATTAATTTCAGATTCATAGGGCAGGGGTTGCAGATTTAAATCTTGTATGGCTTTGGTGAGATCGGGTGTGCTGGGGGTGCTTGTTTGCCAATGAAATTGTGCCTCTTTAAAGGTGACATAAAATTCATGGATGCCTTGTTCGTCCACGCGAAATCGATGCACAGGCATTGCATCGATCACTTCGTTGGCTAAGATAACCCCTGTGAAGCCCGTGGGTAACTGTGTGAGCCATTCAACACGATCTGCGATAGCAGTAGGCAATGTGTGAATTTTTTCTTTTTGTGTTTGCTGTAAAGATCCACTGATTTCTAAAATAAAATATTTTTCTGGCAAAGCATCAAGCGCTGCCAATGTTTGCAAGAGGTCATAAGCCATTTTGCCAGACCCTGCGCCCAACTCTAAAACAGAGAAAGTGGGTAGGGCTTCACGAATAGATAAACATTGTTGTGCAAGGCATTGAGAAAAAAGCGGTGAAATTTCTGGGGCAGTAATAAAGTCACCTGCTTTGCCAAATTTAGGACGGCGCGCGCGATAATAGCCTAAGTTGGGGGTATATAAAGCAAGCGACATATAGCGCTCAAAGGAGAGGGGTCCTGTTTTTTCTATTTCAGCGCGAATGAGTGCTTGAATGTCTTGGAGGTGTTGTTGGTCGTTAGCGTGAACATCAAACATATTAATTCGACATTTCTTCGCGACGGAGTGTCAAAATTTCGTAGCCTGTTTCTGTAACGAGCAGGGTGTGTTCCCATTGTGCGGTGAGGCTGTGGTCTTTGGTGACGACCGTCCAACCATCTGGCAACAGTTTCACTTCGCGCCGGCCGGCATTAATCATGGGTTCGATGGTGAAGGTCATGCCTGCTTGAATCACCATGCCCGTGCCAGGCGTGCCGTAGTGTAACACTTGTGGATCTTCATGGAAGGCTTTGCCAATGCCGTGACCGCAATATTCTCTGACCACAGAGAAGTGATTGCTTTCTGCGTGGCGTTGAATCGCAGCGCCGATGTCACCTAGACGAATGCCGGGTTTGACAAGCTGGATGCCGATGTCCATGCACTCTTTTGCAATACGCGTCAGGCGTTGCGCTAAGGCAGAGGGTTTACCCACAAAAAAGGTTTTATTGGTGTCGCCATGGTAACCCTCTTTAATCACCGTCACGTCAATATTGACGATGTCCCCATCTTTAAGCTTTTTAGGGCCGGGGATGCCGTGGCAGACCTGGTGATTTACGGAGGTGCAAATCGACTTGGGGAAGCCGTGGTAATTCAAGGGAGCGGGGATGGCTTGTTGCACCTGAACAATATAATCGTGGCAAAGGGTATTGAGCTCGTCTGTGGTAATGCCAGGTTTGATATAGGGCGCTATCATTTCTAGCACGTCAGCGGCAAGGCGCCCAGCAACACGCATTTTAGCGATTTCTTCGGGCGTTTTGAGGGAGACGGTCATGGTTTTCGTGTGGGCAATTGTTCTAAAAGGCCAGGTATGGTATAAAGTCCGGCTGCGAGAAGCAACCCTTCTTTGCACAGACGTTGTTGAATTTATCCATTTATTTATTCCACACACTGGCCATAATTTATTTTGCGGGTGTCCTTTGCGGATTGCAAAATGAGGGCGGTGGAGGCTTAACCCAGGAGAACTGTGATGAAAAAAAGCATGATGAAAGAAATGTTAGAAGTGGGCGTGCACTTTGGGCACCAAACCCGATTTTGGAACCCTGAAATGGCCACGTTTATTTACGGGTCACGCAATAAAATCCATATTATCAATTTAGAAAAAACCCTTCCTTTATTCCAAGATGCATTAAATTTTGCAAGCCGTTTAGCCAGCAAAAAAGGCAAAATTTTGTTTGTGGGTACAAAGCGTGCGGCGCAAGAAGCCATGAAAACACAAGCGCAGCGCTGCAATATGCCATTCATTAATCACCGTTGGTTAGGGGGCATGTTAACGAACTACAAAACGGTGCGCCAATCCATTAAACGTTTACGCGATTTAGAAACCATGATGAACGATGGTACGGTTGAAAAAATCACTAAAAAAGAAGCGCTGATGAGAGCACGCGAAATGCAAAAATTAGAGCGTAGCTTAGGCGGTATTAAAAACATGGGTGGTTTGCCCGATGCGTTATTTGTGATTGACGTCGGTCATGAGCATATCGCAATTAAAGAAGCGAAAAAAATGGGTATTCCTGTCATCGGGATTGTCGACACAAACAATAGTCCTAAAGGGGTAGATTATGTTATCCCAGGCAACGATGACGCAATGCGTGCTATTCAGTTTTATGCAACTGCCATGGCGGACGTGATTGCAGAAGGGCGTACGGCTGCAGGTATTACGGTAGCGCCTGTCGTAGAAGAAGTCGTCGTTGTTCAATCTGCTGCGCCAAGTAGCGATGATGAAGCCGTTAACGAATAAAGGGGTTTATGAATAATATGATTTCAGCACAGCTAATTAAAGAGTTAAGAGAGCGTACGGGTGCGGGCATGATGGAATGCAAAAATGCGCTTGTTGCTGTTAAGGGTGATCTTGATGCGGCAGTGACAGAATTACGCAAAAAAGGCCAAGCCAAAGCAGATAAAAAGGCAGATCGCGTCGCAGCAGAAGGCATTTTAATTTTGAAAGCGTCAGATGATCGACGCTCTGCCGTGTTAATCGAAGTGAATTGCGAAACAGACTTCGTTGCCCGTGATGAAAGTTTCAAAGCGTTTGCAGAAGCTGCGGCGATTCGTGCTTTAGAAACCCAATCCCAATCCGTAGAAGGCGTATTGGCGCAGCCTTTAATGGGCAATCAACCCGAAACCATTGAACAAGCGCGTCAAGCTTTGATTGGTCAAATTGGTGAAAACATCCAAATTCGTCGTTTGAATCATGTGCTGGCCAAGCAAGAGGGTGTCTTGGCGACTTACATGCATGGTTCGCGCATTGGCGTCATTGTGGAACTCATGGGGGGCGATTTGCAGTTAGGCAAAGACATTGCGATGCACATTGCTGCAAGCAAACCGCAAGTGATTCATTCTGCAGAAGTGCCTGCTGAAGTGATTGCAAAAGAAAAAGAAATTTTTATGGCGCAAGCACAACAAAGCGGCAAGCCAGAAGCCATTATTGAAAAAATGATTGCAGGTCGCATGAGTAAATTTGTAGATGAAGTTAGCTTGATGGGGCAAGCATTTATTCGTGACCCTAACATCACCGTGGGTGCGTTGTTGAAAAAAGCCAATGCGCAAGTGACTCGTTTTATTCGTTTTGAAGTCGGGGAAGGGATTGAAAAGAAGAGTGATAACTTCGTTGAAGAAGTGATGGCGCAAGTGCGCACTACGCACTGATTGCCAAATAACAAGGAAGGAAGTATGCCAACTATTTACAAGCGCATCTTGTTAAAAATGAGTGGTGAAGCGTTGTTAGGCACCAGTCACTCAGGGATTGATCCAGACATTCTTTTGCGTTTGGCAAAAGAAATTGCCGTATTAATAGAAGCAAAAGTGCAAGTGGCGATTGTGATTGGTGGGGGCAATTTATTCCGCGGTGCAAATCTCAGCGCTATTGGCATTGATCGCATTACGGGTGATCAAATGGGGATGCTTGCAACGGTCATGAATGGGCTGGCGCTGCGTGATGCATTAGAGCGTATTCATGTGGGTACGCGTTTGTTTTCCTCTTTTGCGGTGTCAGGCATTGCAGATGCGTTTGATAGGCGCAAAGCGATGTATGACTTAGAACAAAACCGCGTGGTGATTTTTACAGGGGGTACAGGTAACCCTTTGTTTACAACAGATTCTGCAGCGAGTTTGCGTGGGATTGAAATCGAGGCGCAAGCTATTTTAAAAGCCACCAAGGTAGATGGCGTTTATTCAGCAGATCCAATGAAAGTAGCCGATGCAAAAAAATATGATCGGTTAACGTTTAACGAGGTGGTGGCGCAAGATTTAAAAGTCATGGATTTGTCTGCAATTTCGTTGTGCCGTGATCACCAAGTGCCAATCCATGTTTTTGATATTAATAAATCGGGCGCGCTGATGTCTGTTGTGATGGGTAAGCCAGAGGGGACATTAATTAATTAGTTTCCCCTTGCGGCCCGTCATTGCTCTCTCTTTCCTCCGAGCCGTCATTGCGAGCATCAGCGAAGCAATCCATCTTGACTGCTGTGAGGGACAGTGGTCATTCTCATCCAGTGTGAGGTATAAGTTATGTTATCTAATCTAAAAAAAGAGGTTGAAGCGAGAATGAAAAAATCGCTAGAGGCCTTGCATACTGAATTAACAAAACTACGCACAGGTCGCGCACATCCGAGTTTATTAGATCATGTCATGGTGTCTTATTATGGAAATAATACGCCGCTCAACCAGGTGGCTGCGATCGCTGTGGCAGATGCAAGAACACTCACGGTGACCCCTTGGGAAAAAAACATGGTTTCGGTGATCGAAAAAGCCATTTTAACGGCGGAATTAGGCTTGAACCCTGCAACTTCTGGTTTGGTGATCCGCATACCCATGCCGCCTTTATCTGAAGAGCGTCGCAAAGAAATGATTAAAATAGCGCGTAGCGAAGCAGAAAATGGCCGTGTATCTGTTCGCAATGTTCGTCGTGATGCTAACAATGGTTTGAAAGAGCAATTAAAGAAAAAATTGATTACAGAAGACGAAGAAAGACGTGCGCAAGATGAAATTCAAAAAATCACTGATCGTTATATCAAAGAAGTCGATAAACTATTGACGTCCAAAGAAGCAGACTTGATGGAAGTGTAACGCATCTATGAAAAAGATGTGTTTAAAAAACATATTGAAGCGATCGATCCTGCTTGTGGGACTCTGCATGAGCACCCTATCTTATGCTTATGACCTCGCAGCGTTAGTGGCGGATGCATTCAAGCATGATCCTACTTATTTGGGTGCAGAAGCGAATTTTAAGGCTTTAAAAGAAGCTTATCCGCAAGCCTTGGCAAGTGTCTTGCCGAATATCACCTTGGCTGCAAATGCCAGCGCAACAAAAATAAATGTTTCTTCTGCAGGTTCAGATGCCAGCACCAGCATATTTTCGCCGGGCACCAATTCATTTGGCGTGAACAATTATACGGTAACGTTGACGCAACCGATTTTTAATTTTTCTTATTTCATGCAATTGAAGCAAGCCGATGAAAAAGTGAAAGAGGCTTATGCAGATTATCTTGCTGCAGGGCAAGACTTAATTGTGAGAGCCTCGCAAGCATATTTTGCTGTTTTATTAGCGCAAGATACATTAAGTTACGCCAAAGCCAACACCCAGGCGGTATATCAACAATGGTTGCAAGCAAAGGTGCGGTATCAAGCGGGGCTTGAAACGAAAACAGCTGTTTATGAGGCAAAAGCTGCCTACGATAGCAGTGTGTCGCGTGAAATCATGGCAAGAAATGATTTAGAAAACAGCAAAGAATCATTGCGTGCTTTCACAGGGTTTTCTGTGGATGACGTAGACGAAGTGGATAATAAAAAATTTAAGTTATTGATGCCAAACCCTTTAAATGTAGCGTCTTGGATTCAAAAATCAAATCAACAAAATTTAAATTTACAAGCTGCGCGCTTTGCGATGATGGCGGCGCAAAAGCAAATTAAAGTAAATTATGCAGGCCATATGCCGACGCTTAACTTAGTGACAGACTATGGGCGCCAAAATAATGCCTACAATGGCTTGGCGAATTTCACGCAGAGTGATGTGGGTGTGCAATTGGCTGTGCCTATTTATGCAGGGGGGCAAGTTAATTCGGAAATACGCCAAGCAAAATATCAATATGTGCAAGCCAGTGAAACAGTTGAAAAAGCCTACCGTGATACGTTTATTGCGACGCGACAATTATTTAATAATGTGGTGAGTGATGTTTCAAAAGTAAAAGCCGATCGTCAATCGGTTATTTCCAATGCCAGTTCATTGCAGAGCACGCAAGCAGCGTATACAGCAGGCACGCGCACCATGGTCGATGTGTTGCTTGCTATTTCAAATGATTACCAAGCTAAACAAACGTTAGCGCAAGACACCTATGCCTATTTAGAAGATACCTTGTTGCTAAAACAGCAGGCGGGCATTTTATCCCAGAAAGATATTGTGGGCTTAAATCGTTGGTTGAAAAACAGGATAGAAGGAAAAAAATAATGTTTCACGGCAGCTTGGTCGCACTAGTGACCCCCATGCATGAAGATGGCAGTTTAGATTTTGACGGATTAAAACGACTAATCGATTGGCATATTGCAAACGACACAGATGCTTTTGTGTTGTTAGGTTCAACGGGAGAAGGCGTTTGCTTAGAAGAGTCTGAAAGACGTGCATTATTAGCAGTGGCTGTTGCGCATATTAATGGGCGCAAACCGGTGATTGCTGGCACGGGTAGTCAGTCTACAGCAAAAACGATTGCCTTAACCAAACAAGCGATGGCAGAAGGGGTAGAGGCTTGCTTGGTGGTGACGCCTTACTATAATCGGCCGCCACAAGAAGGGTTATACCGTCATTATGCTAGCCTTGCTGAAGCCGTGCCTTTGCCGATTATTTTATACAATGTGCCTTCGCGAACGGCATGTGATTTATTGCCTGAAACCGTGCAACGTTTGTGTGCTATCGGCAATATTGTGGGTATCAAAGATGCCACCGGCAAGCTTGAGCGTTTGCAAGCGATGCAAACGTTATGCGGTAACCAGCTTACTTATTACAGTGGTGATGATTCGACAGCGCTTGAGTTTATTAAACGAGGTGGAAGAGGGGTGATCTC
>OBEQ012825592.1_pt1 | contig 50534 bp, 59 predicted proteins | sample 1670901 | NCBI WGS metagenome assembly OBEQ01 (sample SAMEA104232315, study PRJEB22302) | groundwater metagenome | biome: forest; feature: aquifer; material: groundwater | place: USA | collected 2011-08-07 | depth 5.4 m
AAGGGCAAGTGCTTTAACCAAACAAGCTTGCTAGTCCGGCTGCTGCTTCTTCTTCTTTCTTTTCTTCAGATTTTTCGTCTTTCACTTCAGCTTTTGCTGCTGGTGCTGCGCTTGCTGCTGGTGCGGCAACTACAGCTGCTTTGGCAATTGCTTCTTCAATGTTAACTCCTTCAAGTGCAGTTACGAGTGCTTTGATTTTTAGCTCGTCTACTGTTGCGCCTGCTGCGGTTAACACTTTCTTTAAGTGTTCTGCGTTGATTGGTTGTTTAGTTGCGTGTAACAACATTGCTGCGTAAGTATATTCCATATTTTTTTATCACCGTTAATTATCTATTCTATAAAACTTTTAATCGAAAAAGAAACAAATCGAAGTCACACAAAAAAAATTAAACTTTTTTACTTATCCTGCTGCTGGGGGGTTTTGTGCTTCTGTTGGGGTTTCAGTTGGAGTTTCTTTTGCCTCTTCTTTTACATCTGGTTTCGTTAATCCACTTATTGCTTTGGATTCGCGTGATGCTTTCATTAAGAGTAATTCCATTGAAACTTTGTTGAATATTTCAGCATTGACTGCGAGGTTAACTGCTTTTTGGTGGCAGTCAACTATTTGTGCGAGGATTTGTTCGTCGTCGACGTTTAAAATTTCAGCTGGGTAAATTGTTCCATCTTCGTAAGCTACTTTTAAATTTATGCCAACTTCAAGTGGTTCAATTCCAAGTTTTGAAAGAACACCTGCTACTTGTGGCGAGATTGGTTGACCTGCTCTAGCAACAATCGCGTCTTTCATAATTACGATTTTTGGCCCTTGAATCTTTGCGTCGAGTTTTGCTTGTTTTAACTCAGTTAATACTGGACCTGGTGCGAGGTTTGTTTCACCAGCTGGAATGATAATATCAGCTGGGGCAATTGAACCTGCTTTTGCAGCGGTTTTTGTCTTGTTTTGTTTGAATAATTTGAATAGTTTAAAGGCATCTAGGTTTGATAAAACTAATATTTCTGCACCAGTCATGTGTTGTTCTAGTGCTTTGACTTCTGGTTTGCCTTTGTCAATTGCTTTTTGTAAAAGTGTTTTTCTAGCTACGATTAATTCTGCTTGTCCGCGTAGTTTTTTCTTAATTGCGTTGAATTGTCTTGATTTTAATCCAGAGATGCTGGCGACTGCTACGACTTTGTACGATGCGAGTCTTTCGCTGACGTCTTTTACAACGCTAGATTTTTGTTTTCTGGAAATCATATTTAAGCGGCCACCTTAACAGCTGGTCCCATTGTAGTTTTTAGGTAAATTGATGAGATCTGGTGTTCTGGAATTTTCTTTTCAATTGCTTCGAGTATAGTTTGAAGATTTTCAAGTAGTTGTTCTGGCGGCATTGTTTCTGTGCCGATTAATGAGTGTACTGTTGGTAAGTATTTTCCTTTTGTTTTAACTTGAATGCTTCTCTTGACTCGGTTAACTAAATCTTTTAAGCTAGTTCCAGGCATAACTGGGCGCGGTAGTTTTCCACGTGCACCTAATAGTTGTCCAAGTGTTTTTCCAACAACCGGCATGAGCTGGGTTGCAGAAATGAGCGTGTATTGAAGTAGTTCTTTTTGTAGTTTTTTGTCTTTTGCGTATTGCTCGATTTCAGTTGGCATGATTATCTTGTCGCAAACTCCTTTTGCGTCTAACGCAAGTTGTCCATCAGCAAAAATAGCTATTTTCGGGTCTTTTGGAGCAAAAGGAAGAATAACATCTAAGTTTAGTCTATTTTCTGGCTTGTTGAAGTCAACGTCTCGAAAATTAACAGCCATTTCAATGCTTTGGGCGAACTTACACTTACCTTTGCCTTGCTCGACAGCGTTTTGAATAGCTTTTGACAGTTTATTTTTGTCCAAATTAAACACCCTTCTACTTTCACAAAGAAAGTAGTTGATTAAAGAAATTGCTTCGGGTTGAAACAACTTAAGTGCAATTAAGAGAATGGAACGAGTTTAAAAGGTTTATTCTTTTAGCTCTTTGTTCCATTTTCCTTCTTTTACTTCTGCTTGTACTTCTTGTGGTTTTTTGCCTTCGACTGTTACACCGAGTGAAACACAAGTGCCCATTACTTCCATTACGCCAGCTTTTAGTGTCTTTGCAAGTGTGGCGCTGCGTTTCATTTGTGCTACTTTGATTACTTGGTCAAATGAAAGGTTACCGATTGTTTTTTTGCCTTTAACTCCAGCTTCTTCTTTGACTGGTTCTTTTAAGCCAAGTTCGCCTTTTATCAAACTTGAAGATGGAGGCGTGCCTACTTCGACTTCGAATGTCTTCGAGTCTTTGTCAATTATTACTTTGATTGGAACAGTCATTCCTACGAATGCTTTGGTTTTTTCGTTGATTGCAGCTATTACTTGTCCAGGGTTTACTCCTGACGGACCAAGTGCAGGGCCAAGCGGTGGGCCCATTGATGCTTTGCCGCCTTCTACCATTGCTGGAATTGTCATTTTGTTAGCCATTTTTTCATTTCACCGTGGTTGCTTATAGTATAATGTTATCAGACATAAGCTATTTTACTTAGCCATTAGTTTTAGCGTATTTACCTTGATTGTTACTGGAATTGGTACAGCGACTTCGATTAGTTCAACTGTTACGTCTTCTTTGTCGAGGCGTACAACTTTTGCTTTTTCTCCTTTGAATGCGCCTGCGATTATTTCAACTAAGTCGCCTTTGTTTAACACGATTTCAACTGGTTTACTTTCTAGAAGTTCAGCGATGTCGCCGATTACCATTGCTTTGTGAAGTGCTCCTTTTATGTGTGGCACATTTGCGATGATTGATTTTGCAGTTACGTCGTCGGGTGCTTCGACTAGTACGTAGCCGCGTAAGCGAGGCGAAACTATGACTGCTTTTATTGCAGCGCCTGTTTTTTCGATTTTTTTAGCTAACAAATCGGACACGATTACTTCTTGTCCGGCGGTTACTCGATAAGTATATAACATTTGTATTTTCACGTCTCACTTAAACTCAATAAATTAAATGGAAAAAAGAAAAAAATATCAAAAAAATTTAGCAACATTTACCTTTGCAATTTGGGCACATATTAGCTGCGTGAGCTAATCCACTGAGGCCATAAAGCGCGAGTGTTACTCCTGCTACTTCGTGAGCTAGTACCATCGTTAAAGCGCCTAAGCCTGATAAAAGTAAAGCTGCTCCTGCGACGAGTACTAATAGTCCACCGATCATTCCGCATTTTCCTTGACACATTTTTTCCATTTTCACCCCTTTTTCGTTTTTTTTGGTTAAAATCTATTAAATAATTGAATTAAATTAATCTTAAGTAATATGTTGCCATTGATATTAAGAATCCGATTACTCCCATTATTGCTAACCCTAAGCCGGTTGTTATTGTCATTTGTCTGAATTCTAAATCTCTTGGTTTGTGAGTTACGTTTAGTACTCTTTTGCTTTGGTCTGCGAAGTCAATTATTGGTTTAAATAAATCCATATTATTTTTTTACACCGGTCGTTAGACAAAATCTAATTCAATGCTTGCTGGTGCGTCTCCACCGTCTCGGTGTTTTATTCCAGCTAGTACGGTTAATACGCGTACTCCGCCTTTTTCCATTGAATCGTCAATTGTTGCTCCCCAGATTATGTGGGCGTCTTTTGAAATTTTTGAAGCAATTGCATTTACAGCTGCTTCTGCTTCTCCGAGGGTCATGCTTGAGCCGCCGGTTATGTTAATCAATGCACGGTCTGCGGTTCTTATGTCTACGTCAAGTAATGGAGAGGTGAGTGCTTTTTCTGCTGCTAGGATTAAGCGGTCTTTTGTTTCGTCGTTTGAAACTTCGCCTAAGCCAATTACTGCGTCTCCGCTGTGTTCTAGAATTGTGCGCATGTCGGCAAAGTCTAGGTTTACTAATCCTGGTTTTGTGATTAGTTCAGCTATTCCTTTTACTGCGTTTGTTAGTATACTGTCCGCTACTTTAAATGCGGCGTTGAGTGGTAAGTCTGGTACGAATTGTAATAGTTTGTCGTTTGAGATTGCAATTACTGTGTCTGCTGAGCGTTGTAGTTTTTCAAGTCCATCGATTGCGTTGTGCATTCGTTTTGGTCCTTCTGAGTAAAATGGAAGTGTGACAACTCCGACGCATAGTGCGCCGACGTCTTTTGCAATTTTTGCAATTACGTGTGCGCTGCCTGTGCCGGTTCCGCCACCCATTCCACCGGTTACGAATACTAGATCTGCGTTTGAAAGTAGTTGTTTAATTTCTTCTTGGGATTCTTGTGCAGCTGCTTCTCCAATTGCAGGGTTACTTCCTGCTCCGAGTCCTTTTGTTTTTTTCTTGCCGAGGAGTAGTTTCTTCTCTGCTTTTATTCTAAGTAAGTGTTGTGCGTCTGTGTTCATTGCTACTAGAGTAGCTCCTTTGATGCCGATTTGCATCATTCGGTTAATAGTATTGCATCCGCTTCCGCCTGCGCCGATTACGTAGATCTTTGGATGACTAGCTTCTAGTACTGCTAGGATTTCTTTTTCGTCGTCTGTGAGTTGTTTTCCTGGCTCTTCGATTACGTAGTTTTTATTAGCTAGGATGTCTTCATATGTTTTGTCCATGGGAATCTCCGATAAGAAACAAATAAATTTCCAGATAGTATTGAGTTAAGGTTAGATTATTAATGGTTATGTTGCGCCGATTGGCAAATAAGAAAATAAGTGGGTTTGAAAAACCTATGCATTGCGGTTCTTTTGCGACTGCGAAGTTCACTGCTAAGGTTATTGATATTGAAGCAGGTAGAAACGAAGTTGTACTAAATGAAGAGGAAGCTAAGTGCATGGACTTATCTTTGCTTGATAGAGTAAAAGTTAAAGTAAGGGGAAAAGAAGCCGTTGGTATTGTGAATTATTCTCATTATTATGTTAGGCAAGGAGAAATTGAGCTGTTGGGTGAAATCGCTAGTCAATTAGGCGCAAGGAGCGGAGATGTAGTTTCATTGGAGTCAACTCATCGTCCAAAGAGCCTTGATTATATTCGAAAGAAGCTTGATAATCAGATTTTGTCTAATGATGAAGTAAAAGCAATTGTAACTGATTTAATGGCTGAGCAATTATCCAGCGCGGAGTTAGCGGCATTTATAACTGCGGTTTATATTAACGAATTAAATCTAGAGGAGACAGCTAGTTTGACGCGGGCCATTTATGAAACTGGAGACAGGCTTGAGTTTGAAAAAGGAAAGGTTATTGTTAGTGAGCATTCGATTGGCGGGGTTGCTGGCGACCGCGTTAGCATAATTCTTGTTCCGTTGCTTGCTTCGCTTGGTATAATTATTCCTAAAACTTGTACGCGGGCTATTTCAAGCGCGTCTGGCACTGCAGATACATTAGAAGTGTTTTGTCCTGTCGGGCTATCGTTAGCAGAGATTAAGAAAGTTGTGAAGAAGATTGGTTGTTGTTTAGTTTGGGGCGGCGCAGTTAACATGGCGGTTGCTGATGATAAATTAATCAAGATAAGGAACCCACTTCATTTGGATCCGAAGTCACTTCTTTTGGCGAGTATTTTAGCAAAGAAGAAAGCTGAAGGGGCAACTCATGTGCTATTAGATATTCCGATTGGCCGTGGTGCAAAAATTTTAGAGGTTGAAAAGGCGCGTGAGTTGGCTCAAGATTTTCAAACGCTTGGCCATTCGCTTGGTATGAAAATAGAAGTTGTGATTACAGATGGAAGTGAGCCAGTTAGTAAAGCAATTGGACCATGTCTTGAAGCGCGTGAAGTTCTCAAAGTGTTAAAAGGAGGCGACGGGTTACTTGCTGAAAAAACAGCTATAATGGCCGGAATGGTTTTGAAGATGATTCGCGGCATTTCAAAAGAAGAAGGTTACCGTATTGCGATGCATCAGTTGAAAAGTGGAAAGGCTTATGAAAAATTCAAGGAGTTAGTTGAAGCTCAAGGTGGCGACCCTGAAATAACTGAGCAAAGCATAAAGATCGGCAAATTAACTTTTGATGTCCTTGCTGAAGCTGAAGGTAAAGTTGAACATATTGATAACAAGGCAATTTCACGCGTATGCAGAGCGCTTGGTTGCCCAGTTGTTAAAAGTTCAGGAATAGTTATTCACGTTAAAACTGGTGACAAGGTTAAGAAGGGACAGAAGTTGTACACGATGTATTGTGATAGTAAGGAGAAGCTTGACTACGCAAAAGAACAAGTAAAGCAAATCGACGTAGTTGAAGTGGAACGAATCATAATAGAAAGTATTTAAACAAATTATTTGCCTTTGTTATATTAGATTAGCATAGTAGAAAAATAGTACAAAATACCAACGTACACGCGGCTAACATATTTTATGGTAAACTTGAAGAAAGAACAAATAGCAAAAGCAGCTGAATTTTTAACCCGACACGTTGGGCCATGGCAGAGAACTTTAAGCGCTCCAGGCGAACACTTGAGAACTTCAATACACACAGCTGTGGAAAAAAAGGCGTTAGATATAGCTCGAGTCAAAGCAATTGTGGATAGAATAAAAGATATAAAAACAGGCGATCCGAATGCCAGAATTAGCCCGATAATCGGCGCAGCAAATAAAATAGCAGCTGAAAAAAACGGCCACACAGCAGTTGGGCATTTAGAGGAACAACTGCGCGATTTTGGCCGGCGACCAAATGAGTCAACTAAGCCAGCAAAAGCTACGGTAACTCCCGCTGGAGTTCGGGTAAAAGTAAAAAAACGAATTGGTTTTCGGCCAGGTTGGTTTGCTGCAGGATTAGGGCTAGCAGCTGTAATTGCGGTTCCAATCGTAACAAGTAAACTCATAGGCCCGGGGGGCAAAACTGAGTTTAAACAATTTAACGCAGCTGGACAAGCTCCAAAAGTATTGCCAAAAAAAGCAGCAGCACCAAAACCGTTTATTCCGGTGCACGGGTTTGAATTACCTTTAGCTGAATCAACGTCAGCTAATCCACTTGCTCCAAGCGGCGAAGCACATATACAGCAAGTAGTAATGACACCATTTTTTGAAGTAGCGCGTATGCCTGGAATTACTTTGAGAGAAAAAATGGAAGCTTATGGAAAATTGAAAACAACTAAAACTACCGGGATCGCATTTCCAATGCGAAAGCGAAATTTAACTGCAGCACAAATAGCTGAAAATGAAAAAGGCGAATACACTAAAGGCGGGAGTACGTTTGAATATGTCTCAATACCTGAAGATGAGCCAATTACATCAGAAATGCTTGGAGAAATGGCAAGCGAAAATTTAGCTGAAGCACGAAAGCACGCTAAGATTGGCTATGTTGAAGGCGCGGCTGCTAGTTTTGTTAGTGCAATTAATTTTGGCCAGCGACTTTCGGATGAAGATATGGAACTAGCGAGAAAAGTAATGAAAAGTCGTGGGCTTTCTCCAAGTTCAGTTAGTACGCTTAGACGTGCGCTTGACAAATGGCACCCTAAATTAGTTGAAGGAACTAACGGACATGAGTCAAGCGAGTGAACACAGCATAATCTAAAATTATGAAGTGCGTTAGGTAATTTATTTTTCTTATTTCACTCATTTGAGTTGCTTCAACGCTATTTCAAGTGCAGTACATGGCATTTCGATGTTGTGATTGCGTAGCACTTTGAGGTCAAGTTCTCCGAATACGCCATTGAAAGTTTTTCCAGTTACTTTTGCACAACGCCCAACTATGAATCGCTTATCTTCAGTTGGCTCTATTTTTAGCTTGTAATCATCAAGACATCGTCCAAGTGCTTCGATTGTTGCTTTTACATCTGCAAAACCTAAGTTTGCGCTGGCAATAATCGCAGCGGTTTTCCAAGTTGTTGAAGCACCTGTTTCGCTGCTTTTGTCAAGCTCGAGGCATTCTCCAACTTCAAATATTTTTTGTGGGTAAGAATATTGTTTGTTGCTTGCGATTATTGCAAGCAAACCTGGAAGCAATGATTGACGACACGAATCTAGTCCAAGTGCTCTGCTTGAATGTAGCTCAACAAATTTTCCGTTATCTACAACATTTGCTTTTGTTGTAGCTTCGTTTTTGGCAGTGAGTATTAATGAGATAACTTGTTGGAAACCCATTCCGACAAATGAGCTTATAACTGAGTCAAATAGAATCGTCTTGCTGTGTTTTTTGCCGAAGTTGTACTGAGTTGGAGCAAGCGGGGTAAAATTGTCAAAGCCATACGCGCGACCGATATCTTCAATTACATCTACTTTATGAACAACATCAGAACGAAAACGCGGGACATTAACTAAAACAGAATTGCCTTTTGCAATTGCAGGTAACATCATTTGCTTCAATAGTTTAACGGACTGCTGTGACGAAAAAGGTAGTCCGAGTTTTGACTCAATTTCGCTTGTCGAAAGAACATATTTGTCGAAAGTAAACTGTGGAAACTCCACCTTTTTGCCGCTATAATTTACAGTGCAGCTTTCTATCTCACCGCCTAATTCGACGAAGTCAAGCGCACACGCAGTCAGTAGCTGGATAATCATAATTAGGTTTGAACCAGTTGCTTCTATGAATAAATCTTGTTTTCCTGGCTCTACTTTTCCTAAGTCGTTGCTGTTTGTTATTCCGGGCATTGTTAGTACTTTGCCGTTTGCGTCGCGTAATATTGGTAGAGTGTTTTTTTCAGCGAACAAGTTGCTATATTTTGCTCCTTTGTCATGTTGTTTTAGTATTTCGTCGCCAGTCATTTCTTGTTCAAAACCTAGTGGGGCAAATTTAATTTGTTTTGCTGGAAGACCAATATATTGAAGCGGAAATTTTAGTTGAGTTAATTTGAATAAACCCATTCCAACTACTTTTCTGTCGCGACCAAATGTTGAAGCGATCTTTTCTTGATAATTGATTAAACGAGTTAGTAAATCATTGTCGACGGTTACATTGCGTACAATAAAGTTGCCCATGTATGGCCGTATGTCTGCTACGCTTTTGTCTACGTTGATGACGTTTTTGCCTTTTGTAATTTTTGGAAAGTGGAACTCGTAATTTCCAGTGTAAGCATTTACTATACGAACAAATCCTTCCATTGAAACTGCGTCGATGCGATTACCTGCGCCGGCTATGTCAATTGTTGTTTCGTCATCGTTGGAATTTTCCAGTTCCATTCCGATTTTAAACAGTGTTTCTGAAAGCGTTTTTTGAAAATCAGCGCCGCTGCCGAGTTTGAGTTTCTTCTTTAGTTGATTTGTTGGGAATGAAACTACTACCATTTTTAGCGGAGCACCTCTGGAAGTTCTGGGAAATCGCGCACCCACTGTAGATCTGTTGACGCGCCAACTACTTTGCGTATATCGTCTACGCCGAATATGATCATTGCTGCGCGTTCAAGTGCTAAACCCCAACCTAATACGTTTTGTTTTATGCCAAATGGCGCAAGCGTTTCTGGTCGGAATATACCTGAGTTGCCTATCTCAACCCATTTTGATAACACATCATGGTAGCCGAATATCTCCATAGACGGTTCAGTGTACGGGTTGAATACTGGCTTAAAGCGAATTTTTGATATGCCGAGTTCTTTGTAGAAATCAGTAAACACGCCCATCAACGTGCGTAGATTTTGTCCATCTGCTGCGACGAATCCTTCGATTTGGTGAAACTCCGGTAAATGTGTTCGGTCAATTGCTTCGTTGCGGAAAACTTTTGCAATTGAAAAGAACCTGCCCGGCGATTTTATCTCTCCTTTTCCGATTTTGTTTAAGTAGCGAAAAGTTGTTGACGTTGTATGAGTGCGTAGAATTGGTTTTGCTGCCTCTGCTATGTTCCACTGTGAAGCGCATCCTTTTGAGCCAGTACTCCAGCCATTGATGTGAACTTGTTTCACTATATCCGCTAGTTTTGGTTCCACTTTTGCTTGGCTCGGTTGCTTGAGGAAAAACGTGTCCATCATGTCTCGGTTCGGGTGGTTCTGGGCCATGAACATTACGTCGAAGTTCCAAAAACTACTTTCGACAATTGGGCCATCCATTTCTTCAAAACCCATGCCAGCTAAAATATCGCGCATTCGGTCAGCCATTATTTGCAACGGGTGCTTCTTACCTGGATAAATTTGTTCAACGTTTGCCTCAACATCGTATGGCCGAAAAATTGCGTTTGTCCCTTGTTTTACCATTGCAGGCGTAACTTGGTTTACTAACTCTTGGCTTGGCTTATCTTGCTTTAAAAATAATTTTCCCTTTGGCGTAATTTTGATATAGAGTTGTTTTTGTTCAAAGAGTTTAGCTAATTTTCTGCCGGCTAATTCTTTAGCAGCTGGTAAATCATTTTGATCGATTTCTGAATTTACAACTAATTTTGCTAGAAGCGATTCATGTTTGCTTGCTGTGTTCGAATCTGGCAATTTTTTTACTAGAGTTTTACCGCCACTTGAAAGAAGCATTATCCAATTGTTTTTCTTTGCCCATTGAAGTGCAATTGAGTCAAGCTTCGTTCTAGAAAAAAGCGAAGATAACTCTTCTTCGCGGACTAGCGCATTAACTAACGCACGTTCAGGTAATTCGCTTACAGCCGATTTTCCTTCTGGCGTTAATTGGCAAATTGTTTTTGTCTCTCGCTTAACTTCAGCTAACCCTTCTGATTCTAATTGAGAAATTACACTCGCAACTGTCGCTAATGGAAGATTAAGCGAAGCTGATAATTCGTCAACTGGTTGAAAGTCATTTCCTAGTTTTTTGAGTAGAGAATAATCCATATTATAAACGTCGTTATGCTGTTCTGGCTAAATAGACTATTTTGCGAATGTTTGCTGATTTTTCTGTAAGGAAATCAGTTGAGCCAATAATTTCCATCGTGTGATTGCTATGAACTAGGATGCAATTACATGCATCTGGCTTTTCTTCCACTCGCACAGTTATGTCTGGCGCGCCACAGAACGAATTATTAACAGTACAAGAAACATTTAATGGAACTCCATTGATTATGCCGTAATTATACACTTTAGTTCCAGTTGTGCTTGCGGCGAATATTAATTCAGAAGTAACAAAAAGCACTGCACGGTTAGCGCTTGAATTTCCAGCAGTTAATTCTTGCCTAAGCACTAGTGAAGTGTTTTTGTTAAAAACATCTTTAAGCGCGTCCACTGGTTTTCCATTTGCAATTATTTTAAAGTCAAAAAGATACGCGTTTTGGCTATTTACCCAACCGGCGAATAGATACGCAAGTACGAACACTGCGGCAAAAATAACTACATTGAGAATAATATCTTGTTTTTCCATGTCAATCACTTCTTGGTTTGTTTCTTCGGTTGTTTCTTAATTTATTTCTTGATTTTCTTTTTAATTTTCTGCTTAATTTAATTCTTAGGGTTATTCTTAATTTGTAGAATAGGGAGTCTTCGATTTAAAACCTTTATAATAAACTAATTAAAAGCTCTTTTAGCTCGGTTATATTCTTTACTTCATAATCTGGCTTAATATCATCTTTCGAAGGCGGGCGATGGCTTCTTTTTATTATAACTGTACGCATGCCAGCTAGTTTAGCATATCCATCTTCGTCTGCTCTATCCCCGACCATTACACATTGAACTGGATCGGTTTCTGGATAAATTGATCTAGCGTGAGTGAGAAATATCTTAAACGGTTCTACGCTTGACTTTTCGAACCCAAGTTCGTCAGAGATGAGCACTATTGAAAAATAAGTATTTAACTTAAAAAATTCAAGCTGTTGCCTGATTCGCTCGCCGTTTGCATTTGAAATCAACGCGAGTCTAACTTGTTTTTTTGCTAGTGATTCAATTAATTCACTTGCGCCGCTAAGGAGTTTAAGTTTAGAGATGAACTTGTCATTGTAGTAGTGGCTCATTCTTGAAGATTCTTCGGTTGTAATCGGAAAGTTAAGACGATTACATAGTTCAAGGAAAAAGAAACCTTTTTGCCAGCGTTTCACGCTTCCACGTAGATTAGCTGCAAAGCTCTTTGAAATTTCATCGTAAGCCAAATCGAACTCTTCTGTTGAAACTTTTATTCCAAAATGGTGGAGCGCATTGAACACACCGTGATCCCGTTCAACTTCTTCGAATGTTCCACGAATATCAGCAAGCGTGTCTCCCCAATCAAAACAAATCCATTGAACCATATCTAAGTGAAACCTAACCGCTAAAACAAAGCTTAAGCGTGATATATAAGTGGAAAAGCTGAAATAAGTTAGTTGCGGAAGGAGAAGCACACCGACATTTTTCAAGGCGAATAATATGAGAGTATTAAAAGCACAACTAAGCGAGACTTTTAAAGAACATAAAATGGCAGTTTCTGGCGAACACGGGGGAATTTCGTTTAGGGTACGACCAAGCCTTTCGCTACGTCACATCACACAAATTGCCAAGAAGAATGGGTTTAATGTGCAATCCAAAGATGAAACTGGCGAAGTGCAAATACACCAAAGCGATATTGGCGCACACGTCTTCATAAAGCCAGCTAAAACTGGAAATACAACAGCGGGGCACATTGAATATATAACCAAAAAACAAGCCGCTGACTTCCTGGAGAGACTGAACAAAACAATATCAGCCAAGAGCGTACAGCCAGGAAACGCACCGAAAGAAGAAACAATGCCAGTTCAAGAACGGGCAAAAATAGTACTATTGTTTGCAAAATTACTTGAAAACAAAAAGTGAAATTGTTAAATAAACAAAGCAAAACTTATTACTTACCGCAGAAATAACTATTTAAGACCAAAACCACTATGAACACACTTAGGACTAAAATGCAGCTTGAATTCAGGCACCACTTAGATGGCATTCACATCGGAGAATTTGGAGAGCTTAAAGCTACTTTTAAACGGCCAGTTAACTTGAGAGCAGTTAGCAGCGCGGTTAAAGCTCACGGTTTAGAGCATGAAGGCGATGGATCAAATATAACCATAATGCACCCGGATCATAGCTTATTCATCGAATTACACTTGGAAGAAGGAAAGCATGAATTAGAAATCGCCCATCATCCTGAATTAAACGATCCAGAATACACTGAACTAGCGGAAAATGCTTTAGCAGCAGCCACAGATGGAAAAAAAGGCGAAGCCGCTCAACTTATCAGAATACGCGACGCGAGAGGTAGAGAACTTAGTGAAAAAAGAGTTACGGTTGAAGAAAGGCAAAAAATCGTTGACTTTTTCAACACGCTTTTTGCAAAACATAAATAGTAGCAGGATAACCAAGAGGAAAGAAAAACAAAAAAATGGTAAAGCCACATCGTCCAAAGTTTTCAGCGCGCACTAAACTAGTTTTCGCTAAGCTTGACCGCAAGTTGCCGTTTGACGAAAAAGCAATTGACGAAATGGTAGCAAAAAGAGCAATTGTGCGTGTTCGAGATAATGTATTTTTGCGACAACGGTTCAAAGCAGCTGGTCACAAGCCAAGATTTTACGAACACGTTTACGCTATTCCATTTAGACACTTGCTAGATAAGAGTCGAGATATACATCATAGAAGCTTGCACACGTTAGATGCTGGAGGCCGTCAGTTTGTTTTCAAGGGAACTGGCTCAGTTGGACCAACAAGTTTTCAACGCGAGCGTAGAGAAGTAGATCAAGACCGCGCATTGTGGGGCGGTGCAAGGCGAGAAAGTGTTAAGCATGCAGTTGAAACATTAGGCAAACTAGAACGCGTTTATAAACAAGCCAAAGCACATCGAGATGCTTTAGTCGAATGGGCTGAAAAAGAACACGGAATAACTGAGCTTCCAGTAATAAAGCACGCAGCGGTGTTTCGGCCATTGCAAATGCTTGATATAATTTTACAAAGCTGGTCGCAAGGAAAGTACAGAGCTAAGACTATTCGAGAGCAGGTTACTTCAAAAGCAATGGATGCACTTGCGCTCAAGGAGTTCACAGGGCAATTAAGAGTACACGCTTACACAGCTAAGGAACCAAGCAGAATACCTGAAGCAGGATATAAACAAATTGAAGAACAACTTGCAGCTACGCGTTCTTCGCCGTCGATTAAAAATGAACCAGATGTACGAAGAGCGGCTTTGAAGCAATTCATTGCACGCGGGCTACTATTGATGCATATTGCTAGGCTTGGAAAAACAATTTTAACATTACCAGACCAAAAAGGAAGCGTATTTTTCCCGCACAATGCTAGTTGGCGTGAGTTTTTTGACTTTGACACAGCAAGAAGGATAACTAATTTACGGCTCGGCGATTATGAATTACGTGAATGGGATGAAATAACTAATTTAAGCCATTCAATTCAGGATATGGCTCACCAGCTCGGTAAAACTGGCATTAACAATAGCGGCCAAATTAGGTTAGGCATAAAAAACGCTTTAGGTGCCGCTAGGGATCAACAATTAAACCGACGAGCAAGAATTGAAACAATAGATCAAGCAGTGGAAGAAATAACGAAAGCTGCATTTCTACGCTGAAATCATACGTTAAAAACTAAATCATTACTTCTAATCCAGGTTGTGCTAATTCGCTGTTTTCGAAAACGGTTTTTGCTTCTTTGAGTAGTTCAGTTGTGTCATCGTAGCGATTCGAGAAATGTGTGAGTAGTAATTTCTTCACTTTAGCTTTTTTGGCATTCTTCGCTGCGTCGAGGCACGTTGAGTGTGTTTTTTGTTTTGCCATTTCTTTATGCTTGTCTAAAAAGCAAGCGTCGTGGACAAGTAAGTCAGCGTTCTTTGCGTTTGTCGCAATAGACGGGCATTGCATTGTATCGCCAGTATACACAATTTTCTTCCCTTCTTGTACAAAAGTAACTTGGTTGTATTTCACTTTTTTACTCCCGACAGTTGCTTCGCCAAATTCTTGTAACTGTGAGAACATGCGGCCTTTGATTCCGAGTTTTTCGCATTTAGCCATGTCGAAGCGGCGATAAGACAAACCTTGCAACACGTAGCCAATGGCGTGTGGCGCATTGTGTTTAACTTCAAACGCGTTTACAGTAAATAGCTCGTTTTGGTAAAATGGTTTTTTGCCTGCTATTACTTCTTCTATTTTTACTTCAAAGCTTGGCTTCATTTCTTTTAAGGAAAAGATTGAACTCAATAGTTTAGAAGTGCCTTTTGGGCCGAAAATAAACAGTGGTTCTTTGCGGCCAGTGAAGTTCATTGACTGGATTAAACCAAAAATACCTAGGAAATGGTCGGCATGTAAGTGAGTTACAAATATTGCGCCCACGCTTGCAAAACTTGCGCCGTATTTCATCATTTGACGCTGGCAACCTTCAGAGCAGTCAAACAAGTAGACGCCGCCCCACTTCACTGCAAAGCAACTAGGTGGAGATTTTGGCGTCGGCATTGCGCCACTTGTTCCAAGTACGACTAAACGAATCATAGAAAAGAAATTAGTAAGTTGGTAGATTAAAAGCTACCTTTGTTAAATAGGAACAGTCGGTCCAGCGCACACACCATAGTAATTGCATATAATTTCTGGATTGCAATACGGATCTGCTCGATCACAAGTAACAGTACAATCAGCGTTAGAAACGCATTTCTGTTCATAAGGCCTAACGCAGTAGCCTTTAGAGGAACACGAAGAATTGGTGCCAGGACATTCCGAAGCAACAGTACAGCGCTCGCGAGTAGAATTGTACTGGCTGCAACGACCATTAGTACATTGGAACGGTTTGCAATCTAGGTCAGTAGTACACTGCGGAGTAGCTATTGTTGAATTATTTTCAGAAATATTTTGAATCTCTATTGTTTGATTTGTAAGGTTGGCGTTAGGTGATGATTGGCTAACACAACCAAACAGCAACGCGCCAGCAATAAGGATAAGTGAAATAGAAAGTAATTTTTGCATGTTAACTTTTACCCCCCCCCAAGTTAAAAATGCTTTCGTTAACGCAGTTAACTAAGCAATACAAGCTATTTTTTAAAAGAATAGTTGTTTTTTATAGAAAACGACCTACAAGGTAACGTTTTTTAAAGAATGACCGTTCTTTTAATAAATATGTTAGAGCAGTATGCCTTGCTTAAAGTAATGACAGAAGTGCTTGAAAATTCAGCATCAAGTTATTCAGTGAATGAAACCGCTAGGAAAGCCAACGTAAGTCCATCTGCGGCTAAGCATTCGCTTGACTACTTATACGGGAGAAAAATGATTTCGCTCGATAAAATCGGCCAAACTTACCAATACAAAGCTAATCTCGATAATTACCTAACGAGACAGTGGAAAATAGTATTGACATTAGAAGATTTGACAAAAGCCGAAGTCGTCGATAGGGTATTGAAAACCGGAAAAAGCGTGTTGGCTATAATACTTTACGGCAGCTGCGCAATTGGTAGAGATGATGAGAACAGCGACATCGACATAATAGTAATTGCTGACACAGATGCAAAAGGAAAACGCGAAATTGCTGGTCGTTCAACTGGAACCAGCCGCGAGATAAATATAAGTGTCTACACGCCAAGTGAATGGCGGAGAAAAGCTGAAGGAGATAAAATTTTCTACGACAAAGTAATTGTAGATTCGATTGCCATTTACGGTCAAAAGCCAGTGGTGTTATGATTGAAGATTTGATAAAAAAGGGTTTGCTTGCCAAAATGCCATCCGACAAGCAAAAAGCTGAAAAGTCAATAGCACTAGCTGAACATAGGCTTGAAAAAGCACAAGAAGAATTAAGCGCAGGGTTACCAGATGATTCGCTTATAAGTGCATACACTTCAATGTTCCACGCTAGCCGCGCATTGCTTTTCAAAGACGGGTTTAAAGAACGAAGTCACTATGCAATTTGTGAATACATTCGTGAAAAGTATAATGGGCAAATTGAGGCAAGGTACATTAATGAACTAAACATATTGCGTACAATACGCCATAAAGTAATGTATGGGGACGAGGAACTCAACACTAGAGAAATCCAAGAAATAGAAGCGAGAGATGCAATTGAACTAGCAAATGGTTATTTGAAACAAATAAAGCCGCTACTGAAAACTACGAAGTGAATAAAAGCTCGGAAGCTAATAAATTACTAGAACATGGTCAAAAAACAAAGTGTGAGTAAAAATGCCAAAGGCAAGGCAGAACTTAAGAAGTCTAGTTTTGACTTTGACACGTTTCAGTCAACTGCAGATATTCCTGCTCCGGATAAAGTAGTTGACCAAATTATTGGCCAAGAACGCGCGGTTAATATTATCAAAAAAGCAGCTAGCCAGAAGCGCAACGTTTTGTTAATTGGAGTTCCTGGAACTGGAAAATCTATGCTCGGACAAGCAATGGCTGAGCTTTTACCAGTTGAAGAGCTTGAAGATATTTTAGTTTATCAAAATTCAGAAGACGAAAACATGCCAGTTGTAAAAGTAGTTAAAGCTGGCGAAGGCCGAAGGATAATTCAAGAGAACCGAATGCGTGGCAGAATGAGTGGAGGAAACGCTAACTTATTGACAATGGTAGTCGTTGTTCTCTTGTCGTTTTTACTTTTATTTTACGGCCGACAACAGCTTGGCGACATTATCACAGCAGCTATGTTGATCGGGCTATTTGTTTTAACCGCAGCAATTATGTTCGCTACACAACTTGGACGCGGCAGAGGGTTAATGCCAGGCATGGATCAAGAACAAGTAAAGATGCTTGTTGACAACCACGACAAGAAAAAAGTTAATTTTGTCGACGCAACAGGAGCACGATCAGGAGCACTACTTGGCGACATTCGCCACGATCCGTTGCAAAGCCTATTAGGCCTAGGATTGCTTTATATTACCGTAAAAACACCTCAAAATGCTAAAATAGGGCGTATAAATGCTCAGAAAGGTAAAAAAGAGACTATTAAGCCTATTTCATTTGAAAAAGTATGGAATAAAATGGCCAGTAAATATGCAAAATTAGTTGAAAGGCACCCGAATAACTATGAAGCAATTGTTTTGCCAAAGAAGGAAAAAATTTACACGCTCGGTTATAAAAATGGCAAGCCAGGGTTAAGCCGCATTTATTCATTGAACCGCTATTTAGCTGAAAAAAAAGTAGTTGAACTAACCGCTAAAGACACAACGATACAACTAACAGGCGACCATAAATTAATCACACCAAAAGGAAGTAAACCTGCAAAAAGCGCCCGAGTAGGTCAAGAGCTCATAACACTAGGCTAAATTTATTTTTTCATTTCTTCTTTTTCAACTCTTTAGTTTCGCCCAACTTGGGGCTCGATCTTGTTATTCGCAAGATCGCATTTAAGATTTTCCCGCTACCGCGCGGTCGGTCGCAAGCTGACCTAAAATCATAAAAGCTCCTTGCTCAACCTAAAAGGCCACTTCGTTCGAGCCCCTCAAAAGCTGGGCTTTGAACGGAGTTGAAAAATTATGGAAAAAAATGAAATTGAAAGTAGCAGTTCAGCGGCAGAAAATTCACCGGCAGCGACGGGTGTTGCGCAAAGCATAAGTGAAGCAAAAACTAAGAATTCAAATATGTTAATTCTTACTGCAGAAGATATTTTGAAAACTTATCCCGAAAAAGAAGCTGAATCAGCTCGAAAGTACTATGAATTTTTAAAATTAAAAGAAGAAAACCCAACTTTTGGTTACAAGAAGTTAGCAAAAATGCTTACAGTACCAATCCACCTAACTCGCGGTTGGAAACAGTGGAATTGTAAACCAATCTCAATTACTGCGATTGAAAAATTAACTCAAATAGATTTACTGCCACTCTATTTAGATAATCCAAAGTTACCTGCAATTCTCCGGCTATTAGGAGCTAGCTTTACAGACGGTGGAATTGACAAAAATATCAACACGTTTCACTTTAACTCTGCAGTTAAAACTAATATAAATAAGTGGAAAGATGATTTTGACGCAGTTTTTCCATTTGCTAAAGAATCTATAAGTTACATAGCAACTGGGCAATACAAAAGCTCAATAGGCGCGCGAACGTGCGACAGGAGCGTAATACGCTTATTTGCAGCACTAGGTTGTCCGGTTGGAAACAAAACAATGGTAAGCTACACATTACCAACATGGATTTTTGAATTAACAACAAAACTTAAACTAGCTTTCATAGATGGATTCTTTAGCTGTGAAGTGGCAATGCCACAATGCAAAAATCGCGGAATCAACTCTTGGCATTTTGTCAATTTTTCGCTTAGTATGAGTAAAATCGAAGAAAAGGAAATTGAGCATTTGGAATTTCTCAAAGCACTTTGTATGTTATGTGAGAACGTAGGACTGAAATACACATCCATAAAAAGAGTGCCACAACCTACAATGAAAAAAGGAAATATAAGAAGAAAAGATGGCAAAATTTGCGATTCGTACAGAATTTTATTTAGTGCTGAGAGTGAAAACGTTCTTCTTGCACACAAGTTAATTCCGTTAACGTACGCAGTTGAAAAGAAACAGCGTTTTGACAATGCAGTTAAAACGTATAGGCAGCGACATTCGGGAACAACTATTAAAACTGAAGACTGCTCAATTAATGTTGATGCAAAAAACTATAGTTCAGAAGATAACACAGAAGAAAGTATCGAAGCAGAAGCAATGGTTCTATAATTGCACTACTTCTACTGGCAACTACTTCGCTAATAAAGTATTAGTTCATAATTCTGGTGGCTTAGGCACGCCCGCTCATTTGCGCACTGAAGCGGGTGCAATTCACCGAGCGAACAAGGGAGTGCTTTTTATCGACGAAGTGGCAACATTGAAACCGCGTTCACAGCAAGAATTACTTACGGCCATGCAGGAGAAGAAATATTCAATCACTGGCCAAAGCGAAATGAGTTCAGGCGCGCTTGTCAAAACCCAACCAGTTCCTTGTGATTTTGTATTAATCGCAGCTGGTAATTATTCTGACATTAAACACATGCACCCTGCGCTGCGTTCACGTATTAGAGGATATGGTTATGAAGTTTACATGGAAGAAAGCATTATTGACAATAAAGAAAACCGAATGAAGCTATGTCAATTCGTCGCTCAAGAAATTAAAAAAGACGGCAAGATTCCACACTTCAGTCGAGAAGCGGTATTAGAAATAGTTAACGAAGCAAAAAAGCGATCTGGCCGCAAAGGTAAGTTAACATTAAAGTTACGTGAACTTGGCGGGCTAGTGCGCGCAGCTGGTGATATTGCCAAACAAGAAAACGCGAAGTACGTAACAGTTGAACACGTTGAAGCAGCTAAGAAATTATCACAGACATTAGAACAGCAAATCGCTACTCAGATCTTAGAACAACGCAAAGATTACAAAGTATTTTCAGTCACTGGTTCAGAGATTGGAAAGGTTAATGGTTTAGCTGTAATGGGCGACAGTGGAATCGTGCTTCCAATTGTTGCGGAAATCGCACCTTCTTCAAGTAGAGATGAAGGCCGCATTATTGCAACTGGTAAGCTCGGCAGCATTGCAAAGGAAGCAGTTGAAAATGTTTCAGCTATTATTAAGAAACACACTGGCAAAGACATTTCTACGTACGATATTCACGTTCAATTTTTACAGACTTACGAAGGAGTTGAAGGCGACAGTGCAAGTATCAGCGTCGCGACTGCAGTAATATCCGCGCTTGAAGAAGCACCTATTTTACAAAACGTTGCAATGACTGGCTCACTATCTGTACGCGGAGCAGTGCTTCCAATTGGAGGAGTAACGCAAAAAGCAGAAGCTGCAATAAGCGCAGGCGTAACAAAAATCATTATTCCAAAGTCGAACTATGAAGATTTAGCGCTTTCGCCAAAGCAGTTAAAACAAATCGAAGTCATTCCAGTTGAGAACCTCGTTGAAGTGTTACAGCACGCGTTTGCTCCAAGCAAGAAAAAGAAACAACTATTGAATAAGATAAAACTAGAGCTAAAATGAGCCGCGCACATTTCAGTGAGCAAATATGAAGCTATACAAATTCAGCCCAATAAAAAATAAAGCCGAATTATTTAAAGCAATTAAGTACACGCATTTCGCGTGCTATAAACTTTGTTGGCAATCATTCGGCAAGTATCTGCCTAACGCAGGAAATATAGGCATCTTCTGCCACTATCCTGACGAGTACAAACTCCTCACTAAACTTAGAGAAGAATTAACTGAGCCAAGCGATGACCCCAATCAGAAATACTTCAAATTACACTTGCCAATAGTCATTCCTGCAAAAGAAAAAGTACCTGAAACTACGTATTCACATCTCTATATTCGTAAACCAGACCCATACCGACATCAAGTCGGAGACGTGGATTTCTTCCTAGAACCTAACCAATATAATCAACTAAAAAACTCGTTACTAAATGGAGCCATCATCAAAGGCGCGCGCATATTTGACCGCAGCGATCTCGACATGATTGAATTACATAATCCAGATATCGATGCACTTGCTTACATCAGCACGAAAAAAATGACGCAAGGCGTTCATATTAGAATTAAAAACTGAAAACGTGGCCTAATTCTTTCTACAAGCCTGGGGAGCTAATACACTTTTTCTTTTTTGAACTACCACAACACAATATTTGCAAAACAGCTTGCCAATTCCCTTTTTCTGTAAAACTTTTAAGTTGAATTTGTCGAATTGCTTGAAGTATTCGCAGTTGTTTGGTTTACGCATGCGCCGTTAACGCACGTTGACTGAGATCCATAACGTACATTGCAAGCTACAGCTTCATAGCTCGACGATCGAGCCGTTGAGCTACTACAATAGAATTCATAAAGGGTGTTTCCATTACCATAACAAAATTCCGTTGAAGTAATAACCGTGCCATTTGAAATATTAACAATTGAACTTCCAGCTACTCCTGAATTCCACCCATTCCAACCAGCAAAGTCAGTATCTTGACAAGTAAAAGTTGGAATAGATAAGGTATAATTATTCGGTTGAGTCTGATTTGAAGTAGCATTAGTATTTGCAGTTGTCTGGTTTACACAAGCACCACGCACACAGGTTGATTGAGGACCAGAGCGCAAAGGGCAGTATACTTGTTCGTGATTTGGAAATTGTGCAGTTGCATTAGCACAGTAAAATTCATCAAGCATAATAGAGTCCAAACAACTATCCACTGACTTTCTAACGGTACCATTTGAAATAGTCACAGTTGTATTTCCAGCTACTCCGAGATTACGCCCGCCGCCGTTACTACTAAAGTCAGTATCTCGACAACTAAAAGTGACTGCTGGAGCAGTAGCTTTAATGCATGCGCCGTTTGAACAGGCGTAGCCAGTTCCGCATTGAATTGTCTGTTGACCTAACGGATAAGCTGAAGTTGAATTGCGGTTACAGTAGTATTCGCGTACATTACGGCTGTTTATACACGTGTCTTTAAATTTCGAGGAAGAGAGGTTCAAAGCAGTTATTGTCACTACACCTTGAGTGCTGGAGTTAAGTCCGTCAGTATCAGTACAACGATATAACCCCTTGGCGTTTGAGCCAAGTACAAGGCCAACTAAGTCGGGACTAATTGTAAAAACCATCCCAACTGCAAAAATCACTACAACTAACGCAAGCGCTAAATCTCTAGAATTTGAAACCATAATAAGAAAAGCGCGGTAACGATTAAAAACACTGCGCTTTTTATTCGTTAGAACCGTTAAAGTGTATATTATGAACATGCAGCGGATTTTTGAAAAAGTGGCGAAAGTTGTTTCACCGATACCTTCGGAGTTAGCTGCAGAAAAGCAATTCGCAGCTGGGTTAATTGAACAGTTGGAGAAAAATTTGCCGACGCATTGTAAAGTTTCGTTTGTCGGTAGCGCTGCGCGTGACACTGGCTTACGTGGTGATCGTGACATTGACTTGTTTGTTGCTTTTCCTCGCGAGATGAATGAGGAAAAAATTGTGAAAAAAACTTTTGAAGCGGCGCATAAAGCTGCGGCGAAAACTAAGTGGGAAACACACTACGCAGAACATCCGTATTTACAGGCAACTATTGATGGTTTTAAAGTTGAGGTTATTCCGTGTTTTAAAGTTGAACCGCATAGTGGAATCAAAAGCGCAGTTGACCGTTCGCCTTTACACATGGATTATTTACAAAAGCAATTAACTCAGCAACAGCGTCGCGATGTACGCATAATGAAGAAATTACTGAAAGTTAATGGGATTTACGGCGCAGAAGTAGAGGTCGGTGGATTTTCAGGACTAGTGTGCGAACAATTGATGCTCAAATATGGCTCGTTAGAAAAATTGCTACGCGAAGCTGGCAAGTGGATTCCACCAATTGTTATTGATTCAACTAATACTTGGAATGCTGAATCGAAAAACGGCAAAGCTGAATTACTACATCGGTTTAAAGACGCGAAGCTCATTTTGATCGACGTTATTGACCGCAATAGAAATGCAGCAGCTGCTATTTCTCCGAATAGTTTAGCTAAATTTATCTTGCTAGCAAAAGCATTTGTCAAAAAGCCGAGCGAATCATTTTTCGTACAACTAAAACATTCGGTTAACCCCACTAGCCTGAAAAAGGTGGTTGGCCGGCGCGGAACTGAGTTTCTTTTAATCACGTTGAAAAAGCCAGATGTGGTTGACGACATTTTGTACTCGCAGTTTAAACGAAGTGAAAAAAATCTCTACAAGCAACTGCAATCATCTGGCTTTCACGTGTTTGGGAGCTGCGATTTGTACGCAACTGGACAGTTGTTGTTTGAAGTTGAGTCAAGCGAATTGCTTAAAGTAAAGCAGCTAGTTGGCCCACCGGCGTGGAACAGCGTAAATGTGGCGCACTTTTTGAAAGGCAAAAAAGCAAGCCGCGGGCCGTACTTAAGTGGAGAGAAAATCTGCATAGATGTTGAACAACGCGAAACGGATATTGTTGAAATAGCTAAACGGTTATTGAAAGAAGAAAAGACAGGCATTGCGTCTCATTTCATTAGCCCTGCTAAAAAGGCAAGCGTGTCGGTTGTGAAAAAAGCAGATAAAACCAATGGAGAGATACTTGCCAAGTACTTACTGGCAAAGGAAGAATGGATTTAAAACTTCGTGGATTTCAAAGAAAAAATAGCAAAAATAAGGTTATTCTAAAATGCGTAAAACAAATGCCGAGTTGCTTAGAAGTCACTTGGAAAATAATAGAAATAGAATAGGCGGAATAAACGCGATTACCGCAGGCGAGCAAATTATTCTACAAGGAAAATATGGCGTATTAGCTGAACACAGACAATTTGCGCTTGAAGCAGCTTCAAAACTAGCGCTACGAAGAAACTGCACGCTTATAGAACAAAATCATAAAGATGGAACTTACAGCATAACGTTTGTAAAGACAAAAGGAGGACGAGCATAATTTATGCAAATGAGTTCACGCGAGTTTAACAAGGATAAGCAAGCGAATTTTTCAGAGTGGTACAACACAATAATCTACGCCGCCGACCTAGCGGACATTCGCTATAACGTTCAAGGTTTTGTAGTTCACAAACCATGGTCAATGCGAGTTTTTAAGAAGCTGTACAAATTATTTGAAACTGAATTGGAAAAAGACGGCCACGAGCCAGTTTCTTTTCCAACAGTTATTCCAGAAGAGAATTTTGAAGTTGAAAAAGCACACGCCGAAGGGTTTACTCCAGAAGTTTACTGGGTTACAAAGCAAGGCGACCATGAAATGGCCAGAAAACTAGCGCTTCGGCCAACTAGTGAAACTGCGTTTTACCAAATGTACAACTTATGGGTAAAAAGTCATACGGATCTACCAATAAAATATTACCAATCCTGTACAGTTTTCCGTAACGAGAGTGAGACTAACCCATTTATGCGCGGAAGAGAGTTTATGTGGATTGAGACTCACGATGTTTTTGCAACTGAAAAAGAAGCGCGGCTACAAATTGAACGCGATAAGGAAACTACTGAAGTGTGTTGTAAGTCAATGTGTTTACCGTTTCGATTCTTTAAACGACCACATTGGGATACTTTTCCAGGCGCATTTGAAACATACGCAACTGACATAATGCTTCCAGATGGCAAAGCGCTTCAATTTGCAACAACACATTATCTCGGCACCAACTTCAGCAAAGCGTTCAACGTAAAGTACAGCGACGAAAAAGGAGTTGAACACTTTCCACACACAACTTGTTTTGGCCCGGGCATATGGCGAATGCTAGCTGCGATCATAGCTACACATGGAGACAACAAAGGACTTGTATTTCCATTTACAATTGCTCCGTTGCAAGTCATAATTGTACCGATTCCGAAAGCTGGTGAGGAGAAAAATATTGAAGCTTATAGTGAAGAAGTTAAACAAGCACTTGAAAAACACGGAATCGAGTGCAAGATCGACAATAGCGGAAAAACACCGGGCTACAAGTACAATTACTGGGAATTGAAAGGAGTTCCACTTCGAATTGAAATTGGCGGACGCGAAGCTAAAGAGAAAACAGTTACAATTACGCGTCGCGATAACCGAGAGAAAACAATTTGCTCATTGAATGAAGTTGCAGCAAAAGTAGTTGAAATTGGCAAAAAGCTAGACGAAGCATTGTTGTCAAAAGCTGAAGATGAAATGGCTAAACGAGTAAAAAAAGCCAGCACAAAACAAGAAGTGCTAGCTGCTATTGAAGCGAAGTGCTACGCGAAAACGTTCATTTGTTCAACTGGTAAAGAAGGAACGCGCTGTGCACAAGAATTGCAAGCGTTTACAAAAGGCGGCAAAATACGCGGCGAGTTAATTGGCGAAATGAGCATCGAGCGAAGCTCGATGACTCAGTCACAAGCTTCGCTTGTGCCGAAACAGACGAAAGGCAAATGCATCGAATGCGGTAAACTCGGCGTACAAGTTTACGTAGCTAGACAGTATTGAAAGGCCGCACCTAAGCGAAAAGGAAAAATGCATATTACACATATCTTTCCTAAAGAGAATGACTGTGATGACGCGAAATTCACCGCGAGGCTTATATCTATAACAAATGATTTTGAAACCACGCAACATGGAAGAACTTATAAAACACGTTCAGGACCTGCCAGCGAAACAGCGCAAAGTAATCGTACTTGTTGGCCGCCATCCAAATGAAGGTACAAATAACCTAGCTGTGCGGTACCACAAGGAATGGGAAAAAGAAGGCACCGTCGTCGTTAGAATTCCGCCACAGTGGACACCGCACGGGTTCTGGAAACAAGTTGAAGACTCTAGAAAGCGATTACCTCAAAAAGAGTGGGTGGAACAAGAGCGGGATAGACTGGAAAAACAGCTAGCTGAAACTCCTGACGACGGCCAAGTTATAGCTGCCCTAAAGGCTAATAGAATCCGCAGCCCCGTAGTAAATTTTCATAGTACTCATATTAATTCTAGAATAGACTCCAGCGAACCATATCTTTTAATTGAACCTTCATCGCGACGGGGGGGAAAAACAGTTGAATTCTTTTATAGAGGTAGACCAGCTGCATTTACCGCTCAAAGACGTGCAGGAAATGCACCGAGACTTAAAGGCGATACACACGGACAACTTACCAAAGAATATTTATATCACTCAATAATAACTAGAGAAGACCTGAAAGAATTCAAAGAGCACTGCGCTGAACGCTTTCAAGTAATGTTAGGCGAACTCAGTAGGAAAAAACCATGGTGGCGAATAAAATGAAATTCACTTTAAAAAACGGAGAAGAAGTTGAAATTAAAGAACTAGATAGAAGTATTTCTGCGAAGCAAGTACTGTCTTTTTTTGCTCCAATTATGCGAGAACGGCCAGAGCCATTTATTTTGTCTGATACTATTCCTTCGCTTAAAGAAGAAAAGGAATGGCTCAAGAAAAAATTGAAGCGCATGGCTAAGAAAGAAATTGTTACTCTCGCAGTAGTGAAAGATAAGAAAGTTATTGCGATATGCGATGGCATAAAGCAAGAAAGACGCAATCGAGACAAGGTATTGGTTGGAATATTAATTGCAAAGCAATTTAGAGGAGTTGGCCTTGGTAAAAAGTTATTAGCCGAAGTTATAAAGTTGATTAGGAAAAAGTTGAAGCCAAAAATAATTTACTTGAGCGTAATGGGTGCGAATAAACCAGCGAAAGCGCTTTATTACAAAGTTGGATTCAGAGAAGTTGGCGTGCTTCCAAAGTGGGTTAAAGTGCGCGGCAAATATCAAGATGAAATATTCATGGTGTTAAAATGAATCTTCAAAAAACTTACGCACAATCGAAATTATCTCTACGCGTTTTTCAGGGTTAAGCGATACTTCCAAGCCATAGCTAGTTGGCTTGGATAAAACAAAACCTTCTTTGATAAGCTGCTGCGCTACTTCTTTGTATTTTCCTTTCAAATGAGAAAGGCAACTCTTGTGCAGATTATCAATAGACGTATGACTAGCACCCCATTTACGCTTTCGAAATAATTTGTGCAATATGTCAGCGGAGATGCTTTCGTAACTTAGCATACTTGAACTTTCTACAACTAAAGCTATCAAGTTGCCTGACAAAAAAGTGGACGAATAGAAAAGCAGGATGCACGCCACAAAGTTAATATATGTTGAAAGTTCAGTTTTATGAACGTTGAATGAATATGAAAGATGAGTCTGTGCTTGTTGAACATTTAGGACGAACGCCAGTTATTCTAGTTGTAGATTTTCTGTTGGAGAATAGATTGTACGACTATTCGAAACAACAAATTGCTGAAGGAAGCGGCGTTGGTCGAGTCACGTTGTTCAACAACTGGAAAAAAGTAGAAAAGCTCGGCATAGTGAAAGAAACACGTAGGTTCGGTAAAACAAAACTGTACAAATTGAACGAAACGAACCCAGTTGTGAAAAAGTTAATTGAACTTGAACTTTTGCTCGGAGAAAACGCTGCTGAATCGCACACAGCAAAAGCAAAGGCTAGAGTTTAAGCTAGAGTTTCGACAATAGTTGCTTCTCCGTTGTCTTTATCTCTGTTGAAAACGTGGATTGTTCCACTTGCTCCTTCTTTTAGGCCGTCGTCGTGAGTTACTACAAAGGTCTGTTTCACTATTTGCGGTAAGGCCTCGTGTAATGCTCTTGCTAGTAGGTTAACTCCATTTGAATCCAAGTTATGCGTGGGCTCATCGAGTACAAGCCACGATAAGTTTGGAACTAGCACCATTGCAAGTGATACTCTAAGTGCTAACGCAGCGCAGGTTTTTTCTCCGCCGCTACATTGTTCAATCGGCTTCCAACCATCTCCAGCTAGCACTTCTAACAAATAGTCATCTTCAGTTGCGGTTATTCTACATGACGCATAATCTCGATATGGGTAAATGTGCGTCCATATCTCATGCATCGCTTCGTTAACTGCACCAATTAGTTCAGTGCGTAGCTCGGTTTGTGTTTCTATTACGCTGTTTTGAAAGACAACTACATCTTGAGTTACTCGCTCTAAATCAGCGGATTGTTTCCCTATTTTTTCAAAGTTAGAAAGTTGTGCGTCAAGCTTTGTAAGTAAATCAGTTTTTTCTTTTATTTCCGAAGCTAAATGGTCAGTTGATAGTTTAGATGTTTCAAGTTTTGAAGCCATTAACCCAGTTGACTGACGTAGCGAAATTAAAGTATTTTCATCGAATTGAATATTTGACAATTTTTCTTTGAACTGGATTGACCGATTCACAAGGCTAGTGGTTTTTTCAAATAAGTCAAACGCAGTTATGGCAGATTTAGCGTTTTGCAGTTTTGATTCAAGCTCCGCTTTGCCATCAATTGTATCAAGTACTAGTTTCTTCTTCGCTGCTTCTTGATTAAGCGCATTTAGTTGAACTTGAATTTTATCCAAGTCAAGTTTTGACTTTTCAACTTGGACTAAGCTTTGTTTTAGTGACTGTAATTTTTCTGTTTGTTTTCTTAGCTCAGCTACTTTTGCAGCGCTTGTTTTGACTTGAATTGATGCATTGGCTAATTCTGGAACAAACACTTGTAGCTGAACAGAATTTGTCTGCGTTTTTTGTTTTAACTCAACTAATTGTTGCAAAAGTGGAACTAAATCAGACCAACCTGCGTGGGTTTTTTTCAATACAGCTAAATCTACATAAGTTTTATTTAAGATTTGCTTGATTTGATTCAAAGATACTTTTTCTTTTTCAACTTCAGATGTTTTTTGGCTTATTAACAAATGAATTGAATCTGACGAAAGTGGTTGATCGCACGTCGGACAAACGGCGTGTTCTTTTTTTAGTAAAGAAAGCGATTTTTCAACAGAACTTATAGATTCTTGTTTACCTGCAATTGTTTTTTCCATTTCCAATGCTTGAGCTTGAATCTCCGCAACTTTAGCCGCTAGCGCTGCAATTGATCCAAAATCCATTTCAAGTGTTTTAAGCGCAGATAACTTAACCAAAAGCTTTTCTATTTCACGGTTAGCTGCTTCTATTTCTTTTTTGAAGTTGTTTGAATTAGTCACTAACTCATTTTCTTTTTTCACTAGTTCTAAATAATAACGAGAAGCTTCATCGAATTGACTACAATGTACTGAAAGTTGATTTATTTCTTGTTTAAGCGCCTCTTCTGGAAATTGTTGTAAAACGTTCGCAACTGTGATTGATTCGCCAGTTAGCCGCTGCACTTGTAGCATTAGTTCAGATAATTGTTTTTCTACGTTGATTCGTTCTTGTAACGCACGGCTGCATTGTTCAAGAAGTTCAGTGCATTGCGCTTTTGACAAAGAAGCCATAGATTGCGGCATTATTGAATCGCCGCTTGACTTAAGCGAATTTATCTCCGCGTTTATCTTAACGAGCTCAATTGACAGTGATTCATGTATCTTTCTAGTTTCTTCAAGTGACTCTAAATTTTTCTTCGTTATCTCAAATTCATTTAGTAGAATAAAAAGTTCATTGTCGAGAGTTAACTTCTTTTCTTTTGTGTTTGCTAGCGTAGAACGAATAACAACTAACTCTTGACTTAACGCAAGTAAATTTACATTTGATAAAAACGACTCTATCGTTGTTTTTTCGCTTCGCAATTTGTTAACTAAAGTGTTTGAATTTACTCGAACTGATTCAAAAAGCGATATCCCGAGGAGATCATCTAGTTGAGCTTTTCTTGCGCCTTTTGGCAACGTTAAAAAGTAATCCAACTTATTTTGCTCGCCGTAGATTACTCGTACAAATGTATCGTAGTCTATTTTCAAAATACGCGAAACAGCTTCAGTTGTACGAATCGGCTGTGGCCCTTCAAGCAACACATCGTTGCAGCGCAGGAAAGCTTCTGTTCCTTTTGGAGCAACTGTACGCGTAACTGAGTAGTTCTTGTCGCCAGCGGTAAACTTGACTTCAACTAATGCGCTTGTTTTTTTGTCCGGCCTCGACATTATAACTTCAGATAGATTTACAGCGCGACTCTTGAGTGATGGGAAAGTGCCGAAAAAAGCAAAGCAAATTGCATCGAGACAGCTTGTCTTTCCGGAGCCCATTGAACCGATTAAGATATTGGTAGCTGGAGAGAAGCGCAGCTCGGTATTTAAATGACTCTTCCAATTTACCATCTTAAGCTGCTCGATCATTGGAAAAAGTAGGAAAAGAAAACGGCTTAAAGGTTGTGAACCTAAGGTAAATACATGGCAACACTTACTGCACTGCGTAGAGAATTGAAACCAGTTTATGCACACTATACTGATGCAGTTATTTCAATGATTGGGCTAGAGCCTCATGAAAAAACTTTGAGAGCAGTTAAAGAAGGAGATTTGGCAGAAGCGCATGCGATTCAAGTGTCGCTCAACAAATCACACATGACTCAAGATGAAGCTGGCTGGCGAGATATGTTTGCTACTATTGATGATTTTATGGGAACGAAAAAGCCAGCGAAAAAAATAGAAGCTAGTGATACACTCGATCGTGAATTTTCCATGCAACTCTGGAAAAAACATGCTGATGTTCGACCGGTCCCTTCTTGGTTTGCCAAACCATTGAAACCAATCTCAAGAAAGTGTCCAGAAATTGAAGCGGGTATTCAAAATCAGCGTGTTCCTGACAATTATATATTTCATTTTACTCACAACGGCGAAGTTATCGGCACAGCATGGGCATATGTAGATAATGTTCGCAAGGTGTTGGTTGTTTCCCACTTACAACAACACACTAAAGGATTACCGCCGGCAGTAACTCGAAAGCTTGAAGGTTGGAAGAATAAAGCAGTTGAAGAAATAGAAAGAATAACAAGAGAAAATGGATTGCGTACCGTTTTTTTCAGTACTGCGGTGCATCACTCTAGTAAAAATGTTGCACCTCAACCGATTCATGAAGAGCTTGTTGAAACTTATGGCAGGTTGCCAATGCAACATGGCTATAGGTTAAGACAAACTAGAGAGGTAAATATTCGTTCTTTTGAAGGAACTAAAAGAACCGAAAACCTCTGGTGGGTTAAACGAGTTTAAATGAGCCCAACTTCGTCGACGTTTACTTCGCCTACGCCAGGAACTTGTGAAACGATTGACTCAAAGTCAATTGCATCTTTGTCTTCGCATATAAAAGATGCTTTGATTATTTTTGAGCCGAAAACGTAGTCTTCGATTTTAGCTGTGTTGAATCCTTTTATTGTTTTTAGTTTTTCAATTACATCTTCAAAACTTTGTCCTTCTTCTGGAGATACTCGCATTGCAGTTAGAACTTTACCCATTTTGATTCATTACCCCTTTAAAATATTTTTTAGCGAACTATTATTTGTTTAAACTGAATAGAAGTTTTTTACAGCTGAACTCTTGTGCTTTGAATGGCTAAATGGCTTTAGTCGAACGATTTTTGTTTTTAAGCCAAGCGATTTGAGCTTGGCCTTAATCGCTTCTTCTGGAAGCGTGGTTTGGTCGTATCCAAGCGCAATTACGTCTGGCTTGAATTGCTTTATAGCAGTGTAAAAATCATCTTCATGACCAAGTACAGCCAAGTCAACTGGCTTTAATCCCGCTACTAACTTTTGTCGCTCTCCTTGTGTAAAGAAAGGCGCTTTGCCTTTTATTCTCTCGACATTTGAATCGCGGCTAATTACAACGATTAGTTTATCTCCAAGTGCCTTGGCTTGCTTGAACAAGTCTAAGTGACCTAGGTGTAGAAAGTCAAATGTGCCAAAAACCATTATGGTTTTCATAAATGGAGTAATAGTCAACTCCGAATTTAAGGCCCGCTGAATCCACATTGTGGACAAACGTACTTGTTTTCATTTTCTCTGCAAGAAGAACAACGAGTTATTTTAGTGCCGCATTCTTTTGAAGGACAACTTAGAACTGAAAATTTATTCGCTTCTCTTCCACAACTCATACAAACTGCCATATTGTAAAACAACCTCTTTTGAACTAAACTTAGTAATTATACCAATTTCTTGGAATAAAAGAAGCTTTTATACATTTCCAATCACAACAAGTACTAGCCGAAATAACTGCAGACCTAGAAGCCAGAGGTTTCAAAGGCCTGCGGCGACTGAGCGGCCTTTGTGGGGCTATAGTATAACCTGGATAGAACATTAGCTTGCGGAAATCATAAACGCAGTCACATGACTAACATGATTGTAGACAGCTAAGGATCGGGGTTCAAATGAAAGCCTTTTTCTTTTTAGAAAAAAGAAAAAGTCCTTCACGCCAAAAAGAAAAACGTATAATGCGTTTCTTTCTTTTGGGTTGAAAGACTTTTCTTTCTTCGGAAGAAAGAAAAGGGTTTCGTGAAAATCCCCGTAGCTCCGTCCCTTCTTTTTTCTTCTTGACACAAAAGTGAGTGTAAACTTTAGCGGGTGCATGCTCCGTTTACGCAGGTTCCAGCACAAGGAATACTATGCACATATGGATCTAAAGTAGTTTGAACTGCGCCATTATCGCAACTGTATTCAAGAACAGTTCTATTTCCAAAAGTACAGGAATCAGTACTATTCATAGTGATAGTCATAGTATCTTCACTATTCCGACCAATTAGAGTTACAGTACCTCGAGTGTTGGAAGGATTATAAGAACCTGAATCAGAATCTACACACTTATATTCACCAGAAACAAGTGGAGTACAATGCCCAGTTCCCGCATGGCAAGCAGTTAAGCCTAGGCAGCTTAGGTACTGCATAGCTGCATTAGGATTACTTGTACGAGTAGTTACTTGAGTTGGAGAAACACAAAAGTATTCAGAAACTTTGCCATCGTAGTCACAAAAGTCATTGAACTGCGATCTACTGCCATTTGAACTAGTCCAAACTACTGAACCATAAGTATTTCGATTTAAGCCATCTGAATCAGTACAAACCCAAGATAAATTTGCAGGCTGGTTTGTAGAATTGCGCGGGGTTACAATACATGCTCCATTTGAACAAGAATAACCATTCCGGCATTGAATTGTCCGCAGCCCTAAAGAATGCGTACTACTGCTAGTACAAGAATATTCATTGACATTACTGCTGTTTACACAACTATCTACATAACGACTAGAACTATTTGAAGTAGAATAGTAGACGGTCACAGTACCACGAACGCTTGTATTAAGTCCGCCGTCAGTATCTGAACATTGTTGTTTAGCACTTGAGCCAACCACAAGGCCGATAAAATTGGGATTAATCGTGAAAAACATCCCAACTGCAAAAATCACTACAACTAACGCAAGCGCTAAATCTCTAGAATTTGAAACCATAGTAGAAAAAGACCAATAATGATTAAAAACGTTCTGTTCTTTGCTCTAACGTCTTAGCACAACGTGCCATTCGCCGGTTGGGTTTTGAATGTGCGCCATTACTTTTTCTGCTACGTATTTGGGTTCCATTGCGTTTTTGTAAAAGTCTGTTTTGTACATCTCTGGATTAGATTTGAAAATAGTTGTTTTGAATCCCCCTGGTGAAAAAACAGTTGCAGTGATTCCAGTGTCGCGTAACTCGTTTCGCATTGAACCCGTAAATGCAATTAACGCTGCTTTTGACGCAACGTAAGCTACGTTTCCAGTCACATAGTCAATTGCAGCAGTTGACCCAAGGTTAAGAATGTGGCCAGAGCGTTGTTTTTTCATAACTTTGACTGCTAATTGCATTAAGTAGATTGGGCCAAAAGTGTTTGTTTCAAACATTTGCCTCAAGTCAAGTTCAGTGATTTGTTCTAAATTGGATTTTTTCCAGATTCCGGCGTTGTTTACTAACAAATCAAGTTTGCCAAAAGAATTTACGGCCGAGTCGATAAACGTCTCGCAGTCGGATCGATTGGAAACATCCATTGTTATGCCGATTACTTCAGTTTGTGACTTAAGCGAATCTACAAATTTGGTTAACTCAATTTTATTTCGGCCACCTAGTACAAGCGAGTAACCGTTTTTAGCTAAAATTTTTGCGAGTTCAACTCCTAAGCCACCGTATGCGCCGGTTATAGCTGCTATTTTTTTTATATTTGCTACTTTTTTCATGAATTTTATCAACTCAACTATTTTCCTTTTCTTTTTTGGTTCAACTAAAACTAGTATTCTTTTCCTGGCGAGACTTCGTACTTGCTGATTTGTTTTTGGTACTCTGGCGGGTAAATTTTTGTAATTGTGAATTTGCCGGAAGTTGTTCTCGTGTCAGCGTGAATAGTTTGTTCAATTATCAACGCGTGTCCCCAGTATAGCCATTTACCATTGATATTGTGAACTAAAAATACCCTTGTCGGCGCTGGGTGAAAGATGCGCATGTCTGGCTTGTCTTTAAACTGAAATACCTTTCCGGCAAAATCTTGTGCTGTGAATGGTTTTTTCTGATGACGAGTTAGTTCTAGTTCTTTTGGAAACCCTTGTTCGGTTGTTAATTGTAAAGTGTCGTTAAGTTCAATGTTACTACCCATAGAGAAGTTAAAGCGTTAAATAATTAAATATCCCGTCGCTGGAGCTGGGTTTATATATAATGGCCCTGTGATTATTGCTAGGCTCGCAAGGGCTGATATAATAAAGGTGAAAAAATGGCAAAGACAGTTTCAAAAGGTGGTAATAAAAAGATGGCAACTAGTTCAGGAGATAGTCAAAGTAATATGTACGGAGCAGTAGCGTACTTTGCAACACTTCTTACGGGAGTATTAATGCTCTTAATGAAGCCAGAAGACAAATATGTTAAGTATCACGCTTGGCAAGCAATATTGCTTGGTGTCGTGTTTGGAGTGCTATACTTCGTTGCACTTGCATTCGCAGCAATTCCATACGTAGGATGGATAGTTGCACTTATGGCACTTCCATTATTAGGCCTAGCATATTTCATACTATGGCTTTACTGCATGTGGAAAGCATACAGTGGCGAGAAGTTCAAATTGCCTGTAATTGGCGACTTCGCTGAAAAACAAGCAGCACAATAAATTCGCTAAGATTCTTTTCTTTTTGTTTTTTTCTTTTATTTTTTCTTTAACTGATCTTTTCAGTTTTTGTTTTTTACTATAATTAGCGTTAGCTTTTTTTAGGTATTCTTACTTCTAGTGCGCCGTGTTTGAAGGTTGCTTTTGCTTGTGCAAAATTTATTGGTGTTGTGAAGTTTATTGTTTTGCTGTAGCCGTACATTTTGATAACTTCGTGGGAGTAGTAGCCCATTCTTGCTAATTGCTCTGGATTTGCTGGTCCGACTATTTTGATTGTTATGCTGTTTTCGTTTCCTTCTAGTTTCACTTCTTCTTTTACTACCCCCGGAAGGTGGGCAACTACAACTACTTCTGCGCGGGTTTGAAAGTATTCTACGGTTGGTTCAAATGGTTCTTGGGTTTGTTTGTCGTACATTTTTATAGAAATGCCTCAGTGTCTTTTTGTGTTATTTGAACGTGTTTGTTTTCAAACTCTTTTGCTAGTTCGTCGAGCGAAGTTGTTGAAGCGGATTTGAAGTTGCGTTGACGCACTTTGATAAAGGTTGGGAAATTAGTTGCTTCGCCGATCACTATGCCTTCTCCTGTTCGCAGCGTAGTGATTGCGTCGAGCGTGTTTTTGTCTATTCCTTCACAGCTTTCGCCAATGTGTTGTAAATCGTACGGATTAGTTACACGCATTACGATGAAGCTGTTACATTGCGATAGGGCAGTTGTGCTTAACTGAACAGGACGTTGTGAAACGAGGCATAGACATGCGCCAAATTTGCGTCCTTCGCGGGCGATTGTTTCTATTATTGGTTTTGAAATTGCGTTTTCGGTTTTTGCTTTTTCTCTTGCAAATAAGTGTGCTTCTTCTACGATTAGTGCAAATGGCGGAACAGTTGATTGGCGTCGCATTGAGAATAGTTTTCTGCTGAAAAATGCGGCGATGACTTGTTTGGCTTTTACGCCGAGATTGGATAAATCTAAGATCACTAGCTTGCCTGGCTTTACTATGTTGATGCCTGGTTGGTCGAATTGACCGAATATGTTGAGCTCTTTTACTTCAGTAAGAATATCGCCAAGATTTGTGCGGCTTGACTCTTCTGCTTTTATTATTAGGTCGTCGAGTGTGAGTGGTTTTCCTTCTGTTGCTGCTTCTTGTTTTAATCTCGCAAATAGTTTGGAATATTCTCGCTTTGCAGGCGCAGATATCGACGGCACAATTTCTGAAAGAAGTGTTTGTGATAAGTGTGTTACTGAGAGTTGGATCTCATCTCCTTTGACAAGCGTTGTGTGTTGCGATAATGGATTAGATGGTTTTGCAAATGCAGCGTAATCACCGTGCGGGTCAAGTACAACAACGGCTAGTCTACCTTTGTCTTTGTCGCGATTAAGGAGCTCTTCTATGACTACGGATACTAAGTGGCTTTTGCCTGATCCACTCATTCCAAGGATTGCTAAGTGTTTTTGTAATAATCGAGATAAGTCAAGTGAAGCGGGTAAGTCAGATGCGAGTAACGTGCCAAGATTTAGCCCGTCTGATTGAGTTACTAGCCCCAGTACTTTTTTGACTGTTTCATCTTCTACGGTTAATACAGAGTCTCCCGGCGATGGGGGAAAACTACATCGAGTTAAATGGCTCGCGTAGTTTCCGAGTATTGTGCAAATTGCAGTTGTGTATTCCCAGTCTTTTGCAGGGAAGCTTGTTTCAAAGTTTTTTGACTCTTTTGCGTATTGTGAGATTGACTCTGCGAATTCATAGTATCGGTTTTGTCGAATTATTTTTTTCACAACTCCAATTAAGTTTCCATTTGCGCTTGCTACTTTTACAAGTTGGCCTGTTGACATCGCATTGCCAGGACTAAGGACAAAGTGGAACTCGTGAGTTGACGGAGTTTCTTGAGTTGATATAACTGTTCCTAACATTTTTACTTTGTTTCACCTGCGAATTGCGACTGCAGAATATTTCTTTTACCTGAATGGTCGCGAGTTGCTTCGTAGTACGAATTCTTTTGAACGGTTTTCAATTGAATTGAAAACATGATTAATTTCATTTGGCGTGAGGCAAGCGCGCATGTCGGTTTCTATTAGAATAGCTGGATAGGAAAATGTATTGCTTATTGGCATAAGTTGACCGGCAATTGCATCTGCTTCTTGCTCTAATCCCCCTACACTTGCCGAATTGTTTGCAATAAATTCAACTCTAAACGGCAATCCATTTCCGGTTTTTATGTAAAAGCAATTTATGTTTTTAGAAAACCCGTTTGGCTGGTCTGAATGGGCAAATGTTATTGAACGTTGACCTGCGGTCAAGAGTAAATCACATAGGAATTCGTCTGTTCCATTTGGAATAGGCATTTTGAGGCGTTGTTCTAGCAGGTTACAGAGGCGTTGGCTGCGTGAGTCTTTTACTATTCCAACTAATTGGCAGTTTTGCGAACCGCATAGTTCAAACAATTCGCGATAATTATCAACTAGTTCTTGGTACATTGGAAACAACGTACTAGTAGATTGTGGTTGGTCTGAAGGTAAAGGCAATATGCTTCCGTCGAGCATGAGCATTTGCGGCGAGTGAATTTTAACTGTTTGGATCGCGCACGTTATTTCAGCAGTTAGCCGAGATAGTGACTTGAAATAAGTTGACTCTGTTTGGTCTGAAAAAGAGCCACAGTGAAGCGATATTCCTGGCACTCGGTTTGGAAAATACGTAGAAGCTACCAACTTGGCATCATTATAAGTAAAGATAGCGGCTACGCTTCTCACGAGCACAACATCTAGCGAGAGAAATTGTTTTGTTGAAAAACCAGAATCAACAGCTGCAAATGTGCCAGTCACGTTACTCTGTGTGATTTGTCGACTTAATTCGATGTTTTGAATCTTGGCTGATTGAGTTAGTTCAGTGCATTTAGCTGAGCATTTTTGTCTTAGTTCGTTCATGCTTGTAACTATTCGGTTTATTGAGTTATCCGTCCAGTGCATCAAGGGATTATAACACTGTTTAGTTTTTTATAACCCAAAGAAGTAAGCATAATGGAATCGAGTGAACCAAGATATGACTAGAATTGACACTTTTTTAAGTAAATCTAAACAAGGGGCAAGCAATGAAGTATCCTTAGCAGAACCAGGCGAAAAAACGCTAGTTAGTTCCGGCGACTGTGCGGATGTTTACAAAGTAAGTGGCGAAGAGTTATTGGTTTATTCAAGCAAGTCAAGTGAAAAAGAAAAATTAACAGGCACATTAAACGATAGTGAAGTTGAATCTGTTCATTTAAGCAACGGCAAACCCGCCTTGGTTGTGCATTCTAAATATGGAACTATGACTGGAGATTTTACGACTTCGGCAAACAACGCAGCTAAACAATTGAAAAATACTGAACTACCCCTGCTAACTAACACTGCAAAGGGAGACGGCGGGCTAGTTATGTCAATTCACAAGATAAAGGAAACAACTAGTTGCGTTGATTTAATTAATGACGAATCGATCTCACTTGAAGCAGCTGCATTTCTATGGACGGCAATAGATGGAAAGATTAAGCCGGTTAATTTGTTAATCGTTGGCAACGGAGCTGACCGCTTTGAATTTCTCAACGCAATTAGCGCATTCATCCCAGTTCAAGAGCGAGTTGCAATTGTAAATGGAAAATCTTCCTCGTTGCATTCAACTCACTGGAATTCACTTGAGATGCCGTTTACTCAAGCTATGCTAAAAGCAAGCGAGATGAAATACGACCGCATAATTGGAGAAATAGAATCGAAAACTTCTCGGCAACTTCATGCATTAACCGGAAAAATGAAGGGGTTACTAACAATGCCTGGAAACAACGCGCTTGAAGCAATTAATGTGTTAAAAGCAACTGGCGGAAAAGGGGCAAATGTCATCGACGTAGTTGTAAGCGTGCACGGCAATGAAAACAACGGAATTAAGGTTACTGAAATAGCCGAAGTGCAAAATGGGCAAGTTAAATCGCTATTTTTAATCGAAGGCGGAAAGTTAGTACCAGTTAGGCTTGAAAGTGAGTTAGTTAAACACGGTGTTTACCGCGGCATATCTGGAAAAGCAATAACTAACGCGATCGAAGAAAAAACACAAACGCTTGCACAGTGGAACGCAACTGGAATAAGATCAAATGCCGAAATCAGACAGCATTTAACGCAATAGCACCATACAGCTGCAATAACTTTTCGATTAATATTATTCTTTCTATTAGTATTACTTTTTTTCTAGAATTTATTAAGAATTAACAACGGCTAAGAAAAATAGTGCGAACGGTTCTTCTGTTATCTACTTTGGTTGCAATTGCTGTACTTTACTTTTTGCCTAGCGAGCTTGAATATGTAAAGCTTCGAAATTTGAAAAATTATACGGACAAACTAGTTACCACTAGTGGCTACGTAAGCGGGTCAAAGATGTGCGATGGTTCAACTTGCATTAAGTTGATTGGTAGAGTCAGCCGCGGGCCACGAGTAGTGACTGGCCAAGCGGCGAAAAACAACGGGGAGGTCGTGCTATTTGTTAGACGAATTGAGTGACTTCATTTTAGGCGCGTTATTTGGGCTCAGCGGACTAGCTCCATTTTTTCACGTAAATACAGTTGTTGAACTAGTGAAGAATTGGCAGTTTACTAGCTTTGAATTATTCGCAGTTGCGCTTGTTTTTAGTAGATTACCATTTGAATTTCTTGCTGCAACTAATGCTAACCTCTACGGAGAAGACACCGCAGTTGCTGGAACTAATTACAGATCAAAGTCGCTTAAAACAAATCTACTTCATTGCGTTTGCGCGATGTTGATCTCGCTTGCGTTGTTTCCGGTTTATTCAATATTCGCAAGTGAAATTTCACCCGCAATAAAGCCTTTTTTGCCAATGGTGCTAATTGGAATATACTTGTGGTTCTTGGTTCGACAAGAAAACAAGATTGACGCATTGATTATATCACTTTTAGCTGGCGGAGTTGGAATAATAACGCTTGACAAGAACTTGAACAACGCGTTGTTCATTTTGCTAAGTGGATTGTTTGCACTTCCCGAGTTGTTTGTTCCGACAAAAGAAGACAAGGAAACAAACGACGACACTAACCCAGTGGGGTTTACTCCAAAAATCGCAGTGATTGGAAGCATCATTTCAACGCTCTCGGCTTTTTTTCCAGCAATGACTCCAGCTGTTTTGTCAGTTGTTAGCCTTGGGTTTCTAGAAAAAAACGACGATAAGTTTGCAGCTATGAATTCAAGCATATTAGGAAGCAGGGCAGTTTCTGACTTTGCTGGAATTGAATACGTTGGAAAAGGTAGGTCAGGCGCAACAGCAGCAATAATTGAACGAACTTCATTGAATTTCTCCCAAATCTATTTCCTAGTTGCCGCAGGCATCCTTGTGGCAGCGATATCTGCAATTGTTGTTAACCGTCTTGGCAAGAAATTGCCTAAGATCGAACTAGGAAAAAAAGAACGAATTGGAATCATTCTCCTCATGTTTCTCTACGTGCTTTATTCCTCAAACATAATCGGAGTAGTCGCTTTTGCAACTTGTGGCTTAGTTGGACTAACTTGCAAAATGTTCGGAACAAGTAGAGCAGTGCTTGGCGCAGCTGTGCTTTTTGCCTCTTTGAAGAACTATTTCTAGCCTGCATAGCAAAACCAAAAAGTTAAAGATAATACACCGCCCTCATTTAACCCATGAAATACTTGCCAGTTGTCATTGCAATGTTAGTGATACTTGGAATAGTGCTAGTGCCGCGTTTCTATGCGCCTCTTGAACAAAACCCAATTGTGCTTTCTGATACGTACGTCACAACACTTGCACAGAGGTATGTTGAAACCAGCGTAGAAAATGCAAGAGTTACAAACGCGCAGATTACAGAAAAGAACGGCGACAAGTGGAAAATAACAGTCACTTATCAACAAGGCACTGGGGCTAATTGCAAACTTAACAAATGTTACTGGGAAGGCCCAGCAGCAATGTACTGTAGGTCAGAATCTAACCAAACGCTAGGCATATGCACAAGCTAATTTAAGTTGTTAGCGTCATAAAGCTTACTAATTATGAAAAAAGCGCAAAACAAATTCAACGAACTAGTTGGCATTATTTCTCACCTTCGCAAGAAATGCGCGTGGAAAAAAGCACTTACGTTGCACGACGTGCCCGAGTACAGCAAAAGCGAATTCGACGAGTTAATGCAGGCAGTTGAAAAAGAAGATTGGGAAAACTTACGTGAAGAACTCGGCGACGTACTATTTCACATACTGCTTTATGCAGAGATTGCTAAAGAGCAAGGCAAATTCGACATTGACGACGTGATTCAAGAAAGCATCGAAAAGATGAAGCGACGCAACCCACATATTTACGGAACAGTCAAAGCAACGACGCCTGAAGAAATTGAAAAAATGTGGCAAGAAGTAAAGAGAAAAGAAAAGCTAGAGAAAGCGAAGGAGCTAGAAAAGATAAAGAAAAAAGCAAAGAAAAAAATAAAGTGAAAAATAAATGGGCATTATATCAGTACAACATGGAAAAAGAAAGTATACAATCGAACTAGAAAGCCATGACCAAGATCAAAGTGAGCTACCTGTTGAGAACCTACACGCTATTTTTTTCGAAGGGGGAAGTCGTCAACCTAAAAATGCCGATGAAATGCTCGACAAACTTAAATCTAAGGGAAAGTACTTGGGCGAAAAATATGCCGAATTGATAGAGCGAGCCAAAAATAACGGCACCGAAGTTTGGTTTGGAGATGCAATTAACCCCGGCAGACTTATACTTGGCGGAGCAAGCATACTTACAAGCGTCGTAGCTGGCACAAAAATCGGACAAAAAGCAGCTACATTAACTCGCAGAAAATTCCTTAACTATACCGGACACGCTATGATGGCAGCTTTACTTGGAGATCTACTTAGCATGGAGCCCTTAACTAATAAAGGAGATGTCAGCAATCGACGTTTTTCCCTTTCAAACGCTAAACATATGGGGAGCATATTAGGCACAGACATGCGTAACGCATTGATGGCGCATAATATAAAAAAATTGGCAAAAATAAGCGGGCATATAAATATAGGAGTTTCAACTGGATCGTTGCATGCAGGAATAGCCGACTTAGTTGCACAAGGCCGAGAAATAACAAAAGATGAAAAACAAAAAATAAATAATAGCTATCCAGTTGGCAAAACAATGTACCGTTGCACTTACGACAAGCAAGCAAGTAGATGGAAAGTTGAAGAGCATTCACTATAAGCACATACTTCGCCGTGCTCATTGTGTTCAAAGCCAGGATAGTAAATGTTATATATTGTGGTAGTTTAAATTATCACATATGACTGCATTTGTAAAACCGAATCCGTTTACTCCAGGTAACGGAATTGAGCCTAAGTATTTGGCAGGCAGGGAAGATTTCATAAAAGAATTTTCCAGGTCATTAGATGTTTTTGAAGGCGGACTACCTCAAAATACCATAATTTATGGGCTGAGGGGAACTGGAAAAACTGTACTTGCTAGACATTACAAATTAATTGCAGAAACAAAAAACTGGATTGTTATAGAAAGAGAATTTAATTTCAAGTACGCTAATGAAGAACTTTTTGGAAACTCCACAAGTACGGACATTGCAGCTAAATCTGCAGAAGTTTCAGTTAAAAAAAGACTAGAAGAAGCGAGCAAAAAACTAGTTGATTCGTTAAAACCAGAAAGTCTAAGCGCATATGGGGTAACTTACAAGCCCTACTATAAAGAAGAAAGAAAAGTTTTAACGGATTATCTAAAAGAAGTCTTGACAAGTAACTGGCAAGCTTTTCAAAAGGCTGGCAAAAAAGGAGTAGTCTTACTTTATGACGAAATGCATAACATTAGAGATATTAAAGAAACTAAAGAATATCCCCTTTCAAGTCTACTGGAGGCTCTTTCATACGTTCAAAGAGAAGGATACAAATACTATCTTTGCGCTTGTGGCTTACCTCCGTTAAAAACCAACTTAAAAGAAGCTAAAACTTATAGTGAACGCATGTTTAACTTTCAAGAAGTAACCAACTTATCTGAATTTCAAGCTCAACAAGCAATACAAGAGACCCTTAAGGGAACAGAATACTCATTTGAAGAAAATTTAATACAAACAATAGTTAAAGAAACTGCAGGATATCCTTATTTTATACAATTTTACGGCTATTTTTTAATAGAAAATACGAACAAAACTAGCCTGAAGGTCAAAGATTTTGAAGGCATAAAAACTCAACTAATAGAAAAGCTTGACAAAAGTTTCTTTGAAGATCGTTTTAACTTAGCTTCACCATTAGAAAAAAACACGTTGACTGGACTAGCAAAGCAAAAAGAAGACTCAACAATAGCGGAATTAGCTAAATTAACAAAAACAAGCAGAGACTCAACAATGCAAGCATTAGCATCACTGCAACAAAAAGGACTCATATACCGAGAAACACGGGGAAAATACAAATTTACAATCCCCCTCTTTCAAAAATACCTACAAAGACAAAAGTAAGCTGGGTTATCTGCTTTGTTAAATAGAAACAAAAGAAAAAAATAAAGTGAAAACTGAATGGGGTTGCTGCCTTTTGAACATAAGAATAGAAAATACTGGATGGAACTCGACTTACATAATGCTAAAAGAAAAACCGAGCTTCCAATCGAAGCACTCCACGCAGTTTTTATTGAAACGGGTGAGCCTTCTGAAAGCCCCGAACATATAGCTAACTCGTTAAACCAAGACGGCGTTCCATTCGAACGTGGATCAAAATATGCTGGTTATGAAAATAGAGTACTGGAAATAGTTAAACGTGCAAAGCAAAGTAACGCCGAAATCTGGCTAGGAGACATTAAATCAAGCAGAGGAGACCAAATAAAGGAAATAATAGCATTGTCAAGTGGAGTTCTATTGCGCCAACAAATAATCGCTGCACTTGGCGGAGATCATATATTACAAATTGCCGGTTCTACGGCGAGTCCAACAATTATAGGTGGGCTTTTACTCAGCAAGAAAGGAAACGTAAAAAAATTGAAAATATCGAGATTTGTCGTCGACATGGTTAAGAGACTGGATCCCACGGCGCATAGGAGAAATTTTATAATGGCTAATAAAATAGATAATCTTGCCGAAATAACTGGGCATACAAATATAGGCATACTTTGTGGCGCAGCGCACGTTGGAATGACCAGTATGCTAGAAAAACCCAAATTGCTAAAAGCAAGACAGCGTGCTGCATTTGAAAAATACGAAAAGGGCTTGAAAATGTACCGTTGCGCTTATGATAAGCAAACAGAAAAATGGAAAGTTGAAGAGCATAGTTTGTAGAAATTTATTGAAAGGTTTTGTAAATGAGAATTAAACATTTTGACAAAGGTGAAGGCGAGTTGAAGGTTGAGCCGCAGTCACTGGAAGACTTGTGGTACTTGACAAAAATAGTTGAAGTCCGTGACGTTGTGGTCGGCCGTAGCTTTAGGTTGTGGAAACCTGAAGATGCTACTCGACCAGGTCAATCTGAACGAAAGCCTGTAAAGTTAGAAATACAAGTAGAAAAAGTCGAGTTCGCCCAAGCTGCAAATAAATTGCGGTTAACTGGCACTATTCTCAAGGGAGAGCCTGAAGAGATTTGTCCGAGGGGAGAACACCACACGCTCGACATTGGAATAAGCGACATTTTGGAAGTGAAAAAAGAGTTTAACCCATATCACGAAGCTATGCTTGAAGAGGCGAAGAAGCGGTCAAAACACCTACGCATTTCTATTCTCGTTATCGACGAAGAAAAAGCATTGTTATCCGAGTTGGAGACAAAAGGAATTGCTTTTGGCGCTGAGTTTAACAACAACGCTAACAAACGCGACCCGAAGACGTTCGATGATAAGAATGATAAATATTTTGAAGACGTGGCAAACGCACTAGAAAGAAAAGCAAAAGACGGAAGTATCCTCATTGCTGGCCCTGGTTTTGCCAAAGAAAATTTAGAAAAACTACTTAAAGATAAACACAAGGAACTTGCAGCGCGGTGCAAATACGAATATTGCAGTAGCGCTGAGAAAACAGCTGTAATAGAATTATTGAAAAAAGGTTTACTTCAAAAAATGTTAACTGAACAAAAACTTCAAGATGAGTTTGAAGCATTGGAACGTTTTAAGACGAGTCTTGGCAGAAGCGATGGGTTATGCGCGTACGGTGAAAAAGTTGGCGAACTGGTTGAAACCGGCGCTTGCTCTGAATTACTTGTACTTGACGAAACGCTACGCAAAGATAAAAAAGTTCAAACTGCGCTGACAAAAGCTAAGCAACTAGGCGCACGCATTACAATTTTCAACAGCGAAGATGAAGCTGGCGCAGAGTTTAAGGGTTTCAAAGTAGCTGTATTGTTAAGATATAGAGTTGACTGGCAATGATCAAGATAAGACAACAGCACGATATTCAAAGGACAATAGAAAGTCAACAAGAAGCTATTTGGGCAGCTAGTAATGTAAAGAGAAGCGAAGTTAATAGAGATGAAAAGTTGAAACACGATACACGTACTGCAAAAACTTTGTTAAAAGCAGTTTTTGGAAACCGAGTTTTCCACCACCCCGAACATGGAAAAGCGTTTAAAGCGCTGGCAGAATTTCGTGAAAGTACTTTTCCTAGCGAACAAAGTAAAGGTGAGTTTGTAGCTCATTTAGACAATGGTGCTCAAGCGTTACGTTGGACAATACTTGAAATGAACAAGTTAAAAAGAAAAAAACCAGACGAAGTTCAGCACATGTGGCACTACGTTAAGCCAATAATAACATACTTTAGTAGTTGCGCATACTCAATTAGAAAAGGACACGATATGCAGTCTACTTAAAAGATGAGAATAACAAAGTGACACAAAAATGATTAATTCACGTGAAGAAATTGAAAGTACTTTTTTCGGCCCAATGCATATGCCTACTTTGACAAGGGCTGCTAAGATATTGACAAACAAAAGACTAACCGTGTCTGAAAGGGCATCACATGGAGAAAAAATTAGAATTGTAATGCTAAAAGCCGCTTTTGGCAGAAGCGTTTTCAAAGGCGAACATGGAAAAGCATTAAAAGCAGTTGCAGAAGGAGATTTGCCTTCCATGGAACAAACAGCAGAACATGAGTTTGGAGAAGTATTACACCATGCATCAACTGAACTCCACAACGTAGTTCAAGGAATTGACTACAAGCGATTTACAAAACTATCAGAAGCTGAGCGAATAAATTTAAAAATGCATTTAGTTGAAAAAGCAAAAGCATTTATCACACTCGCAAGCGCGTTTAGACGCTAAACACTTGGCAGCGGCGGTTTCAGTAAACCAAAACTTGCAAGCATTGCTTCTATTTGTATTCGGTCGTTTGCTCCTTCGTTTAATCTGAAATCGCATTCTCCGATTCGTTCGATTATTTTTAGTTTAAGTTGATCTTCAATTGTTGAACGGTTAACTTCTTGGAATAGCTGTATAACAACATCTTCTCCGCTTATTCCATATTCAAACAATAGTTTGTCAAGCATTTTTCGTGCTTCTGTGAATTTTCCTTCGATTGCAAATTGAAGCATTTCACTGATTTCTTTTGGACGAGCACGCGCGCTAACTGCGTAAATAGATTCTGCATTTATTGTTTTTGAAATAGCTGCGCAGCCTTGCAAGCAGTTTATTGCTTTTCTTGCGTCGCCTTCTGCAACATACATAACTGCTTCGCGCGCATCTTGAGTGATTGAAAGTGACTCTCCTTTTGAAACGGTGTCAATTAGTTTATCAAAATCATCTTTTGAAAGAGAGGAGAATCTAAACAGCGCGCAACGTGATTGAACTGGTTCAATTATTCTAGACGAATAGTTACAGCTCAAAACAAAGCGCGTATTCGCCGAATATCGTTCCATTGTTCTACGTAGTGCTTGTTGTGCGTCTGGCGTAAGTGCATCTGCTTCGTCGAGGAGGAGTATTTTGAATGGAGTGTTTGAAACTGCGATTGTTCTTGCAAAATCTTTTATCTTACCTCGAACAGTGTCTATTCCACGTTCGTCGCTTGCGTTTAATTCAAGAAAACAACTTTGATAATCTTCTTTGAACAATTCACGCGCTAGTGCTAATGCGCAAGTTGTTTTTCCACAGCCAGCTGGACCTGAGAGAAGCAAATTTGGGAGGTTATTTGTTGCGATATACGCTTTTAGTCTCGAGACTATGTTAGCGTGGCCAATTACTTCATCTAATTTAGAAGGTCGGTATTTTTCCACCCATGGAGTAAAAGAATTTGAATTGCTAGTTGACATAACTAAGGTTTTGTCCAGTTAAAGATTTTAACCATGTTGGTGGCGCAACGATGTTATTTAAACCAGTTAAAGTAAAATATTTATTACACATGGAAAATCCTGAAAGAAAATTAAGAAAACTAGAAACTGAATTCGGTAAAATAGTTGGACGTAGAGCGCCGAAGCTTATTTTAAAATCTCTTGCAAAAGGCGGAAAGCCAAAAGTAAATGCTGCAACAGTAAGTAGAGAGTCACGTACGCATATTGGTGAAACTAAGCGAATGCTTGCATTAATAGACAAATATGCCGAACACCATCAAAGGATACATGGCGAAGTTATTTTGCCAAAAACAATGGCAATAGAATTAGAGCGATTATCTCAACGCGAATTTCTTAGACCGCATCCTCAATTACCAAAAACAATTGCGCGCGCTTTTCAAACGCATAGAAATAGATTAGACGCTGTTTTTAGCCAAGCTGAAACTATTCGAATGAAATACAAAATAACAGTCGCGCGAGCAACTAGATCAGCTGCTTAGTGGTCTTAAAAACGTTTTTCTAGTTGGCATTTTAGTCCAGCAAGATTTGCAGATTACTAGTCTTTCTTTTCGACCTGCTGCGTTTGTAGCGGTTCTTGAACTTTTTTGACATGCTCTACAGCATTCTTTTGTGCAGTATTTGCATACTTCAACGTAGTGTGCTTCTTTTGAACATCTTTGACATTTTCCTACCATTTGTTAACTAGACACCTTAAAATTACAGGATTTAATAGGAACCGACACGGATATAAAGTGTACACTTTTGCCCTATAGAAAGTGCTGAAATTGGCTTGTGACTAGATCACATTATCCTTGTTCTATAAACTTTTCAGGGGTTGCTCCGCAAGAGGGGCAGAAGTTAGGCACTAGGGTTACTACTTTTCCACACATTCCGCATTTCCAATTCATATTCAACCCACCTTTGCTCCTGTTTCAACTTCTTTATCTAACGATACTAACACTAAACCATTTGCAGTTGAACTAGCCGCCAGTAGCATCCCTTGTGACTCTATTCCCCTTAATTTTCTTGGTTCTAGGTTAGCTACTACAATTATTGTTTTTCCAATTACTTGTTCGGCTGAATAGTGCTCAGCTATGCCGGCCACTATGGTTCTGATTTCGTCGCCGACTTGAATTGACAGTTTAAGTAATTTATTTGACTTTTCCACTTTTTCCGCGCTTAGTATCTTCGCTACGCGTAAATCTAGTTTAGCGAAGTCGTCAAAAGTAACTTTTTCAACTGGATCCATGTAACTCTTACTAGAGATTGAGAAAAACGAGGTATAAAAGCCAAGCGCATTCAATATAATGTTTTATGAAGTGTCCATTTTGTCGCGAGGGAGAGACCCGCGTTGTTGATTCAAGGGAAAGTGAAGACGCTACTCGACGACGAAGAGAATGCGAAAACGAGAAATGCAGCAAACGTTTCACTACGTATGAGCGTTTAGAAATGGAACAAATGGTAGTTAAGAAAGATGGCCGGCGAGAAGCGTTTGACCGAGAAAAACTAAAGAATGGCATTACGCGTGCTTGTCAGAAGCGGCCAATTTCAGCTGACCAGATTAATGCATTAGTTGACGAGATTGAACGAGAAATAAAAACAGGCGGGGAAAACGAAGTTGCTTCAACGCTTGTCGGCGAAAAAGTAATGGAAAAATTGAAAAAACTCGACAAAGTTGCTTATATTCGATTTGCTTCAGTTTACAATGAGTTCGAAGACGTAAAACAATTTGAAAAAGAAGCGAAGAAAATAGCTTAAGGTGCTAAGTATTTGCGCCTTATATACCTCGCTTGATCTGCATGTCCTTCTGTTTCGAGCTCATCAGCTATTTTTGCTAATTGTGGCAGCTTAAACTGTGAAAGCGTGGACTTACCTCGATTCAAATACAGCCAAGCGGTTTCAGCTGCCATATTTAACCTGAATTTTCTCACTAATGTGGCAGCGGATAAGGTGGGGTTGCTTTGGTGAGCTAAGTGCAAATTTATTTCGTTAAGGATTCTATCCTTTTTACGTTGTGAAACCTGCTGCTTATTGCTGGAGGCGCCTAGCAAAGCTCTTTTCAAGTCAGGGTGAAGTTTACCAGTTGCTTGAGTCCTCCACACGAGTTTAACCACTTGCGGAGTTGCAGTTAGTTGTGGATTCTTTTGTGACCGACTCATGTTTATCAAACCGTCCTCGCTGAGGCGATCAATTATCCGGCTAGTGTTTGGCGAAGAAAGTGAGCCATATGTCTTTTTAGTAACTGAAACTACTCCAACCAACTGGCGAAATACCTCCTGCCGGGAAATTGGCTTGGAAGTATTGCAAAGTATTTTTAGTATTCTATAGCCCGTATTCCAAAACGGTTCTGGAACGGCGTGACGCGCATGCATCCAAACAAATGAATCACTGGCGGAGTCAATTGGTAGTTTGTGAACAAGCCCGGCTAAATCTAAGACGGGAGTTACGTTACTTACTTCACTTTGATCTAGCCCCAAAGCTGATCCGAGCGCTATAGCAGTTACTGGTCGAGGCGAACTATCCAAATAATCGTGAAATCTCTTTAATACGTTTGGATTATCTTTTTTTCCAAGCGCCTGGTGAAACCGGTTAAAAGTACCGTCAAATGGTGGCGCAATAAGCCCGCGTTCCAAGCGAATAGCATTGTTAAAAAATGGCCTCAACTTCTCTGCTTCGAGGCCATTAGCTAATATTAAAGCAGCAGCTAACTCTGAAGCATGTAACTTCCTATCACCATGTTTAGCCATAGCGTTTAAAATTTCTCTTTGGAGTCGTAATTTCATTAGTTCTTGAGAAACATGCACACCTTGCTTTTTTCGCGAAAGTAAAGAGGTCCTTGCAGCTATTTGGCGCAAATGATCATCTAAAATTGCACGGTTGCCCGCACTTCTGTTGGCTTCTTTTTCTGGAGATTGTGAAGTAACACGACGACCATAACGAGTACTGTGTTTCAAAACTAGCCCGATGGCTTCATCTAGCGATACTTTTCCAATTTTCTTCCACAATTCAACTTGATTTTGTGACAACATAGCTAACAATCAACTGTTCCGTAAATTAAAAAATGAGCTATTTTGGACGACCTAAGTTTGTTTCCTTGGTAGATCGATAAGATGCTAGGAGCTTACTGCGAGATAACGAAGCAAGTACCTTGAGATAATTTGCCTCGGCATTGAAACCATTTTTTTCTAGGTAATCTGCTATCTTTCGCATCTTAGCTGCGGTTAATCCACGCAAAGTAGTTTTACCACGAGCGTATTCACTCGCTGCACCTGCAGGAAATCCTACTGACCTGCGGTTCTCAGCACCTTCCCCAGTTGGTCTTCCTGTAATTGCACT
>OBEQ010875775.1_pt1 | contig 50502 bp, 41 predicted proteins | sample 1670901 | NCBI WGS metagenome assembly OBEQ01 (sample SAMEA104232315, study PRJEB22302) | groundwater metagenome | biome: forest; feature: aquifer; material: groundwater | place: USA | collected 2011-08-07 | depth 5.4 m
CGACTTTTCTAGCTTGAGTACCGCCGATGTCAATCTCATGGAAACATGGCTCAATAACCGTCCGAGAAAATGTCTTGGCTTTAGAACACCCATCGAAGCTTGCCTGGATGAGTGCTGCACTTAATCATTGAATGTAGGCTTTACATCGAATAGTTTTCGTTCATTGTTTGCGAAAAGGATTTCAAGGGTGAAGTCCTGGTTCGGTTTTACTTCGATGACTCTTGGGTTCATAGTCTCAAATCTATTCCCCCCTTTGATTTTTGTCCTACCCAAAGCGTGATTGCCGGCACTGACCTGGTCATTCTCCCCAACTACCTTGCCATTCGTTGTTGAGTGGCAACAAAAAGAGGATACGGAGAATGCCTTTTTTGGATAAATATTGACCCATTTCTTTGGATTTAGCTCAATAACCCAAAGTATGAATTGCCAAAAATGATTTGGCTGATTATGACCAATTAGGTATAATCTAAAGGAGGACTTCTGAGCAAAAAAGCTCCTACAGAGGACAATGAAGACGAAGAGGAACGGCCTCTTGAATGGATTGCGGATACCTTGGAGACCCTAAAGAGTTTTCCGATTGAGGTGCGAAGGGATATCGGATACGCTCTCAACTTCGCTCAAGAGGGTAAGAAGAGCACTGCGGCAAAACCGTTTACGTGTAAATACCATGGCGTCTTTGAAATCGTGGCACCCTTCGATGGAGATACCTATCGTGCTGCATACGCGATAAAGATCGGAATCAAGATTTATGTACTTCACGTTTTCCAGAAAAAATCCAAATCCGGAATAGCAACTCCGAAATCCGACGTTGATTTAATTGAGAAGCGTTATAAAGCCGCAGTAGCGAAAGAGAAATCCAATGGCCAAAATTAAATCAATGAAGAGCAGCGGGAACATCTTTGCAGACCTTGGGTTGGAAGATGCAAAAGAGCATAGACTTAGGGTTAAGCTGGCTGTCCGCTTACTCCGGCAAGTTGAATCACTTAGGCTGACTCAAACGAAAGCCGCCGAAATCCTCGGTATTTCTCAGCCAGAACTATCCAGGATAAAGAACGCAAAATTGGAGCACTTTAGCTCTGATCGTCTGATTCGCTTACTCGATAGAATTGGACTTGATATTTCATTCACAATTCGCGATCGGGTTACAAAGGAAGTCGAAACAATTCTCGTTTAAATATTATCGGGCCCTTAATACTTGTTACACGGCGTCTTGGAAAAGTTGAATGGATTCGAAAAATTGCTTCGCTTCTTTTCCATTTTTCTTTTCAATTAAATCTTCTTTTGCCTTAACAAGAATTCCAGTAATAAGTTCGCTTTTATTCAAAGCTAATTTTTCGGTGATAATTTCGATCTTGTCTGCAATTGCGACGGATATCTTCATCGACAACCGACTACGCTTTGTGCCAAACCAAAGAGGATGGTTATTTTTTATTTCAACAATGAAATTACCGATTTTCATATCGCTTTCAAGTGCGATTTTATTCGAATAAAACTGAATCAAGCATTTTAAAGTGATCGTTTTTTCAAGATGAGAAGCGTTCCCGATACTGTAAAGTACATCTTCCAATACAGGCGGTACCCTGATTTCAAAGGGGAGGCTCTTTTGTTGAATGGCCTCTTGAATTTTCGGAGTTGATTGCGCAGGGATTGAAACAGCAGTTTCACACGTTACGCAAACCCCCTGCAACACGTTGGATACCTTCCTGCCGCTATCAAGCGTAAAGTCTCGATAGATATACGTGATCGCCCTTATTTCATGACACTTGGGGCAAAACGCTTTGGACCTGTCACCCTCATTCAAAATCCGCATTGTAAATCCTACTTCTATCTTTGAATATTTTAGTTGTGTACGCTTATGAATATTGAATTTGGATCTACGTAATAGAATTTGATGTACCAGCCGGAATATTTTCCTTTTGGCGTTAAAACGTGCGCAACTTCTTTCGAGTTCCCGTGAAGTGGGCTTGATTGATGGTCGGTGCCTGCGCAAGCTAAGGCCATATCGATTACCTGTTCAACTGAAACGGTTCCGCTAAAAAGGCGGTTCTTGGTTTGCATGTCTGCTCGAATTTCATGGTCATATAACCCATTTTTGAGGCAGTAGATTAGGACTGCCCTTATTTCTTTGAAGCTCAACCGAGACTCCCTTTAAATGTACGACCTACGTCGTACTAAGTCAAGATAGCTCTTTCCCGTGTTTTTTCAATTATTTGGGATATTTGGCGTGAAACTTAGTGTTTTTGAATGACTTTTTGTTCATTCCCCATCCGTAAAACGACCGGTTAACCCGTGAACAAGGGTTAAAAGTTTGGCCCGGAAGGGACAAGTCTGAAGCGTCACCGGCGCAGACTTCCCCCTGTTTACGCATTTCAATCGAGCATCTTCACTAAGATTTTGCGGGGTATTTGGATGGGTGTCTTTTAAAGCACTTTAAGATCAGTTCATTCGCTTCAGCTCGGCGACATCAGCTAAATCTTTGGGCCTGTGGGCCGCCAGTTTACTTTTGATGAGATCAGGCTTTGAAATCACCTTTACGGCCACGCCATCGAACTTGACGACCTTTTTTCTCCCGTAACATTTTTCGAAATCAATCCCCAATGCCTTGTTTAGTATGTCGATCCGTAGAGGGGGACGTCCGATTTTAAAGGTGTTGTCCTTCTTCTTGAAAAAATCTCCCTGAACGCCTTTGATTCCGAAATCCGTAAGCGCCGAAATCATATTCCCGATGTTTTTGTCATCGACGGCGATGAGGAAATCGATGTCGGCGGTTAGGCGGGGGTTGGAATGGATTCCTACGGCCCAACCGCCGATGAGCAAATACCTAACTCTTCGAGAATTCAGACACTTCAAAAACTCTTTGAAGTCTTCCGGTAGTTGCCTTTCGGCCATAAAAGCATTCCCTCAGAAAGGTGATGATTCTGGATTTTTCCTGATAGGACATTTTCTTCAATTCAGCGGCCTCGGCCTTTTCAGCGGCGGCGAAACTGTCGAAGCACCAAACCGTTTTATCCATTTTCATGGGATAAGTATACTCTTTCGAGAAATGATTTTAACAGGAGAGGGAGCTACTTCACCGCTCCCGAATCCGACTTCACCCCGCCCGTCTCAAACACCAGATCCGAGGATTTCCGGATGATCTTGGGCTTGACCTCGATGATGAGGTTGGTCTTGCGCTTGGTGTTGAAGCGGTGGGTGAACAGAGCCCCAATCACGGGAATCTGCCCGAGCACGGGAAACTTGCTCAACTCTGTGCTTTCCTCTTCCTGCAGAAGTCCGGCAATGAAAACCGTCTGGCCGTCGGCCACGCGCACCGTGGTCTTGGTGGTTCGCACTTTCACGAGAGGCAGATCCTGGTTGGGTCCCTTGAAGCCCGTGATGGAGCTGACCTCCGGTTCCAAGTTCAGGGTGATTTCCGAATCCTCGTTCACGTGGGGCTGCATTTTGATCTTGACGCCAACTTCTTCCTTCTGGACCTGCTGGCTAGCCCCTCCACCGGCAGCCGCTGCCGCGTTGTAGGACTGGATCACGTAAGGGATCTTTTCGCCGATGAGCAGGCTGGCTTCGCGGTTGTTGGTCGTGGTCAGCTTGGAGTTCATAAGCACGCGGGCATCGCCGTTCTGGATGAGCATGTCGAGCAGGATGTTGAGGCCGATTGGGGCGCGGGTGCCGCCCTTGAGCAGATAGCCTTGGCTCACCGGGACGGCGGGAAATGCGATGCCGGTCGAGACCGGGGACAAGGCGCCCCAATCGATGCCGTATTTGTCGGTATTGTCAACGGTGACTTCGATGAGCCGGGTTTCCAGCAACACCTGGGTTACGGGATGATCGATGGAGCGCACGATGCGCTCGATTTCGTTGATGACGCGGGGGCTGGCGTAGGCGATGAGCCGGTTGCCGCCGCGATCCACCTTGATGTTCTTTGAGAAATCGACCAGCAGGCCCGCGACCTCTTCAGCGTCAGCGTAGTTGAGGGCGATGACATAGCCGGATTGGCCCACTTCGTCCTTGAGCTTGCCTTGTTCGCCGATCAGCACCGAGTTGCCGATGATCTCGTAGGACAAGCCCGCGGCGCGCACGATGAGATCGATGGCTTCGGACACGGGAGTCTTGTTCAGGATGATGGAGATCTTGGCCTTCTGCACGCCTTCGCCCGCGACGAAGTTCATGCTGGAGCGATCGGCCATGACCTTGAGGATCTCGGACAGGTTGGCGTCCTGGGCGTTGAGGGAGATGACGTTCCGCAACAGAGGATTGGGATCCTTGGTGACGATGGGGGATTCGGATTTGAGTTCCACCGTGCCGGCCGCAGGCGCCGGAGTACCTGAAAGGGAAGACGCTCCCAGGGGTCCCGCGAAGGCTCCGCTTCCCGAAAGACCAAGGAGCAGGAGCGCGGCCATGCCGCCATGCAAAGCGGACGTTCCGCGGGACGAAGGGGATTTCATCGGCATGCCTCTTTCCTGGATCATTTCGGCTGGACGTTCCGGTTGCCGGACAGGTCGTATCCGTAGACGGCGGAATCGTTTTCCATGGTGATTTCTTTGCTGGTGATCTTGGACACCTTGCGGGTCCCCACCATGTCGCCCACGTCCACGGATAGGGAGCGCTCTCCGTCCATGACGATGGCGGTGTGCTGGCCGTAGTCATCGGCGATGATGGCGGTGAGCTTGACCCGATCCGGAAGCGGCGCGGGAGGGAGGGTGGTGGTGTCGGGCTTGGCTGCGGGTGTAGATTTTGCCGAAGGCTTGGAGGCGGCTATACGGCGCGGGGCGGGTTCCGATTGGGCGGACGCCACTTCGCGGCGGCGGCCCGTCATGGGATCCTTGCCGCCCGGGTAGGCGAAGCTGGCGCGCGTGGCCAGGATGTCTTCCAGGTGGTTGACCAGATCGATGAACCGCTGATCGTAGCCTTCTGAAGTGGCCAGGGATTCGTTGACGACTTGACGGAACCCGGAGTTCTGCGAAAACGCGCGGAGGGATAGGCCCAAGGCCATGACCATAGCCAAAATGGCGGCAGCGGTAAAGGGATTGAATCGCATTATCAGCCTTTCTTAACCCGGAAAGAATCGAGGTGCAGCCTGATGAGTACGCTACGACTCCCGTTCGATGCGGGATGCGAGGCTGGATTCTGACCTTTACCGGGGGGAGTAGAAGGCGTGAGGGCTGCAGAGTTCTGAGTAACGTCGAAAGAAGTCATAACCAGAACGCGGCGGCTGTTCTCAAGTTTGGAGCAGAGTTCTCCGAAACTGAAGAAATCTCCTTGCAATTGGATGTCGTACCCGAAGGTGGTCACTCTTCCAGAAACGCTGGGTCGTGAAGGACGTACGGAAAGCAGGTTCATCTTCAAATCGTTCACGCATGAGGTGAGGAAGTCGAACAGCAGAGTCTCCTGGGACGCGGAATCCTTCTGCCCCGCGAATTCCATATTGCTGAAAACGAGTTCTCGCACGTGGTTGAGATTCTCGGAAACTATTTTCGCGGTGGCGAGCTGGTTGGATGTGACAATCCGTTCCTTTTCGATTTCTTTGAAGCGCGGCACGAACCGCGAGGTGTAAAGCAGATCCGCGGGAATAACGCATGCGGCGGCAACGGCCATGACAAGCAATAAGGTTTCGCCTGACTTCATTGGCTCCTCCATTTTGCTGTGTAGGCTGAAAATTCAAAACCGACCTTGCCGCCGGTTTCATTGCGATCCGCCGTATTCAATTGCAAAGTGGGAAAGGTGTTGGCGAACGTAGAGTCGAACCGCAGCCGGTTTAGATACTGATCCAATACCAACAGTTGATCCTGTCGGGATGACGCGTTACCGTACCCGGAAACGTGCAATTCCTGGTTGTTGTATCCGAAACCGGTAATCCAATAATTGTCAGGTAAATGTTTCGCCATGGCCGCCAGCTTTTTGGTCCAGAAGAATCCCCGGCCCTGGAGATCGTTGAGCAACTCGATGTCACTCTTGTCCACGATAAGCCGGGTGGCGGTATATTTTTGGTACTCTTGATGCAGGCGTTGCAGCTTATCCTTCTCGTGGCTGAGCACACGCTCCATTTGCCAAATGGTCAATACGGAATAGCAGACGGAAAGGATGAAGAAACCGAAACATCCTAACCCCAGGATGACGGCCAGGCGCTTTTGCCGCTCGCTTTTTAATTCCCGCTCCCGTAGGTCTCGAATTAGATTGAGCCGATAGAGTGAGGGTCCCGTTTTCGCAATCACAGTTCACCTCGCAATGCGAGTGCGATTGCCAGATCGAACCGGCCCGGTTGCGGTTCCCGCACCGATCCGAGCATGCCAGGAAGATCCATCAGTTTCACCGGCAATTCGCTGAACTTTTGCAATTCCTGGGAAAGGTTTGTGCCGTCCAGATGTTCTCCAAGGAGCAGGAGCTCCTGGAAGCCGGTGATCCCGGAGTTTTTTTCGTAAAAGATCAATGATCGGGAAATCTCATCCGCCAGAGAATGAATCCGCTTTTCCCGATCGGAGGCAGAAAGATTGGGACCGAACACCTCTTCGGCCGCGAAGTACACGTTGCGATTGAAGAACGGGGAGTGCTCACCATCGATGACCACGGTGGAAATCTGAGGACCGATATGCAGTGCAACCAATGGATAATCCCCTTCCCGGCCGCCTTTCCATGTCCATAAGGCGTTTGCCACAGCGACAGGGAGTACGTCCACGGCTGTGGCCTTGAGCCCGGCCTTTTCCAATAGGGCCAGATGTCGCTTGAGCAAAGAGCTCGCGGCCAGAGCAACCATGATCTCGGCCATGCCGGAATTGGATTCCGATCCCTCATCGAGAAATTCGTAATCGAGAGTTGAAGTGGCCACCTCGAAGTGCACGGTCTTGCGGAGTTCCAGGCGTAGGGCCTGTTCCATTTCCTCCGGACCCAGCCTGCGGAACGGGAGTTGGGAGGCGAAGACCTGCTTGCCGGAAAGGCAGGCGACTACGGAGTCGCGGTTGGTCAGGCCCATGCGTGACTTCAACTGGCGGTATCCATCCAGGAGGTTGGCATCTTCGGAGAACGTTCCTTTGAGCTCTTCCAGTCGGTCGACGGAGAATCCACCGCGCCCGTCGGCGGCCATTCGGGCCGCGCGGATGGAAAGGGGATCGTTCTCGATACCGACGGTATAACCAGGTTTTGTGGTTTGGATGCTGCGTTTGACCATAATGAGGGGATAATCGTCCTTTCAGGGGACGTATTTTTCTTTCCAATTTGACAGGATGGGACGGTTGGGATCGGCTGCATTACCCACCGCATCCACAGTCCATGAGAGTTGTAACGTGTCTTTTCCACCTTCCAAGAAGGCCCTTGTCCTAAGTGTGTCAATTCCCCCGGAAATATGTTCAATCCATGTTTTTACTTGGAATCCATCCAAAAGTGAATACCCGCCAGTAAGATCAAGCGTGCCCGTTGTCCACAGTGGGCTCGCGTAGGTGGTTTGGGTATGAGTACGGATCCATCGGGCACCCATGAGCATACCGGATTCGGCTGCGTAGTGCAGGGACAAGTCCTGGTTCGAGGCGCTGGTGAGATTTCCGGCATTTCCGGACGCCACGATCATCCCGCCGGCGGCAATCGCCATCACCACGGAAAGGCCTAATACGCCTGCCAGAACCGAGCCCCTTTGAGATCTCATTGGTCGCTACCCCGACATTGCACAACTTCTTCGATGGCGGGCAGGGAATACACCTTGCCATCGGCGCCTGTGCGGCGGAGCACCAGGTGGGAGATTACGCCTCGGCGGCGGGGGAGGATTTGGAAATAGGATTGGGTTGAGTCGACCTGTATCGTGTCGCCAGTCACCAACATTGGTTTGTATTTCAATGAGTCAGCGTTCCATTCCTGCAAGAAACGGTTCGCGTCCACATATTCGCCCATGATGTCTGGCGTGAGACCGGTTTTGAGAAGGAATTTAACGTTGTGAATTTTTTCATCGAAAAATACGTTTGTTCCGTTGGATTTTAGGTCTGTTGTGAGCAAAGGCTTGTCTGCAGTGCCCGCGAATGCACCAACCGCATCTGTGCCATCCTTGCTCCGCTTCACTCCATAGGCTTTCCGGGCTGATGACCGGATTTGATCTGCGACGATCAGTCGCTGTTGCATAAGCTTAATGTTTTCGGTGCTTTCCGTGATTTGCATGTTGATCATGTAAAATATGGACAGTACTCCCACTCCAATGAAGCTGGCCAGTGTGCCTGTTACCAAAACTTCTATTAACGTGAATCCGGATTGGATTTTCATCTAATTTTGGCGATTCTTTTCTTCAAGGTGTTTGAATAATTTTTACCCAATAGGGACCACTTGCTTATCGCAGTGATCCGTTTGAAGGGAACCGACACCGTGGCTAGGGCGCCGGCCGGAGGATCGCTCCAGGAGACATGTTCTTCCGGGGATACCGTTACAATAATGGTGTCCGCCAGAGGAGAAAGAGAATCCACGTACAGGGACCGATAGAACACGGAGTCCCGCGGGGAAGTGGACAGGCTGTCGTAAAAGAGGAAATGGAAAACCGAGTCCTCGAGAGCCGAAGCTGCCAGAGATCCTGCCTCACGTCTGGCTATCGCCTCCACTTCCAATCCTCGACCTATCCCAATCATGGACATGGTGGCAGAAATAGACATCCCAAGGATTACGGCCGCAACCATAAGTTCAACCAAAGTAAGTCCGGATTCCTTGGAGAACATTTGATTGATTGGAAGCATTTTCGTTTCACTTCCAGGCCGCAGAGCCAGTCACGTGGTCGCCGTTGGCTATGTCCGTTACACGGACTGAATCCGCGTCAACATTAACTTCGTACCGACTAGGATCGCTTAGAAAAAGATTCAACAGAGAAACGCAGTTCGGAGAATTACACAGAGGTGGAGTATTTTTTCGTCGATAGTACACGTTTGCCGAAACAGCGGCGGATTGGGCAATGGCTTTAGCCGCACTTTTCCGCTGGCTAGTGACCATTCCAGTGTAAATCGGAACGGCCACAACCGCGAGGATCGCTACGATAATCGCGACAACCAAGACCTCCACAAGTACGAATCCCCTGACTGCGCGCTCTGAATTGCCGCGCCTGTGGGGATGTGACTCCCCATCAGGAAAGCAGGCCGTGGATGGTGTCAGCATTCGAAACAATGAGAATTAATAGTGATACACCTGGTCGGTAATTCCACTTGCCTTATCGTCTCCACCTCTGCCCGTCACGGTGCCCCCAGTGTGCGAGAAATCCGTAATCGAAACATTTATGCCGTCCGGTACCAGGATGCTGGCGTCATTTGTTGTTTCGTCTTTTCCGTCATTACAAGTTAGGGTTTTGGGTCCGACAATTGGTTTCTTCACTTCTATATCCTTTCCCTCAACGGTGCCAGAAATATTGATGCACGCACCAATGAAGGAGGCCACGGAACCTGCCGTATTCGCGGCCATATTGTTCCGGGACGACGTCACGTAACCGTTGTAGAGGGGGATTGCGACCGCGGCCAAGGCGGCCACGATGATCGCTACCACGATCACTTCAACCAGGGTGAATCCCTGTTGGTTCTTTTGTTCTTTCTTCAGAATCATGATGGTTCTCCTTTGAATTGAATGAAACTTGAACTGACTAACTTGCGCACGAGAGGTTCTTTGATCGATATTCATCTCGATCCTCCTAATGGATAAACTTGCCGATCATGATGATGGGCAGATAAAGTGAAAACAGGATTGCGCCCACGACACCGCCAAGGGTCACGATCAGGATGGGTTCGATGATGGACGAAAGGGAATCGACGACGCTGCGGATTTCCCGTTCATAGAATTCGGCCGCCTTGCCGAGAAGTTCATCGACCCGGCCGCTGGATTCGCCCGTGGCCACCAGCTGGATCACCAATACCGGAAACAAACCGCTGGCATCCAGGGCCTCGCTTAGTTGATCGCCTTTTCGGAGACCGGAGAAAATCGCTTCAAGCCGTTTGGCGAAAAACCGGTTGTTGACCGTGGCGCCCGCGATTTCCGTCGCTTTAAGAATGGGCGTCCCAGCGCTCATCAGCAAGGACATGGTTCGGCTGTATGTCGCCCAGATGTTCTTCTGGAGAATACCCCCGAAAACAGGAACCTTCAGGAGGTTTCGCTGCCAGGCGATCTTGAAGTTATCCTGGGTCATCATGAACTTGAACAGAATGACGGATAGAATTCCCAAAACCACGAAGACGGGAAAGTTGTGGCGTAGAATACGGGAAATGAAAATCAGCATTTGCGTCGGCGGGGGCAGCACGGCATTCATGCTCGAATAGATTCGCTCGAATGTCGGGACCAGCCAAACCATGATGCCTATCAGCATCAGGCTCACGAATCCGGCGATGAAGGTGGGGTAGCGCATCGCGGTCTTCACCTTGCCACGCATAATCTCGACATTTTCCAAATAGATGGCCATGCCATCAAGCACCTTGTCCAAAGCGCCGGCGGTCTCGCCGGAGTGGACGACGGCGACGAACATGGGGCTGAACGCCCCGGGATGGCGCGCCACCGCATCGGAAAGGGTCAGTCCCGAAGAGATATCGTCCGCCACTTGCTGAATGATTTTCTTGAAGACGGGTTTTTCGCCTCGCGTAAGTTGTTCCAACGCCCTGGAGAGCGGGACGCCTTGGCCGATCATGGTCGCCAATTGCCGGGTGAAAAAAACCACATTCTTGGTCGGTACGCGAGTACGGGATTTCTGAATGCTGTCGTTGAACCGCTCGGAAATCGTCTTTCCCGTGCGAAGCTCGTCGCCGGCCAACTCTCGCACCAGGATCGGCAACAAATCCTTCTGCGTCAGCCGCTCCAGGACCTCATCCGCCGTGACCGCTTCCATGGTGCCCAACAGCACCCGGTCCTCGCGGTCTCTCACTTTGTAGCTGAACTTGCCCATACTCTTAGTCTATTTAATTTCTTCCGCCATCTTATCCTGCTTATCCTTCATCTCGGAATAGGCGGGAAAATGCCCGGTGGTGTCCTTGGCGCGCGGAGGTTTTGTCCTGCCTCCCAGGATGGCCCCAAAGGAAACGCCTACTTGGGCTTCCCGGGGACCGTGCGACCAATCGGAAGTGACGGATGGGCCTACATCCAGATCCAGGCTCAGGAAGGCGCCATCGGCCGGGGATTTTGCGGTGAGCGTCAGATATCCCCTGAGGATGTCCGGGTTGGCGAAGGCCTTCGACGGGCCCGAGGGCCCGCTCATCGTGCCGTCCACGAGATGCGCTCGGGCGCCGGCTTCGAAATCGAAAAAGCCGGAAGGCGAGACCAGCATGCCCAGGAATGGATTTGAGATTAGGCCGGAATAGCGGAAGCTCCGATCGTCTTCGCTGTTTAGGTAAAGGAACCTGGCCCCGCCCGCCACGCGCAAAATATCGTAGGCGAAGTAAGGCGAAGACAAGGTGAACCCGAACAGGGGCGAAATGCCGAAATCCCCTTGGAAGCCGACGGACTTGCGGGTCTCCACATCGAAGCGGTCAAGACCCACGCCGGCCTCGACGGAGAGATAAGGGACCGGAGCGTAGGCCAGATACAGAGAGTGGATCGTTTCGTGGGAAGGGACGTTGGCGGTGGTGATGTTCTGGCCGCGGAAGGCAATCCCGTATTGCAAGGCGAGGCTTTGCGATCCCATGTCCTCGGTCGGGAACTCCGCCTGGGCGGGGGAAGCCAAGGCCAGGCAGGACGCGGCCGTTATCAGCAAGGACTTCATGTTCAGATGCTTATCCATTCTGTTTCACCGCTACTTGATTTGGGGGAGAACGAACCGTTCTCCATCCTTGTCGCGGATGCCGTTGGCTTCCGCATTGATATTCACGATCAGGCGCCGGGCGAATTGGCGCGGATACCTGATTTGCGCATGCGCCACGCCGTCCTTGGTCACGGCGGAGACCTCGATGGCCACGGCGAAATCATTGGTGCGGAATTTCAGCGGGTCGAAGAAATCCCGGATTTCCCATTCGCCGTAGGGGTAGTCCCCGCTCGCCGGTTCGTCGCATACGCCGGGAGTTCCGTTGTCGATGAGGATTTCGCTTTTCTCCCGTATCCCATCGGCGTTCAAGTCCGCGAAAACGGTTTTGCCGTCGACGACCACGGTGTCATTCTCGCCTACACCCGGGTCGCATACGCCGTTCCCGTTGAAGTCGTACCAGGTATCATGGATGGCGGGATTCCAATCGAATACCCCGTCGCCGTTACGATCCTCGCCGCGCCGTAGAATCGCAGGGGCGTTGTCCAAATCCAAATCGATTCCTGCGTCGATTTTGAAGTTGTTGTTGATGTCCTCAAACGGCAGATCAATCGCGGTTGGTTTGTAAACCGGTTTTACGGATTCCACCGTTCCCCCCAGCCCGTTCCAGTGATCGAGCACCCGGCCTCCTATTTTCATGCCGGTCACCACGGCGCTGAAATGGACTTCAGTGCCGTCCGCTACCGCGTTTCCGTTGATGTCCTGGACCACGGCGCCGGCGAAGTATCCAAAGGTCGTCTGGTCGATGGTTCCGGAATTGCCGACGGGCACGGTGTCGTCTTCCGGTCGGGAAACGGTGACCAGATAAGCGGGTCCGGAAATCGTAAGTTTGGAGGTATCCGCAAGGTTACCCACGGAAGCGACGACCAAAGTGCCGCGATAGCCGCTCGGAACGCTCCCCGACTGCAACTGGCTCACCGCAATGCCCGCCTGGGTCTGCACCACGGGCTTGGTCACCGCTTCTCCGCCGCCCGGTCCCTTGAGGATGCGGAAATTGACGTTGGCGCCCGTCACGAGGTTGCCTTCCGCATCGGCCACTTCGGCGCGGAGCTGGGCGATGCCGCCGTTGACCGCGATGTTATCCGCCGTGATCGTCAGCTTGATGCTCTTGGGCGTGGAGGCGGCGAATGAGACCTGGACCTTGGCCGTTCCCCCGGGAGTGCTGGCCTGCACGGTGGCGGTGCCTGAAAAGGCCGCGCTCTTCAGGAAGGTACTGGCTTTACCATTTCCATCCGTATTCGCCGAGGCAACCGTGAGCGTGCCCGCATTGGTCGCGAATTCGATTTTCACTCCGGCTACCGGTGCATTGGAGCCATTGACGTAGGTCGCGGTAACCAAGGTGGAATCCAAGCCGCCCACCAACAGCGGGGATTTCGCCGCGGCCAGCGTCAGCGAGTTGTTGGTGAAATTCAAGGTCAACGAATCCGAGGTATTCAACGCCGCCGCCTTCGCCACCACGGTCCCCGCCGCGCTCGCCGAGACCCGCACCAAAGCCTTGCCGTCCGGCTTGAGCACGGTGGCATAGGAGCTGTTCCCGTTGTCGAAGGTGCCCGGCCCCGAGAGGGTGAAGGTCACGTCGTCCCCGCCGATGGGGTTTCCCGACGCGTCCTTCAGGGTCGCTTCCAGGCTGGCGAGTTCGCCCACCTTGAGTTCCGTCTGGTTGGTGGCGAGTTGCAGGGTCACGCCGTTGAAGAGGATTTCCGTCGAGGCGTCCAGGTTGCGGCCCACGGCCTTGGCGGTCACCTTGCAGACGCCGTTCACGGGCGCGCTGTGGAGGATGACGGTGGCGCGGCCGGAGCTGTCCGCCGCGGCGCTGCTGCCGATGATGCCGAGGTCGCTGGTGAAGGTGACGACGTCGCCCACGGCGGGGTTGTTGTTCTCGTTGGTCAGGATGACCGAGACCACGGCGAAGTCGGAATTGTCCGCGCGCAGCTGCGAGCGCGAGGCGAAGATGCGCATCTTGCGGATGCCGATCACGGTGTTGTCGCCCTTGGTGGGCAAAGTGGCCCAGAAGTCCACGTAATTGCTGTCCTGGGCGCCCAGGGCCTTGGCGGTGATGGTCACGCGCTTCTGGGTGCCGCTGGTGACGGCGGTGCGGAAGATGCCTTCGCCGTCGGTGGTGCCCTGTCCGGGGTTGCCGTTGAAGAGCACGGTCGCGTCCGGCACGGGGCTGCCCGCGCCGTCGATGATCTTGATGGAGACGGGCACGCTGCGGTTGAGGAGCGCGTCGGTGACGCTAGGCTGGATGTTGATTTCCAGACCGGACAAGGTGACGGTGGTGAACACGGAGAGGGAGGAATCCTCCACGGTCACGGAGGCGGTGATGCGCGCGTCCACGTTGATGGGCACGGCGCGGTAGACGGCGGTGGCCTCGCCGCGGTCATTGGTGGTGTCGGCGGCGGTGATGATGCCGTAGTTGGAGGTGAAGCGCACCTGGCGTCCGGAAAGCGGGTTGTTGAACTTGTCGAAGGCGACCACGCGCACGTTGGTCTCGTCCGTGTTGCTGGCCTTGAGGCGGGAATGGTCGACGAAGATGCGCAGGTTGCCCACGGCGGACTTGGAGATGATGGACGAGATGGGCAGGGTGGTCAGGAAGGTCACCTTGGCGCTGTCGACGGCGCCCAGGGCGGTCGCGGTGACGGTGATGGATTTCTCGGTCGCGCTGGTCACGGTGGCGGTGGCGGTTCCCGAGGCGTTGGTGCGCAGCGAGGATTCCCGGGCGCCTTTGATGGCGACCTGCACGTCAGGCAGGGCGCGGCCCTGGGCGTCGCGGACGCGGATGGAAACGGGCACGGTATCCTTGAGCAGGGCCTCGCCCGCGCCGGGCTTCACTTCGATTTGCAATCCGGCCAGGGTGACGGTGGCGGTGGCGCGGCGGGTGGAATCGCCTTGGCTGTAGGAGGCGGTGATGAGGGCGTCGGCGTTCTGGGCCAGGCCCTGGAACACGGCTTCGGCCACGCCGTTGGCGTCGGTGGTGTCGGAGGGGGTGATGAGCCCGTGGGTGGTGGCGAAGGCGATGCGCTTGCCGGCCACGGGATTGTGGTTGTCGTCGTACAGGATGGCGCGGATCTTGGAGGTCTCGCCGTTGGCGGCGGCCAAGCGGGACGGTTCCGCAAAGAGCAGCAAGGTGCGGGAACGCGAATCCGGCGGGGTGTTCCAGAATCCCACGGTCACCGTTGACGTCGCGCCCAGGGACGAGGCGGTGATCTTGACCAGGGCTTCGACATTGCTCTTGACGCTGGTGAGGAAACGGCCCGCGCCGTCGGTGACGCCTTCGGTGGCGGCCGTACCCTGGAGCTTGAGGGGAGCCGATGCGATGGGTTCGCCTTCCCCGTCCAGCATGGTAATGGTGACGGGAACGCTTTCGCCGATGCCGGTATCCGGGGACAACGGGGTGATGACGGCGGTGACGCCTTCCAATTGCACCGAGGTGCCGACCGTGGAGAGGGTGTCGCCGATCTGGGCGGTGGCCAGGATGCGGACATCCCCGTTGCGCGGGACGCCGGTATACACGGCGGTCGCGACGCCGTCCGCGTCGGACGTATCCTTGGCGGTGATGGTGCCGACGGTGGCGGCGAATTGCACCACCTTGCCGCGCAGCGGGTTATGGCTGGCGTCGATGACCTGCACCGTGAGGGTGGATTTGCCTTTGTTGCCTGCCTTCAAGGTATGCGGCGAGGCGAAGATGCGCAGGTTGCCGGCAACGGAATCCCGGACCCAGCCGCCGGCAGTGTCCAAGCCTCCGCCGCCTTCCACGGGGCCGATGGGCGCATCGCCCAGATCGCGATCGGAGACGTTGCAGGAAATCAGGAACGCGGAGAGGCCGATGCCGGAGAGAGCCAAGGTCGCCAGGACAGCCCATGTGAAAGGGGCCCGGGAGAGCAATCGCCTTGGACGCAAAATCCGGGTGTCCCCGTTGCTTGAATTTTCCCGCATGTTCCTGGCTGTTCTCTCGTCTGATGGTTCCATGGCCCTTATCTGGGATCGATTGCCGATCCGGAAGGGGGTCCCGCCGAGATGAGGGGACGTCCTAAAAGTAGTAAAGGGGTCTTGACGTTCGTGAGATAGACGAAGGTAACTCCTTGGAAAACCTTGGCTTCAATAGGATTTTGCCTGCAAACCCACGCGGGATTGTAAATTTTTTCGACAGGTTTTGGGGGTTTTTGCCAGGCTTTGGATTGGGAGAGGAACGGAAAAGGGACGGGATGGAACAGGATGAATGGCCGTAACCGTCCATTCCCGACTCTTCGCAAGGTTGCCGGAGAGGCGGAACCGGGCTTCCCCCGAACCCGGGTACGGGATAAAAGCGTCCCCGATACGGTAGCGAACCATCCTTCCGTAACACGGGAGTTACCCTGGCCGGGAGCGAAAGGATTTCCCCCTCCCGTGATTTAGCAGCTATTTTAGGATCAGCTTTTCATGCGTAAGTGGTTGAAACGGATATTCCTCGCGATAGGAGCGCTTCTGGTGCTCCTTTTCCTTGCCGTGTCTTTGGGCGGCAAATGGGCGGTGCGGAAATACCTGGGGCGGGAAATCAAGGTAGGCGAAGGCCAGGTCCGGCTGGTCTCCCCGCGCTTTCTGTGGAGCCTGGACCTGGGCGCGGATTCGATCTTGTACGAAAGCCCGGTCCTTAACGTGGTGACGGGCCGGGTCTCCGTGTCCGCGGATCTGTTCCAGAGTCTGCTGCACTTTTCCCCGGCCGTGAAATTGGACGCGGATACCGTGGCCCTGCTGATCAAGCCGTCGCCCAAGCCCGACACCCTCAAGCCCAAAAAGGATTCCATCCCATTCCCGGACATGCGCATCCCCGCCAAGCTGTCCATCAAGGTAGCCCGCATTCTGGTGGCCGATACCGGAGGCATGCTGGTCCGCTGCGACGGCGTGTATCTGCGTACCCGCCACCCTCAACGCTTGAAGCTGTCGATCCGGGAAGCGGTGATCCGCCAGACGGGGACGTTGAAGCAATCCCTTAACGTGGCGGCGGCCTGGGACGATTCCGGCGCGGTGCGGCTGCGCGCGGAATGGAAACAGGCGGGCGACAGCGTCGCCCTTACGGCGGACGCGCCCAAGGCCAATCTGTTGCGGGCGAAAGCGGAGCTGCGCGCCCACCTGGCGTCCTCCGATCCCTATGCCATCGCGTTCAAGCTCCCGCGCACCCTGCCCCGCTTGGACGGCTGCGATCTCGATCTCAAAGCCTCCATGCCCGGATCCTTCCGCGTGGACGCGGACCTCAAGACCCGCGTGTCGCATCTGCCCGATTCCCTGCCGCTGAAGCTGGGGCCGCAACGGGTGGCGATCCATCTCGGATTCCGGGACACCGCGGGCGTCTGGTCCATCGCCAGCCGCGGGGAGGGCGCGGGGAGCGCCCAGGACGCCTCCCTCGGGGGAAACCTTCAGGTTACGGGGAGGTTTGCGGCAAGCGACTCCCTGGCGGACCCGGCCTGGCTTGGACGTCACATGGGGGTTACTGCCAAGGGTCATCTGCGCGGCTTTGAAGTGGTCGCGGCCGGAAAGCGGGGCACGGCGGACCTGGAGGTGGCGGAATTGCGGGCGTCGGCCGAGGCCATCCGTGCCGAGGTGGTGACCGGGGACGGATCGCGCATCGCGGCGGATGTCCGGAAGGCCCGCGGAATCCGCGATTGGAACGGTACCTTCTCCGTTACCCTGGCGCCCGGGGAGCGCTGGCTGGCCGCCTTCACGGACACCAATGTGGTCTTCAAATCCGCCCAGATGGCGGGCCGTGTTGCAGGGGGCGAAGTGGCGGCCGAGGTCGCGATCACCGGGCTCAAGGCCTACGGGGTGACGGCGGATTCCTTGCGCCTTCACAACCGCTATGGCAAGGCCGGATACGGATTGGAACCTTCCCATCTGTATTGGCGCGATATCGATTGGGCGCTTTCAGGCCGGGTGGGTGTGCACAAGCCGGGCCGCCCCATGGAATTCCACGTCGGCAACGGGAAATACGGGACCGTGGACGCGGCCATGCCGAGCCCGGACGTGATTGAGGCGCATGTGCGCGACCTGGCCCCGGACAAGCTGCCGTACGCCAAACTCGACACCCTCAAAGCCAATCAGGCGAAGCTGAGCGCGGACTTCCAATGGGACAAGGGAAAACGTTCCGGCGCGGCGGATCTCAAGGTGAAAGGCCTGTACAAGGGCGGGAATTTGCAGGGCCGGCTCCAGGCGGAATGGGACGCGCAGACGTTGCGGGTTAAGGAGGTCCGCGCTTCCCTGGATGGAAATGAGATCACGGCTTCTGCCAAAGTCAGCCTGCACGGCCGCCAGTTCTATGAAGTATCCAAGCTGGCTAAAGAGGATGTGGAGGCGGTGAGCCTGGGCGCCGATCATTTCGACCTGGCCAAGGCCTTGGCCGTGGCCATGCCGGAGCCGCCCCTCAAGTCCGGCACGGCAAGCGGAACGCTCAGCTACGGCGTGAACGGGTTCGCGGGGACGTACCGCCTGGAAAACCTCCATCTGAATTCCGAAAAGGAGAATATCGCGGTCAAGGAGTTGAGTCTGATGGGGCGCGGGGACGCCCTGGTCATCCAGGCCGTCACGGTCTCCGAATCCGAACCGCTGTTCCGCGACTCCGTGACCCTGGCGGTGACGGGGGTGTTGGGAAAGACGCAAACACTCATCTTGAACGCCCGGGCCGGCCAGAGCATCTTCGCCGAGTTCAAGGGGACGGTGCGGGAGTTCAAGGAGCTGAAGGGACGCTTGGGTGTTAACGGGGATGTTACCCTGCCGAACTCCTCCGGAGAGCTGAAGAACGTGCGGGTGGGGGCGGAGATCACCTTGCCTTTCAAGGGCGGCCTGCAGGGGCTGCGCGTGGAGGCGGACACTTTGGGCGGCGTATATGTGGTGGCCGGTCTGGACACGCAGACCTTTTCCGCGCCGGTCACCATGGTGGGCGGCAAGATCGCGATCCAGAGCCTCACCATGAAGGCCAAGAGCGGCGCGGAGCTGAGCGGCCGTTTCGAGTTCGATCCCGCCGGCAAACGCATGAGCGGAACGCTTTCCGGCAACAGCATCTCGGCCCAGTTCGGCAAAGGGGATAAAGTCAAGCTGCGGAACCTGAAGCTGGATCTCAAAGGCGACTCCACTTCGATGGATTTGAAAGCGACCATCGGCTCGGGTTCCGCCGAGCACATCAAGGCGCCCATGCGCGCGGCGGGGGACTTCTCCCGCGTCGCGGTGACCTACCACACGCCCATGGGCAAAGGCATCCGGGGCGAGCCCGGCGGCGGGCGCATCCCGTTCCTGCGGGTGGACGCGGGGCTGGACAGTTCGGAACTGCGCTATCGCCTGCGCAGCATGGAGACCTTGCAGAACCTGTTCAAACGCGGCCCGCAGAAGCGCGCGGCCAAGCGCAGCCAGGCCATCCAGCTTGAGATCAACGTGGAGACAGCGGGTCGCGGCAACAGCATCGAGACGGACATCCTGCGGCTCAACTACGTGGGGAACTTCTCCATGACCGGCACCTATCCGTACGCCCTGGTGCGGGGGCGCATCTCCTCGCAGACGGGCGAGCTGGGGGTCAAGAAGCAGGCTTACGATATCCGCCGCATGGACCTGAAATGGCTGAACGTACCGATGGAAGAAGGCGAAGTGGAGCTGGAGGCGCAGAAACGCCTGGCGCGAAATTGCGAATCCGGGACGCTGGACTCCTGCAACATCACCACGCGCCTCACGGGGCAATTGTCCGATCTGCAATTCACCTACGACAGCGATTGCGAAGGCGCCAGCGGGGCGGGCGTGCAGGTTTCGGCGCTGGTCTATTCCGTGCGCCGGGGCTGCTACTCCTCGGCGTTGCGCGGCGGGGGATCCGGCCTCTCCTACGAGGAACAGGCCCTGGGCCTGCTCGAGCCCGTGGCCAGCTCCTACCTGTCGGACGCCTTCGGCAAGCTGTCCGGGCATTGGATTTCCAGCACCCAGGTTTCCGGCCTGAGCGCCTTGGCCGCCGACAAGAAGAAGACCGATGCCACCAATACCTCGACCACGTCCTCCACCCAGGAGGCCCTCGCCCTGGAGATCCTGAGCAAGGAATTCTGGCGCACGCGCCTGCGGGTCAAGTCCGCGTATGCTCCCGAAAACACCCAGCCCAGTAACACCTGGAACTACCGGGTGGGCCTGGAATGGCGGCCGCCCCTTCCCGGCTTCATCCAGGATCCCAAGTGGAAACGGCGCCTGAAGAACAACGTGAACATGGAGGCGGCCATCTTCTCCGATCCGGATCGCACCCAGGCGAATACGGAGGATCAGGCCCTGCGGAAAAGGCTGGGCCTCAACTACACCTATGATTTCTGGGGATACTGGTGGTCGAAGAAGACCCCGGCCCGGCCTCCCGTCGCATTGGACGACAACCTCAGCAAGCAGGATGGGTCCGGCAAGCCCACGGCCGCTCCGGACAGCGCGAAATGAAACGCCTCCCCGCCTTCCCTGGCCCCCGCGGCGCGCTCGCCTTTCTGTGCGCAGCCCTATGCGGCCTATCCGATCCCGCGCATGCCGGCATCAACGTCAAGATCACGGGCGACTCCTTCCTCAAGGATCGGCAGATCAAAGAGGTCCTTTCCCCGGACCCCGAATCCTACAACAAGGACGGCATTCTCACCTGGCAGGAAGACGCCCAGTTCTACACCCTGGACCTCTACCGCCGCAACGGCTTCTTCGACGCCGTGGTGGACGTGGACGTACGCCCGCATGGGAGCGTCGACATGCAGGTCGCCAAGGGGATTGAAAAAGCGCCTGAAAAGCAGGCCGACAAGGAGAACTGGGACGCGGCCTTGACTATCAAAGAGGGCGAACGTTACGTGTACGATACGGTGCGCGTGGTACTGGTGGAGGATACCACCGACTCCGCCGATCGCAAGGCGCCGCCCGTGGGCGCCGAGCGGACCAAGGTGGATACCAATAAAGTGGCCGTGGTAAAGGGGACCCCGCCGCCGGGCGCGCCGCAACCGCAGTTGCTGGCCGACGCGACCGGCCTCAAGGCCAAGCAGGGCAAGCCCTACAAGGAAGAATCGGTTTTCGAGGATCGCCGGTTCCTGCTCCAGCGCTTCGGCAATTCCGGTTACGTGCGCGCCAAGGTGGACGACAAGGTGACTGTCAAGGCCGACACCCGGACCGTAAAGGTGGACTACCTGGTCGAGCCTTCCTATCCCGTGCTGTTCGACACCCTGATCCTGCGCGACCAGCGCGCCGCCCCCATGGACACGCTCGAAGGCATCACCCGGGAAAGCCTGCTCCGTTCCCTGGTCAAATACGAAAAGGGCGATACCGTCCGCATCTCCGGCACCGATCGCCTGATCGAAAAACTGCAATACACCGGCGCCTACAATTATGCCCGTATGCGGGACAGCCTGCTGGACGGGCCCGGCCACACGAGCGCGCTTATCCTGCAATTGGAAGAGCGCGTTCCCGGCAACATCCGCACCTCCACCTTCTACGAGACCTACACCGGCTTCGGCGTGTCCGCGGATTTGCGCCACAGCAACGTGGCGGGCTCGCTCAACGAAGTGCGCAGCGGCGGCTCCATCGCGGCCCTGCGGCAGAACGTGTACGCCGGTTACGGATCGCCTCTCACCTTCGGCTATCTGATCCGCTTCGATGATGATCTCAGTTTCTCCTGGGCCCAGGATCAGGAGGTCCACCATCCGGGCACGGACTCGGCGGACGGCCTGTTCGCCGGCGACTTCCGCGCCATCAACAGCGCGCGGGTGACATGGCCGTGGTCCTATTGGCTGCGGCTGGTGGGCGATGCGGAGCTCGAGTCCAAGAGCCGCGTGCTGGGTCCGGAGTCCCGCGAGCGCTCCCTCAACCTGAACTTTATCCAGACCGCCTATATGGCCTTCCTCAACCAGGCTCTCGATCCCACCCGCGGCATCCGCGTGGCCCCCAGTTGGGGTAACGGCGGCCCCTTCATCGAAGACCGGAAATTCCGCTTCACCGAGTTCCGCCACAATTGGCTGGAAGTTCAGACCGGGTATTACTGGTATCATCCCGCCTTTAAGCAGATCAAGATGGCCCTGCGGCTGGACGGCGGCCGTTTCTTCGGCGAAGGAGGAACCAACTCCGATCGCTTTTTCCTGGGCGGAGGCCGCAGCGTACGCAGCTACGCCTTCCGCGAGCTCTGTCCGGAAATGGAAATCGTCTACAATGCCGATTCCACGGCCCATGACGAGGTCTGCTCCACCAAGAACCAGACCCTGGCCTACTTCCTAGGCTCCTATGAATTCCGCCTGTCCCCGTTCGACTTCGGCATTCCCAAGACCCACGGGGCGCTCCGCCATTTCCGGCCCTTGGAACTGGTTCCCTTCCTGGACTTCGGCAAGGTGTGGGACGTGAACAACGGCTTCGCGCTGGCGGGCTCGGGAGCCGATCGGCAATCGCACGGCCAAGGCGTGGCCATGGGCCTTGGGTTCCGTTATCCCTTGCTCGGCATCTTCAACTTCCGGCTCGATCTGGCCTATGGCCGGCCGGGAGGCATGTGGCATGGATGGAAGCCCGATGGCTTGATCCTCGATCTCGCCCAGGCCTTTTGAATTCGCCTCCGCCATTCAAACCCCGCAAAGCAAATCCCGCAAAAAACGATCGTAAAATTACGTCCCGCCTTGCGTAATAAGCCCCTGGCCCAAGGCTCCGGTATTTACTTTCACAGGGGGATTCCCATGGAGGCCGGTCGATGTTTTTCCTGATCCATATCAAGAACCTGATTCAGGAAACGTACGCCGAATGGAACAAAGATCACGCCTCGCGCCTCGCCGCCGCCATGTCCTATTACACCATCTTCTCCATCGCGCCCCTGTTGGTGATAGCCATCGCCGTAGCCGGGCTGGTGTTCGGCCGCGAGGCGGCCATGCATCAGGTGGTCGGCCAGATCCGCGACCTGGTGGGCGAGGACGGCGCCCAGGTGATCCAGAGCATCCTCCAGAACGCCTCCAAGACCACCTCCGGCATCGTGGCCACCGTGGTCGGCGTCGTCACCTTGCTGATCGGCGCTTCCGGCGCCTTCGGGCAATTGCAAGACTCGCTGAACACGATCTGGGAAGTGAAGCCACGCAAGGGCCGCGGCGTGAAAGGCGTGCTCCGCGATCGGTTGCTCTCCTTCTCCATGGTCCTCATGATCGGATTCCTGCTGCTGGTCTCGCTCATCCTCAGCGCTTTTCTGGCGGGCGTGGGAAAGTACCTGTCCGATCTTCTGCCCATGTCCTCGACCGTGCTGCAGGCCATGAACTTCGGCCTCTCCCTGGCGGTGACCAGCTTCCTGTTCGCGCTGATCTTCAAGGTGCTGCCGGACGCGATCATCCGTTGGCGCGACGTATGGGTGGGGGCCATGGTCACGGCGCTGCTGTTCTCCCTGGGGCGTTTCCTGATCGGCCTGTATCTTGGGCGCAGCTCCATCGGCTCCGCGTATGGCGCGGCCGGATCCCTGGTGGTGCTGTTGCTGTGGGTGTATTATTCGGCCCAGATCCTGTTCCTGGGCGCCGAATTCACCCAGGTGTACGCGCGGAAGTTCGGGTTGGAGATCGTGCCCAAGCCGAACGCCGAGCGGCTCAATCCCAAGGCCGCCGAACCCGGCAGCTCCTGGATCTCCGACCGGCCCAAAGGGTCCTGACTTCGCGTTTGCACCCCGATGCCATAAGCCAAGCCCGCCGGCTCCGATTCAGGGTAAGGATTCAGACCTGGCCGCCCAGGGAATAGAACGTGCCCTTTCTCTGGCCGGTCTTTTCCAGCTTTTCCTCACGCACAAGCCTCTGTAGATCCTTCTTAAGCGTGTTCACACTGATGTCGGGGAAATGCGCCGCCAGATCGGACAGCTTGGCCGGCGATGACTTCTCCAGGAATCCGAGCACGGCCTTTTGCCTTTCATTCAGGTATCCCAGGGAATCGACCAGCCCCTCGCTTTTCTTTTCCAACTTCAGCGCCAACTCCAGCAGGCATCCCAGGAAAAAATGGATCCATTCGGAGATGTCCTCGCTTTTGCCGCGCGCCCGCTTTTTCTGGCAATGCATCAACGCCTTGTAATACCCGCTCTTCCGGTTTTCGATTTGATGCTCGAAGGAAATGTATTGGATGAAGCCATAGCCGGATTTCAACAGCAGCAGGGTCGTAAGCAAGCGCGATAGTCTCCCGTTGCCGTCCTGGAAAGGATGGATGGAAAGGAATTCATACACGAACAGGCTGACCACCAGGAGAGGGTGGATGTCCTTTTTCTTGATCCGCTCCCGGGTCCAAGAAAGCAGTTCTTCCATTTGCTTGCGAACAAGATGGGGCGGTGTGGTCTCGAAGATCACCTTGGTGCTGCCGTCCGGGTATTTCGCGTTCACGCTATTGGATCGGGATTTATATCCCCCTCGGTGCCGTTCATCCTTGCCCACGTGCTTGAGCAGGGTTCCATGCAGGTTGAACAGAGCGCTTTCACGGATCGCGATGTCCTCATGGTTTTCCAGAACCACTTCCAAGGCATCGTAGTAGCCCGCGACCTCCTCCTGATCCCGGGAGGCGAACTTCGTGATCTTCACCTCATCGAGCAGCTTCGCGACCTCTTTATCGGAGAGGCTGGAGCCCTCGATGCGGGTCGAGGAACCGATGCTTTGCACCGTGGCCATGCGCCGCAGTTCCCGGAGATTTTTTCCGGCCCTCGCCGCTTTCAGCTCCCATTTGCCGTGGAACCGATCGATGGCCGCCACCGTTTGCAAAACCTTCTGGCCGTCCGCAAATGCGAATGCGAGTTTGTTTTCCAGAACCGGTGTATTCATAACTTATCCGTATTGTATCCAAATAATCCTATCCATAATGTATCCATAAATCAAATAAAAAAGCCCCGAACCGGGCTCGGGGCTTAAATCATCATTTTAGGGAATTCAGGTCTTAACCGACTGATCGGATTCCTATCCGACGAATCGGTTCTTAACCGACCATCACCCGGAAGCCGTTCTTCTTCTCCGGCGTCTTGCGCGTGCGGATGAAGAGCAGCACTCCCGCCCCCAGCAGATAGCCGCCGGTCATGAAGTTGGCCCCGGCCAGGATGCCGGGATCGGGGAAGGAGAAGTTCGCCAGGATGAATGCCAGGTAGGTCATCCAATTGTAGGGAACGCTTTCCGGGACCTTGAGGCCGAAGGCCAGCAACTGTCCGGTGAGCAGGGCCATCAAGGCCACGCGGCCGTAGAGGAGCGGTTCGCCCATGCCCGCGAGGGCGTAGAGGCAGGCGAGCGCTAGGCTGCCCAGGATCAGTTTGGCGTTGCCATGGCGGCGCGCGCGGGTGATGAAGAGCAGCGGTCCGAAAATGCCGGGCATGAAGACCAGCAACGCCATCAGCACGTTGATCCCGAGATGCGGGCCGATGGCCGCGGGACGCAGGGCCGCGATGGGATGCAGCGTGGACGAGGTCCAGGCTTCGACGCCGGGGAAACAGAAGAACATGGAAATGGCGAAGAGGTAGCAGAAGAGGCCGAAGCTGAATCCGAGGGCGTGCTTGAGGTTCATCTTCACCAGTATCATAGCGGGGAATTTGTCCCCGGGCCGCGAAAAAATCATTCTCTATTCTATCAAACGGGGGAGCAAAAATCCCGTACTACCCCCGTCTCTTCTGGGCCGGCGGGCAGGGAGCCCCCAAATCAGCCCTAAATCGGAAGGAATTCCGACTCTTTTCCGGGCAAAGGGGGAAAAAGGGGTTATTCCTGGTTCGCCGGGGCCGGGGCGAAGGCGGCGGCGAAGACGTATCCACCCTCTCCGTCGGGCGTGAGCGAGGTGGTCCACACGGCGTCGGAAACGCCCTTGCGGTGCATGTCCCACAGCTTGGCGCCCACGCGTTCGCCGATGGCGCGGCCGAAGGCCTGCTGATCGCGCAGCAGGGCCGCGCTCACGGGAAGTTCGAGCATGCCCGGTTCAATCGGCGCGTCCCGGTTTTCCTTCTCACCCTTCAGGATGACGTTGCTGGGCTCGAAGGATTTCTCCTGCACGGCGATCTGGATGAGGTTCTTGACCTCGGGCGCGCCGAGCACGCTGAAGCAATTGGCGCAGACGAGGATGTCGCCCCAGAGGGCTCCCTCCATATTCACGGGGATACGGGTCAGGGATACCTGGTCCTGTCCGGTCTGGCACACTAGGCAATTCTTCATGGGGCCTCCTGCATGCAGGAAAGCTAAGCATTTAGGGGTTGGGAATCAAACCGGAAAATCAAAGATGGCAAAAGGGGAAAAGGGGTAAGAGGATAAGGGAGGAGAATGGAGTTTGCCTCGAACATAAATGCCGGAAAAAGGGAGGAGCGAAGCGACGAGCCGGTAGACCACGTAAAGCGAGGAGCGTGGAGGTTGCGCGAGCAAACTCCATAGCGACGGAGCCTAAACCGTTTCCTTGTACAATTCCAGGTCGTGCTGGATCTTGCGCAGCAGGCGGCCCTTGAGGCGGGTGGAGCGCAGATCCTCTTCGGGGATGGGCTTCCATTTACCCGGGATGAGTACCTGGGAATCGATGAAGGCGTCCAGGGCGTCCTGCAATTCGTCCAGCTCCAGGCGATCCTTGACGGCCATGATCTCGCCGATGATCCAGACCAGGCCATCGCCGGTGAGGCGATGTTCATGGTTGATGACGGCGGAGCGGGCGGCGATCTGCTTGATCGTGTCCTCTTCCCTGCCGTTGGCCAGGCGGATGAGCGCGCGGTAGCGGTCCTGGAATTCGCGTACGTGGGCGGACCTGGCGGCGTTCATCTCCAGATCGCGCTTGCCGGCGTACGAGGCCGCCATCACGCGGCAGAAGCGTTCCGGATCCATGTCGGTGGAGAGCCCGCCTTCGGCACCGGCGGCCACGGCCCCGGCAGCCCCTGCCGTCCCGGCCCCGGAGGCAGCGGCGTAGAAGCCCGGCAGCTCGCGCAGCAGATTGCGGATCAGGAACACAGGGCGATGGGTGATGCCGTCCGGGAGTTTTTCCGGGCCCTTGGCCACCTTGAGGTCTTCGAAGTAGGCCAGCGCGCGTCGGAACTCCGTGATGTCCTCGCGGGCCTTGTCCATCAGGCGATCGATATGCGCCGGGGCAAAGCCGATGCGCCACAACAGGCGGCGGTCGCGCTCGTCGCGGAACTCCTTGTCGAATTGTTCCAGGCAAGGCGCCGCGCGGAACTCGCGGAGCTTCTTCTTGGCCCCGGTCACCACGAAGTCCGCGGACTGGGCGAAGGCCTGCACCATCAGGCGGGCCCAATAGCGCTGCTCGCCTAGGCTGGTGGAAAAGCGGTCCACGTCCTCGTAGCGGTATTTGTTGGACTTGGCGGCGAACTGGCGGATGGATCCGTAGTCGAGGATGGAACCGTCGGCGAGCACGTTGTCGCCGTCCCAGGACAGCCAATTGAAGATGTATTCCTCTTCCATCACCGCGGCCAGCTTGCCGTAGGACTTGGCGATGAGATCCAGACCGCGGGCCGAACGGGCGGCGGGATCGGCGGGCAGTTTCCAGAAGCCGTTCTTCTCCTGGCGATCCAGGAAATAATCCATGGCGCGCTTGAGCTCGGCGTGGCGGCCCATCTTAAGGTAGCGGAACAGGTGCGCCGGCCGCACCAGGTTGGGCGCGGTGCGCACGCCCACGGAGGAGCCGTCCCCGTAGTCGATGACGGTGAGGCAGCGTTCGGTGGGGATGCCTTCACGGTAGAAGATCTCGGACATGAGGGCGGACCCGAGCATTTCGTCCAGGTCCGCGGTGCCGGAAGCGTAGCCGTATTTGGTCTCGCCCGTGGCCAGGGGCCGGTTGGCCTCGGAGGCGCCGGGGCTGAGGATGGTCGCGCCCGTGCCTCGGCTGGAGACGTCGAATTGAATGCCGTTGGCCTCGAGCGTGCCGTTCCAGATGCTGCGCCCGTCGCCGGAAGTGCGGCCGCATTTGTCCTTGTGCTGCAATTGCAGGTAGCGCGTTGCCATGTAGGCGCGCGGCTTCATGAGCGCGTCCTTCATCCGTTCCGGGTGGGCGATATCGTACTCGTTCACGATCTGCAGGGAGAAGGTGTCGAGGATCTTGGCTTCCAGGCGCGCGTTCAGCTTGCCGTTGTGGCCGGCGGGAATGAGGCCCAGTTCCCGCGCCAGGGGGAAGTTGAAATACAGCACGCGGCCGCCGGGACGGACGCGCGCGGGATAGTCCACGTAGCCGTCGGGCGCGGTATCGCGCCAGGGATGGCTGCCGTCGAGCAGGCCGAAGCGGGAGTAGGGGGCTGGGACGGCCGGAGGGACGCGGGCGGGGGCCGGTTTGCCCCGTCCGCGGCGCGCCGGAGGAAGCGGAGCGCGTGGGGAGCCCCGACGGGGCTCCTTCGAATCCTGGCGCGGATGCCTTGCGGGGCCGCTCAGGGCGGGACCCCCAGCGCCTGCCGGACGGTGTGCTCCAGCATCTTGGGATTGAACGGCTTGCCCAGGAATTGGGCGTTCAACAGGCAGATGTCGTTGCGGAGATCGTCCGGTTGTTTGTTTCCGGACATGAACAGGACCTGGGTCTCGGGCCGGTAGAGCAGCATCTGCTCCGCCAGCTCGGGACCGCTCATGGGCGACATTTCCACGTCCGTCAAAAGGAGGTGGATGGGACCTTTGTGATTGGTGCTCAGGAACAGGGCGTCGACGCCGTTGTCCGCATCCATCACATCATACCCGGAATGCTCCAGGAACAGCTTCATCACGGAACGCAAAGAACCCTCATCTTCAACAAGCAGAATGGTCTCGGATTGCATAACCCCTTCAAAACCCTACGGGCCTTCCGTCATCGTGCGGTGCGGCGGACCTTCCCTCAGGTGCTTCCATTGTAGGGCAATCCTAAGCCCAGGTCAAATGCGGGCTTCACGGGTAAGCGGGAAAGTTTGGGAATTTGGGTTTGTCGGGACTGCGACGCCGGGGATCGGATCGCTGCGGCAATATGCCTGGTAACCTACGAGGTACGGCGGGTTGAAGCCGCAGGATCACTCCCGCGTGACCCTTTCGCGCTCACTCCCCGGAGGAGAGTGCCACGTCCAGGCGGCGGCCGCCGCGATCGATGAAGAGCCAGGAGGAATCGAACCGCACCGAGGCGCGGCCGTCACGGAACGCACAGGCCAATCTGTAGACGGCCGGAATGGCGAAGCGGCCCCGGGAGTCGATGTAGCCGAAGCGCCCCGAATCCAGCACCACGGCCAACCCTTCGCTGAAGGCGTCGGCCCCATCGAACCGCGCCGGGATGATCAGCTTCCCGGCCCCGTCCGCATAGCCGAACTTGCCTTCGATCCGCTGGGGATGCAGTCCGGCGCCGTCTCCCCGCGGGTAATCCTTCCCGGCGGAATCGGGCCCATCGCTTTGATCGGACTGTCCGCAGGAGTTGGAAACCGCGGTGGCGGTGAGGCCGGCCAGGGAGGAGAGCACCATGAGAAAGCCCAGCGCCAGGATGCCGTTGAGCAGACGCGGGGTATGGGCGGATTTTCCCTGCATGTGCCTTAGACGCGCGAGACGGGGGCCCCGGTAATCCTTGCCCGCGCAATCCTTGCGCCCGCAATCGTTGCGGCGCATCCGGCAAAAAACGTGTTTACCCCTTAAGTCTGGCGGGAGGTGAGGCGAGCGGGAGGGTGATCCCGATTTCCCCGATTACGCCCTGAAAAAGCCATTCTTCGCCTCAAAAGGCGCTAGAAAGTTCTTGTGTTGCCTACCCTGGAAAGCAATATTGGTCCGACGTTCCTTGTCCACGGGAGCGCGTCCCCTTCGGGGGGACCTCGGGTTCCCCGAAAAGGGAGCGCATGGATCAAAGGAGATGGCTTTGCCGGACGCGAACAAGCCTGCGGCGGGAGCGGCGGAAAGGTCCCTGAAATTCCTCGGGGACGATTCCGCCCTTTCCCTCTACATGCGGGAAATCAGCAAATCGAAAAACATGAGTTTGGGGGAAGAGGCCGATCTGGCTCTCCGCATCCGCCAAGGCGACCGCCGGGCCTTGAACAAGCTGATCAACGCCAACCTCAAGTTCGTGGTTTCCGTATGCCGCAACTATCAGAACCAGGGGCTGCCCCTCACCGATCTGATCAATGAAGGCAATCTGGGCTTGATCCGCGCCGCCAAGCGCTTCGACGAGACCAAGCGTTTCAAGTTCATCTCTTATGCGGTGTGGTGGATCCGCCAGTCCATCCTGCAGGCGCTGGCGGAACAGTCCCGCACCATCAACCTGCCTTTGAACCGGGTGAGCGCAATCCATCGCCTGAGCAAGGCGGGCATGCAATTGGAGCAGAAGCTGGGCCGCTCGGTGTCCCACTCCGAGATTTCCGTCCATCTCTCCCTGGACGAGAGGGACGTGCGCGAGTGCCTGCAATTGTCGGCCAATCCCGTTTCCCTGGAGACCTCGCACATGTCGGATGAGGAGGGACGCGTGGGGGACGCGCTCAAGGATGAGAATGCGGAAAGCCCGGACGAACCCTGCCTCGTCAACAATCTCAAGAAACAGGTGCGCCGCGTCCTGGGCACCCTGGACGTCCGCGAAGAAGAAGTGGTGAAACTTTATTTCGGCATCGGGGTGGATACCGGCTATACCTTGGAGGAGATTGGGCAGCGCTTCAACCTGACCCGCGAACGGGTTAGGCAAATCAAGGAAAAGGCCCTCAAAAGATTGAAGCATTCAACGCGGACCAGGCGGCTCTCGGGCTTTCGGCCTTAATCTTTTCCGCAGATCCGGGGAATCCCCTTCCCTCCGACCGTTCCGACGCTATTTTATACTACCGGGTACGGGATTAATATAATTTTGACGTGGGCTCCCCCGGTTGGACGCCATAACGGACAGGCTGATGAGTATGGAAAAACAACCTACAATCCTGGTGGTGGACGACATCGCGTCGAACCGCACTTTGGTCAAGGAAATCCTGAAAATCAACGACTACAATGTCCTTGAGGCCAAGGACAGCGACGAGGCCAAGTTCGTGAGCGAATCCCATCAAGGTCCGATCAGTCTGCTGATCGCGGATCTGGTCATGCCCCGCGTCAACGGCATGGAGCTGGCGCGTTTCCTCCGCCCCAAGCGGCCGGAAATGAAGGTGCTGTATATTTCGGGTTATAACGCGGACGTGAACGTGCAGATCGAGGTCTGGGACGCGGAAGCGGATTTCCTGCCGAAACCCTTCAGCCCCAACGGATTGCTCCAAAAAGTCTGTGATCTGCTGGATCCGTCGATGTCGGATAAAGACAAATAACTCGGCCGGCAGAGAAGCCCTCTGGCTGCGTTCGCGGTTTTTTTAAATCCTCGACGTGGCGCTGCCACGCCTCCGGTTTACCTTGATACGGTCAACCCGCTGGGGAGTTCCACTGGAACTCCCCAGCGGGGAAAACCTGGCCTTGCCAGCGACCTTCTCGCGCCGGTTCACCGCTTCGGGGAAATGCGCCCTCGCGCCTTATCGGGTTTTCATGGATTCAAAAAAGTTTACGAATGGGTTTCAGCCCAGTTGTAGCACTTTGAGCAAGGGATCGTGGAGTGATCCGTTGCTGAAAAGCGCGTCGGGGCCGTCGATGTTGAAGTCCTTGCCGTCCAGGTGGGAGACGAGGCCGCCGGCTTCGGTGACCAGCAGGCTGCCGACCGCGACGTCCCAGGGCTTCATCGCCAACATGCAATAGCCTTCCATGCGGCCCGCCGCCACGAAGGATCCTTCCACCACCGCCGAGCCCAGGCACTTGACGCGTTGCAGGGCCGCCGCCGCGCGGCCGCGGGATTGCAGGTTGCGTTCGTTCAGCTCCAGGCGCTGCTCTTGGGTGTTGCCGATGTTGAAATCCCCGTGCGAGATGATGGCCTGGGACATATCCGTCACCGCGCTGACCTGGATCTTCTTGCCGTTGAGATAGGCGCCGCCGCCCAAGGTGACGGTGAACATTTCCTCCAGGGCCGGCAGCCAAATGCAGCCGGCGATCATGGCGGAGCCGCGGCGCAGGCCGATGGAGACGCCCCACAGCGGGAAGCCGCGGGAATAATTGACCGTGCCGTCGATGGGATCGACGTACCATGTGAAGTCGCTGCCGCGTTCCACGGCGGCCTCTTCCTCGGTGATCAGATTGTGGGCGGGATAGGCCGCGGCCAGATGTTTGCGGATGGCCGCGTCGCAAGCCAGGTCGGCTTCCGTGACCACGTCCTTTTCGCCCTTGAAGCGGATGTCCCGCAAGGCGTGTTGCAGGGAGCGGGCGATGCCGCCGGCTTCTTCCGCGGCGCGGATGGCCGTGCCCAGGTATTCTCCGTATTTATCCTTCATGTTCCTAAGATATTACTTTTCAACGCTATGGGAATACAGACAATTCGTTGGGGCATCATCGGATGTGGCGACGTTTGCGAAGTGAAAAGCGGACCGGCCTTCCAAAAATCCGCGCATTCGGCCTTGACGGCGGTCATGCGCCGGAACGGGGACAAGGCCAGGGACTTCGCCGCGCGCCATGGCGTGCCGAAATGGTACGACGATGCGGAAGCGCTGATGGCCGATCCCGAGGTGGACGCGGTCTACGTGGCCACCCCTCCGGACGCCCATGCCTTCTATGCCATGGCGGCCGCGCGCGCGGGCAAGCCCGTGTACGTGGAAAAGCCCATGGGCCGCAACCACGGCGAATGCCTGGAGATGATCGCGGCGTGCCGCGCCGCCGGGGTCCCGTTGTTCACGGCCTATTACCGCCGCCGCCTGCCCCGCTTCCTCAAGGTGAAGGAGATCCTCGCGACGGGCGGCATCGGCGACCTGCGTACCGTATCGGTTACCCTGACCCACGTGCCCCGCGCGGCCGGCCTCCCGGGGGATCCACCGCCCTGGCGCGTGGTCCCGGAAATCGCCGGCGGCGGCCTGTTCCTGGATCTGGCCTCGCACACCCTGGATTTGCTGGACTGGCTGCTGGGGCCGATCACGGGCGTGCGGGGGATGGCGGCCAATCTGTCCGGCGCCCATGCCGTGGAGGACGCGGTGGCGGCGGCCTTCGCCTTCCGTTCCGGAGCGGTGGGGGCGGGGTCCTGGAACTTCGCCGCCGCGTCCCGCGAGGATCGGGTCGAGATCGTGGGAAGCCGGGGCAAGCTGTCTTTCGCCACCTTCGACGACGCGCCGGTGCGTTGGACCACGCCGGAAGACGAAAAGGAATTCCGTATCCCCCATCCGCCCCATATCCAACAGCCTTTGATCCAAAGCATCGTGGATGAGTTGCGGGGGGAGGGCCATTGCCCGAGCACGGGGGAGACGGGCGCCCGTACCAACCAGGTGATGGACGCCATCCTCAAGGATTTCCGGGCCGGATCATAACGATGGGCGCGTTCAAGTCTCAAGGGGCCGGCTAGGGGTCCGCCCGGGGACGGGTCAGGCGACCTTGACCGTGTCTCCGCGCTTCAAGCCGAACTTCTTCGCCGCGTTCCCGCCGTTGATGGACAGCTCCAGGAATCCGGAGGATCCGGAGATGGACAGCGGCTTGCCGGGCGCGGCCTCGGCGTAGAAAGCCGCCAGCGGGAAGGTCTTGCCTTTGGCCTTCACCACGATTCCGTCCTTGCCTTTTTTCGCCGCGGCCCTTTCCGGCAGGGCCTCCAAATCGCGCGGCGTGATGTTTGTAATGGCATTTCCGAATCGATCGACATGGACGATCTCGCCCGATACGGTCCCGCGCAGTTTGTAGGGCACGGGGAAGGGGAGTTCCACGAAGGACTCCTTGCGCTTGCCGAAGGAGCCGGATGACTTGCCCAGGCTGAGGTGCGCGGCGGCGGGCGCGAAGACGTCGCGGCCGTGGAAGGTGGAACCCGCGTCCGGCAAGCGATAGGAGGGGTTCTCGATGGCGCGCATGCGCGGCCCGGGGGCCTCGGTGGAAGGCGGCTTCAGGGACGAGACGGCCTGGCGGCCTCCGGTCCCGGGCGGACCGCCGGCCAGGGCATAGGACAAGAGGCCGTTATCCGGCCCGATGAAATGGCAGCCATGGGCCTCGGCGAGCAGGGCATCGCGCGGGCCGCCCACGCCGGGATCGACCACGGCCACGAAAATGGTGCCGCGCGGAAAGTACTTGTACGAGGACAGCAGGGCCATGGCTCCGGCGCGGATGTCCCCGGGCGGAATGTCGTGACAGATGTCGATGACGTGGGCCTTGGGGGCGATGGAGGCGATGACGCCCTTCATGGTGCCGACGAACCAGTCTTCAGTTCCGAAATCGGTAAGCAATGCGATGCAGGACATCTCATCTAAGGTAGTAAGGCTCGTCGCTTTGGAGTTCGCCAAAGGCGAACTCCACGCTCCTCACTTTTCAGTGACTGTACGGCTCGTCGCTTTTCAGTGACTGTACGGCTCGTCGCTAAGAAGTTTGCTTCAGTCGTAGTCAGGCTACGGTTGGTCGGGCGAAGGGGGTTCGGGATGCTCTTCGGATCCGTAACCCTTGATGCCGTGGGTGTGCATCTTGGAATACAGCGCCCTCCGGGTGATGCCCAGCATTCCCGCCGCCTTGGTCTTGTTGCCGGCCTTGAGTTCCAGGGCCTGCAGGATTAGGCTCTTCTCCAGCTCGTCCAGGGACAGGCCCGTTTCCGGGAGGCGGAACGCGGAGGGATGCTCCAGCACGCGCTTCTGGCGGATGTGTTCGGGCAGATGGGCGGGCTCCAGGGGCTTATCCCCGGCAATGATGGCCGCCCGCTCCAGGCAGTTCTCCAGTTCGCGGACGTTGCCGGGCCAGGAGTATTCCAGCAGCTTGGACATCACGCCCTCGGCCAGGCCGGCCTTGTGTCCGAAGCGGCGCAGGAAGGCGTCCGCCATGGCGGGCACATCCTCGATGCGTTCCACCAGGGAGGGCACGAAGATGGGGAAGACGTTGAGGCGGAAATAGAGATCCTCGCGGAAGGATCCCTTCTTGACCTCCTCCTCCAGGTTGCGGTGCGTCGCCGCGATCACGCGCGCCTGCGTGCGCACCGTGCGGCTGCCGCCCACGCGCGTGAACTCGCGCTCCTGCAGCACGCGCAACAGCTTCACCTGCATGGCCGGGGAGACATCCCCGATCTCGTCCAGGAAAATGGTGCCGTTGCCCGCGCGCTCGAAGAAGCCGATCTTCTGGGTATGCGCGCCGGTGAAGGATCCCTTCTCGTGCCCGAACAGCTCGGACTCCAGCAGGTTCTCCGGCAGCGCGCCGCAATTGACGGCCACGAACGCGTCGCGCCCGCTCTCGGCGTGGATGCCGCGCGCCATCAGTTCCTTGCCGGTGCCGCTTTTGCCGCGCACCAGCACCGTAGTGTCCCGCTTGGCCACCATGCGCGCCTGGCGGATCACCTCCTGGATGGCTTTCGAATCCCCGATGATGTTGCCCATCTGCCAGCGATCGGTTTCGCGCACGCGCAGTTCCGCCACCTCGTCCCGCAGCTTGGCCTTCTCCAGGGCCGATCGCACCAGCAGGATCATCTCGTCCATCTCGAAGGGCTTGGTCACGTATTCGAAGGCGCCGTTGCGCATGGCCTCCACGCCGGTGCCCGCGTCCGCGTGGGCGGTCATGACGATGCATTCGAGGCCGGGCCGTTCCTGGCGCACCTTCTTGACCAGATCCAGCCCGGACATGCCGGGCATGCGCACGTCCGTGATCATGACGGAATAGGCGTCCCCGCGGCCGAGCGCATCCAGGGCGGCCTCGGCGGATTCGGCTTCCTTCACGTCCAGACCTTCGGCCGAGAGGGCCATGGCCAGCAGGGCCCGGAGCTTGGGTTCATCGTCGACGACGAGTATCATGGGCATAGGGCCTCTTTCATGGATCGCGCGCCGCGACCTTGGCGGGCGGGGCGATCCGGTTTTTGGGGATCCCGATTTCGAAGCAGGTGGGGCGGCCGTCCACGCCGGCGTCGGCCGTCAGGGCGATGGTCCACCCCAGGCGTTCGCACAGGCTCTTGACGATGGAAAGCCCAAGGCCCGTGCCGGTGCGGGATCCGGAAACGAAGGGTTCGAACAGGCGCGCACGCACGGCTTTGGGCAGTCCCGGGCCGGTATCCGTGAACAGCAGGGCCCCGCCGCGTTCGCGGGCCTCCCAGGTAACCGACAGGCTACCCTTGCCGCCCATGGCGTTGGAGGCGTTGCGGGCCAGGTTTTCGGCCAGTTGGCGGAACACGTCCCGGTCCCCGGATAGGATCAGATCCCCGGGCACGGATATGGTCCATTCCACGCCGGGGAAGTCCGCGCGCTGGGCCTCGCGGGATTCCGTCAGGGCCTGCCGCGGCGGGAAGGGCTTGGCTTCCAGCGGGCGATCCTTGGAGAAGCCGAGGATGTTGCCGATTAGTCGGGACAGGCGCATCACCTCTTCGGACAGGTAGCCGAAGGCGGCATGCTCGCGGTTGGGATCGAGCTTGTTGCGCAGCACGTCCACCGAGGCCTTCATGATCGCGAGGGGGTTCTTGAGCTCGTGGGCCAGCTCCGCGCTGGTCCGGCCCAGGAAGGCCAGATGCTCGTTGCGGCGGGACACGGCCAAGGCCGCCTGGAACTGCCGCTCCAGGGCGAACAGGCCCGCGGCCAGCACCGCGAACAGGACGATAAGAAACATCGAAGCGAACACCAGGTAGTTGCGGAACTGCTCCACGTAGGCGATGAAATTCTGATCGGACTCCAGCACCACCATCTGGCGCTTCTCGCGCAGGGTGAAGGGGAAATACAGGGACTGGAACTGCACGCCGTCGATCTCGGAGAGCGGAGTGAAGATGGCGCGGTTCTCGCGCGCTGCCGAAGCGAAGAGCAGGGTGTCGATCAGGTAGGGGCGGATCTCCTCGCCGCTCACGATCAGGTTCTGGCTGCTGGCGTACACCATGCCGGCGGAGTCCGTGATCACGGCGCGTTCCAGGCCGGTCGCGCGCGTCAGGCGGCTCAGCCATTCCCCCTGCTGCTCGGCGTAGGCCGCGGGAAAGACGGAAGGCTGGAACTCGAAAGGGAAGGAGAAGATGTCGTCCTTAAGATGCTCGGCGATGTAGGTCGCGAGGCCGGTCATGCGCCCTTCGGATTTGTTGCGGGCCTGCCCCATGTTGCGGGAGAAGAGCCAGGCCGAGAATCCGAACAGCAGGATCAAGGCGGCGGCCGCGCCCGCCAGGGCGCCCAGCAGCGGCCGCCTCATGGGAATCTCGAGGTGAGGCCGAGGGAGAGGTTGGTGACGTTGACGATGTTGCCGGAGGTGAAGCCGGATTGCAGCCAGGTCCTGCGCGTGGCGTTGCAGCTGAAGTCGATCTCGAACCAGTCGTGGATCTTCCAGAACAGATTGCTGTTCAGGCCGAAGCCTTTGCTGGAGCCTTGCCGGTAGATTTGGGGATTGGCCACCCAGTTCTCCTCGTAGTCCAGGGACACCGTGAAAAAGATAGCTTTCGAGAGGATCGAGAAACCCGTCTCCGCCCGCCAATCATCCGCCGAATAATTCTGGTACAGGGGGAAGAGCAGCGCCTGCCCGCCGATGTCGTTCACGATGGGATAGGTCCCGCGCGCGAAGTTCAATCCCACGTTGGCGGAATAGGCCGAGGCCCATTCGGCGATCAGTTGCGGCTGCACGCTCCATGACGATCCATCCAGCGCGTAGGAGGCCGCCACCCGATTCAGGTTATTGAGGTCCACGCTGTCCGCGTAATCGTCGGTTTCCGATTCGCCCACCGTGCGCAAGCCCACCTTGAGCCACCGGAGGGTGCGTAGGAACAGGCCGGCGCGGGTTTCCAGTTGGCTGATGCGGGTCAGGGACGTGTCGCGATCGTACCCGTAGGTGATGAAGCGCGTTTCCGCGTCGAAGGTGACGCGCTTGCCGTACCATTCCCCCGAGGCCAGGGGGCCGTTGCGGAAGTTCGATGAGGATGGGGATGACGGATATTCCGTGCGACGCAGATCCCAGGCCAGGATGAGGGATTTGAGCAGGTTGTCCGAGACCGCCTCCAGTCCGGGCGCGGCGCCGTAGGCCCGGTAGGACAGGGATCCGGCGCGGTCGAAACGGTATTGCTCAGCCTCGGCGTAGGCCGGTGCCACCACGGAAAGCGGCTTGCCGAAGCGGCGGGTGTTGCCTTCCACGCGCGCCTGCAGGAACACGCGATCGAGGGAATCCCGGTAGGGCTGCCACAGCTTCTTCTCCACCAGGCCGTCCCCTTCGAATTTGAGCAGGCCCCCGTAGGCCGAACCCTTGCCGGAGAGATCGAAGTAGGCGTTGCGGTCCGATCCCTGGAAGACGGTGGCGATCCGATCCAACAGGCGGCCCTTGGGATCCCATTCCAGCTTGGCGCGGATGCGCCCGCCCATCAAGGTGTCCAGGTGCTCCCATTCCTCATAGTCCACGGAGGATTGCACGTACCCGGAAGCGAAGGCGCGGGCCGGCGGCGAGGCCTTGCCTGCGCCTGTTCCCGCTCCCGGTAGCAAGGGTAACTTGTGAGTTACGGTATCCTCTCCCGCGGAAAGCACGCTGTCGAAGTCCTTTTCGTAGTCGGACGCGCCTTCGCTGTTCTGCATGGAGTAGATGAGATCGAGCGCTTCGGCGTAATAGCCGTCGCGGGCCAGTTCCTGCGCCGCGCCCAGGATCAAGGTGGCGCGTTCGTCGGGAGCGCTTTCCAGGATGTGGCGGCGCTTGGCTTCGTAGTTCAGGGAATCGGCGGGTTCGGCGGCGCGGGAAAGAGCGGCCAGGCAATGCATGAGGAGAAAAACCGATACGAGGAGTTTAAAAGGTGCCAAGCGGATAAAAGCTATCTACGAACGCCGGGAAAACCAAAGATCGGGAGGGAAGGCGCCGCCGGCGGTAGCCTCGGCGAATCTGTATTCGTTCACGCGAGCGGGCGCGGAGTCTAGCGGGGGCCCGACCGGGCGATGTCGACGGCCTTGGCGGCCAGTTTCAGGGCGAGGTCCATCTCCACTTCCGCGCGGGCGGCCTGGCCTTCGGCCTGGCTCCGCTGGGCGCGTTCGAGATGCTCTTGACCCTTTTCCAGGATCTTGGAGGCCTTGTCGTTGCCGGAGGCGGCGACGATTTCGGCGGCGCGATCCAACTTGGCCTTGAGGCGCTGCCAAGCCGCGGGGGACAGGCGGGCGTCCGAGGCGGAGACGGAGCGGTGGAGCTCGGCGAGCAGGCCCTCGGCTTTGAGGCCGTATTCCTTGGCCGCTTCCGCTTGGCCGGCGTTCAGGGCTTCCTTGGCCTTGTCCAGCAAATCCTGGATGCGCGCGTTCGCGGCGGCGGCCTTGGGGTCGTCCGTGCTCTTGGTCTGTTCATTCACACGCGTCGCGCGATCCTGCACGCGGCGGTAGATTTCGGACGCCTGGCCCAAGGCCACGCGCACGCCGGGTTGCAGATCCTTGTACGCATCGCGCGAAGCGTCCGGCACCGGCTGGATTTCCGAGGCATGGTTCTCCTGCAGCAGCCGCTGCAGCTCGTAGAAGAGCGGTTCCACCTGCGACAGGTACAGGCGGGCTCCGGCGGGACGGTTGGCGGCGATTTCCCCGCGGGCGCCCTCGAGCAAGGTGCGGACCTTGTCCAGCATATCCGCGGCGCGGGGATTCTTGCTTACGGCCAGGAGCTGGGCGAAGTTTGCGAGCCGCGCGTCGTCCCGCTGGATGTCGATCTGGGCTCCGTTCTTGAGATCCTCCTTGACGCGTTCGGAATCCGCGCCGATGCCGGTCTTGCCGCCATAGAGGTTCTGGTTCATGGCGTTGTTGTTCAGGATGGAGAACATCTCGCCGATATGCGCGTCCACGGCGTCGCAAGCGATGTCCGCGGCCTGGTAGTTGCCGGCCGCCAGGAACTCATGCGCCTTGGCGAGCTGATCCTGGATGGCCGCCATGAGCGGGGCCGCTTGCTGGGAGTTCTGCACGCTGAATTGCGATTGGAACTGCTTCAGCTTGGCCTCGGTGCGGGTCAACTTCTGCGTTACCCCTTCCAAGGTGTACTTGCCGCCCTGGCCGTCCGGAAAGCCCATGATGGGCTTGTCGCCTTGCGGCATTTTACCATCACCGAGCATTCCCCCCTGCCGTCCTGCCGCGGCTATTCCCAACGCAGCCGCGAGCAGGAGAAAGGAGAAGCGATGAAGGTTGAGGTTGCGCATGTTCATAAAATAGAAATAGGTAACGATTACACTGAGCGAAAAACATGCCCGGGTTGTGCGCAAATCCCGGCCAAAACCCAAAGGATTCCGGGGCTCCTGCGTAACCGCGTCCCCCCGGGTCCAATCGCGTACCAAACGGTACACGCACGGGTTTTCCGGGCGCGCGGATCCCGATGATGCACAAAGCCGCAAGGGTTTTTTGGGAAAGGTTCAGAAGGTGAGGGAGAAGCCCGCATCGACGCTGTAAACGTCCTTGGGCTTGAAGGCGGAGTCGCCGTGGCGCTTGTCGAAGTCGTAGCCATAGGAGGCGCTCAAGGCCAGACGGCACCATCGACGCAAATCAAAGCCGTAGGAAGCGGTACCGGACAGGCTTTGCTGATATTCGTAATAACCGGTCTTCACCGTTCCGATGGTTTCCGAAGAGTGCCAGCGCGAGAAGTAATATGTGGGCCCGATGCCCAGGGAGTGCCGTCCGAAAGTAAAGTAGGGCGTCAGGTTGAGGCTGAATGATTGCATGCCATCCAGATCCGGCAAGGTGCCGATTACCGCGCCGTTGGTGTCCGCGATGGTTTCGACGGGGAATCGGATCCAATGGTTTTGTAAATCGATGTACCCGATAAGGATGAAGTCCGAGAACAGGTAGCTCTGGGAATGGGAAAAGCCGGCTACCATCCAGTCCTTGGACAACTGGAAAAGGCTGGCGTTGAAGGCCAGGTTCCATCCGGAATTGGTGGTGTAGGAATAGCCCAGAGCGGCGCGGCCTTGCGCGAAGTTCCAATTTGAATCCACCAGGATTGACTGCGTCCCGCTGGTGACGACCTGGGAGGAGTAGTCGGCGCTTCGGCCTTCATAGCCGAAGCCCCAGTTCGCCTCGGCGGAAAAGCCCTTGTACTCGTATTCCCCTCCCAGATTGCCCTGGAATCCCTGCAGCAAAGTCCTGTCCCATTGGGTCTTGGTGGAAAAGGAGCCGCTCTCGCGGAACTGGTGTGGGCCGCGCTTCTGGCTGGTCTCGGCCTGCATGCGGTTGGAGAGGATGTGATCCAGATAGGGGCTGCGGGCCCACGCCGCCTTGGATGAAAAGCCCCAGCTCACGGGCGAAGGGGATTTCACCGCCTTCCACTGATCCAGGATCTCCACCAGGAAAAGCGATCCGGGGTAGCGCTGATGCAGCTCCACGGTCAGACGCTCCATCTCCTGATAACGATCCATCTTCCGGTATACGGTCCAGAGATGGTAGAGGATTTCCTCGTCCTTGGAGCCGCCGATGGCGCGCGCGGCGGTCAGGAAGTACACCGCTTCCTTGTAGTCGGAAATAAAGAGAAAGCCTATTCCCTGATAATAGTAGGCCGTGTAGAGCTGGGAGGAATCGCAGGCGGATCCGGAAAAATCCCAGGTGAGGTAGGAGGGGTCTCCGGCCGCGTAGAGCTTGGTCAAGGAGTCGATCATGGTCTTGCAGTCCACCGCCGGCTGGCCGCCGGATTTTTTCGCCGGGCGCTTGGCATGGGATGGGCAGACCGCGATCGCGAGGATCAACAGTAATGGAGTTAGGCTGCGGAAACGGATCATTTGTTGGAAATAAAAAACCCGGGATAAACCCGGGTTCAAGATAGCGAAAGCGGGCCTTCCAGGGAAGGGTTGCCCTCCCTGGAAGGCGGATCCGGCCGGAGGACCGGACCGCCGAGGCTACTTAGGGCTTGGTGCCTGCGTTCGCATGGGCTTTCAGCCACTCTTCGAACTTGGCCTTCATCGCGGCTTCCTGTTCGGGGGTCAGGACGGGCTTGTCGCCGTCGACCTTGCCCTTGAGCCATTCGGCGCGCTTGGCCTCGATTTCCTTCTGGTGGGCGTCGAAATCGGCCTTGCAATCCTTGATATGCTGCTCGATCTCGTCCTTCTTCTTGTCGAGATCGGCTTCATGCAGGCCCTTCTCGTCTTCGAACTTGCCCTTGTGGTCGGCTTCGGCGGCGGCGTGGATTTCCTTGAGCTTGTCGCCCAATTCCTTGGCCAAGGCGGCCTTGGTGGAGTCGTTCGCGCCCTTCATCTTGTCCTTGCAGGCTTCGATCACCGCAGTGACCTTGTCCTTCACGGCGTCCATCTCGTCCTTGCGCTTGTCCATATCGGCCTTGTGCTCGGCGATGCGCTTCTCGATTTCGCCCTTGTGCTCGGCGGAGAGGCTGTCGTGATGGGCAGCCCAATCGGCGCGCTTGGCTTCGAGCTTGGTTTTCAGCTCATCCAGCTTGGCTTTCTGATCCGCGGTGGGTCCGGTCGGTTTGACGTCATCGGCGAACGAGGTGCCGATGGACAGGCATCCGGCCATTAGGGTGCCGAGGATGAGTTTCTTGATGATCATTTGGGAACTCCTGGTTTTTGTTTTACGCCCGTTCCATGGGCGTACTCTCTTAAGCAACCCAGGTGCCAATCCGCTCCATGATGGAGCATTGCCGATTCCGGCTGAAAGCGGCATGGTCACCCATGGCACCCTATGCTTGCGTACCGGCGCGAACGGACGGAGGCGGACAGGGGTGTACCGAACGGTTCGCTTGAGTAGCGGCGTTTTTGCGCTATAATTGAAAACCATGAAAATCCAAATCGCCCTCCGCCGCTCCGCTTCGCAAACCGTATCACGCCTGTTTCCCGCGGTACGCCGCGCCGGCCTCGCCTTGGGGATGGCGGCCGGCCTGGTCCTTCCCGCCGCGGCTCAGGATCTGGTCCAGGATACCTTGGCCGTCCGCATCCTCCTCGATCAGAACGGCCTTACGGGAACTCCCGTCGCCCAGGTGGTGACGATCGAGTCCCAGCGCGTGACCCAGCTCCATCTGGCCAATCTCAAACTCGTGAAGCTGCCGACGCAGATCAGCGCACTCGACGCCCTTAAATACCTGGTGCTTTCCGGCAACCTGCTGGATTCCCTGCCCGCGGAAATCTGGAACCTGACCTCGCTGGTGGAACTGGATCTGGGAGGCAATCTCCTGGGCCACCTGGATCCCCGCGTGTCCAAGCTTTCCAACCTCCTGCTCCTGGGCCTGCGCGGGAACGGTCTCACCACCCTGCCTGCGGAGATCTTCACCTTGCCGCAACTGGAGACGCTGCTGCTGGCGGGAAATGACCTGGATACCCTGTCCGGGGACGTCGCCAATCTGCTCTTCATGAAATACCTGGATCTTTCCGGCAACCAGTTGAAAGGCATCCCCTACACCATGGCCGCCATGGACAAGCTCGACAGTCTGGATCTGTCCAGCAACATTCTGGAAACCCTGCCGGATCTGATCACGGAGATGAAGGCGTCGACCAAGGTGCACCTTGCGTCCAACCGCCTCTGCAACCTGTCGAGCGCCTTGCAGGCCTGGGCCGACGGCAAGAGTCCGGGCTGGCTGGCCACCCAGGTCTGCGGCGCGCCCGTGCGTCCCGTGGCCGCGCGTTCCTCCGGTCCTTATCTGCGCGCGTTCGCGGACGGGGATGGCTTGCGTCTCGACTATGCCGGACTGCGCGCCGGTTCGGGCCCGCGGGAGATCCTGATCCGCGACGTATCCGGGCGCGTGGTCTTGCGGCTCCCCCTCGATAACGCTTCCTCCACGGTCGCGATTCCCAAAGCCTCCCTGGGCGGCCGGGGATTCTTCCTCGCCGAATTGCGCGCGGACGGGCGCACCGCCGCCGTCGCGTCCATCCTCCCCTGAATCGATTGCACTTTTCCGACAGGTGAGAAATCGGATGATTCGAAAGCCGCGGAGAAAAAAGCCACGGCGATGGAAATTGCCGGGCGATAAAAAGGGAGACAAGTAAACAGCGGGGAGTGAACAGGGTGCAATAAAAAAGGCGGGCCAAGTGGCCCGCCTTTACATTAGCGGTCGTTTGCGTTTGCCGTCGCTTGCGTTCGTCGGCGCGGAGCGGCCTCCGCGGCCGTCCTCAGTTCAGGCGGTTGAGTTCCACCCGGCGGTTCAGCGCCCGGCCTTCCGCCGAGGTGTTGGGGCCGATGGGACGGGAGGACCCATAGCCGATGACCTTCAAGCGCTTGGAGTCCACGCCCTTGCTGATGAAGTAGTTGGCCACCGACTGCGCGCGCGACTGCGACAGCATCTGGTTCTTGTTGGCATTGCCGCGGTTGTCGGTATGTCCCGCGATTTCGAACTGGATTTCCTTGCTCGACTGGAGCTGGGGCACGATGTCGTCGAGCACGCGGAAGGATTCCGGAGTGAGCTCGGCGGAGGCGGTCTTGAAGTTCACGCCCTTGAGCACCATGGTCTTGACGATTTCCTTGATTTCGAACTTGTCCGGGCAGCCGTCCTCGTCCTCGAAACCATTCATCGTTTCCGGGGCGCCGGGGCACTTGTCCTTCAAGTCGGGGATGCCGTCCTTGTCGTTGTCGGGATCGGGGCAGCCGTCGGCGTCCTGGAAGCCGTCCTTGTCCTCCGGATCCATCGGGCATTTGTCTTCCTTGTCGTTGATGCCGTCCTTGTCGTTGTCGGGATCGGGGCAGCCGTCATCGTCCTGGAAGCCGTCCTTGTCCTCGGCCTGGTCCGGGCATTTGTCGTCTTTGTTCATGATCCCGTCGCCGTCATTGTCCTGCTTGAGGATGAAGCCGTTCCAGGTGACTTCGAAGAACATGGAGAGGTCCGGGCTGGCCTTGATGGAGAACCGATGCAGATCCGTGGTCTTCTCAAACGCGTATTGGACCGGGATGAACTGGTCGTTGAGGCCCATCACCAGGCCGGCGTAGAAGTCCAGTCCCACCGGGGTCTGCGCCACGCCGCCGAAAGTGACGGTGGTGGGTTCGGTGGAGAACTCCCGGTCGCCGAGTTTGTTGAAGCGGGACTCGTGGTAGAATTCCCCGAAGAAGCGGATGAAGGAGCTGGCCTCGTACTCGGCCGCGGTGGAGTAGAACAGGATGTCCTGGAACGGCGGTTCCTTGCTGATGTTGGGCTTGCGCACGCCCAGGTTGAAATGCCACAGGAACTGGAATTTGTCGGCGACCTGGCCCAGATCCAGGGTCAGGCCCAGGCCCGCCATGAAGGTGGGACGGCCCGCTCCGAAAGGCGAAGAGCCCTCATTGAACTTGGCGGTGTCGTCGGTCATGTATTCGAGCTCGCGGGGAATGACGCCGCGTTGGTCGAACTGGGTGGGGACGGATCCGCCGAGCAGGATGGCCATGCTCAGCACCTGGATGTCCTTGAAGGGCAATTGCACCTTCAGGCGGTAGCGCAGATCACCCTGGTATTGCTGATCCAGGGTGAGGTTGGGGTTGTTGCTGGTGAACTTCTCGAAATACAGGGGCAGGGACAGGCCGATGTCCGTGTAGGGCCCCAGGCCGACTCCCAGAAAGATGCTGGAGCTGAGGGTGAGGTAGTCGCTCAATAACGACGAGGTTCCATTGACGTTGATATTGCTCTGGTCGACCTGGGCGGCATCATCGATGATTTGCGAATGCACGCCGATGGCCAGTTTCCCGTGATGCAGGGTCTGGGCCGAGAAGGTCTTGTTGATTCCCACCACGCCATCCCTGTCTATGGTGGCGGCAAAGCCCGTGGAAGCCATGAGAGCAGTCAAAATCAGTTTCTTCATGGGGACCTCAGCTAAACGTGGAGTTCGAATAGAGGCGGAAAAGCGAAGTTTCCGGAATGACAAAATATAACACCATCTTTCCGGGCGACGACGCGAATCCCGCCGCGCTTTTCGGCGTTACTTCCCCCATTGCGCTATATTTATCGCCTTCCAAGGACGCCGATTTCGGTGGTCATTTCCGGACTCTGCCCATGCCGTCGGAACTCAAAGCATTCCTTTCCCACCTGAGGCTGCATTACCAGTTCCTCATCCTCTCCGGTGCGTTCCTTTCCGGCGCCGTCTTCGCGGGGGCGCCCGACCGCGCGGCTTTCGCGACGCAGTTCCTCTCCGTGCACATCCTCCTCTTCGGAGGCGTCACCGTGTACAATTCATTTTGGGACAAGGATACCGGGCCCATCGGCGGGCTGCGCGCTCCACCGCCCCTTGCGCCTTGGACGCTTCCCGCTTCCTGGGCCTCGCAGATCCTGGGACTGGCCGTGGCCGCGTGGATCTCCCCGCTCTCGGTGGCCGTCTATGCCGTCTCCATGCTCTGCTTCTGGCTCTACAGCAGTCCCCGCCGCCGGTGGAAGGGCCGTCCCCTGCTCAGCCTCGCCGCCATCGGCGCGGGCACCGGGGTATGCGGATTCCTGCTGGGCTTTTTCCACGGGGGACGCGCCACGGTTACCCCCGCCGCCTGCGCGGGGTCGGTCGGCGTGGCATTTCTGATCGTCAGCCTGTTCCCGATGTCCCAGGTCTATCAGGTGGACGAGGATCTCGCCCGCCGGGATATGACGTTCACGGCGCGCTACGGCCTGCGCGGCGTAAAGACGATCTACGCCTGCTTGTTCCCCTGCGGCACGGCGCTGCTGGCGGCGGCCATGGCTTCGCTGGATGCGCGGCTCGGGACGGCGTTCCTGATCCTGGGCGCGGCTTCCGGCGCCGGGGTATGGTACGTGATACGGGATCTGCGGATGGACGCGTCTGAATACGCGCGGGTGATGGCGGTGAAGTACGTGGCGTCGGGATTGTTCGCTGTGTTTCTGGTGAGCGTTTTGTGGATGCAGGGTATGGGGTGGGTTGCGCGGCGGTAGTGGAGGTTATTCTTCCGGTACCTTGACGACCACGCTCTTGCCCCCGCCCGTGCGGTCGAAGGAGATCTCCACCAGGTAGCCGTCCACCTTGGCTCCGTCAATCGTCCCCCAATGCCAGCGTCCCCCGTCGAGCATGGCTTCGAAATCCTCGGGGGCGAAGGGACGGCTGCCGAAATTCTTTCCGCATTCCTCATTCGCCAGGCGCGCGGCCAGGGTGCTCGCGGAAACCGGGCTCAGCGCCGCGTGGGGCGCGCAGCCTCCGAGCAGCAGGAACATGGGAAGGAAAAGGAAGCGGAGAGTGCGGAAGCGGATGGGCATGCCCATACTATAGCACGGCGGTCCCGCCGTCGCAACTATCCTTAGCTAGATGGCGGATCGCTTGGAAGATGCTTTGGTGGCGTTCTTGCTGTAAAGGTCCCAGCTGCCCGCTTGGAAGAAGGACGGCGGGTTCCACATGGTGAAGGCCGTGTCGGAAACCGTCTGCAAACGTTTGAGGATGGACCCTTCGATGGGGCTCCAAGCGGAATACTGCTTGGTCGAATCCACTTCCCGCTGGCGGTTTTCATCCGTGGCCAGGAAGGATCCCACCTGGTAATATTTCGCGTCGGCCTGGAACGAGGGGAGGGAGTCCTGCCGGACGGTGAATGTGAATTTGCCCTCCGCAAGCTTGATCTCGAAGTTGTAGGTGGTCCGGCCGGCGGTGTCGATGCTGTCCCCGTAGATCTTGGTCAGTTGATAGATGCCTTCCTGGAGCTTGGGATAGCTTTTCTTATGGTAGGCGATCCAATAGGGCTTCTGGCGCAGCGGGGTCCATTCGCGGCGCGAGAAGGTGGTGTCCGTGACATTGCGGACGGTGTTGGTGTCGTTTTCCATGGAAGTGAAGTTGTTGAAAATCCCGCTGGAGGCCCACGTTTCGAGAGTATGTGTAAAGAAGAAGGAGGAGTCCCGTTGCACCCAGGCTCCGCGCTGGTCGTACACGGCCTCGTTCTGGGAGATCCAGAACAGGCGGTAGGCCCCATTGGTATCGAGCAGGAATTCCGATTCCAGGCCGGCCTTGCCGGAGTCGATCCAGGAGTAGTCGCCTACGTAGAGGCCGGGGACGATGGGCCGCGCCTTTGGAAGCGAATCTTTCGTCTTGTCATCGATCACGACGGAAGTGGACGTGTCTTCCGAACCGCCGAAAAAGCAGCCGGCGGCGAACAAGGCGGAGATGGCGACGAAGATGCGATGGCTCATGTCACGACCGTAATTTTGAGGTGGATGCGACCGGCCCCGACCAAAGGACCGATTTCAAAGCTAACTTAATTATCACCTTTTTGTCCGATGAATAGCACGTCCGAAAATCCTCAAGGGTCGGGGTCAACGGTTTTTAAGTTTTTTCGGGAATGCGCGTTTCGATCAGGCCGATCGGGCGCGCGGATTCAGGTGGAATAGCGACGGAAAGGAAAGTTTTTGTCACTGTGACGCGATACAATTTCCGCAGGCGTTTCCGTTTGCGGAGGAACGGGGGAGGCGGGTAAATGGATAGGGGCGCGGATGCGGCCAGGGCCTTGCGCTGGGGCCTGATGGGTACGGGAAACATATCCCGCAAATTCGCGCGCGATCTCATCGCACACGGAATTTCAGTGCGCGCGGCGGCCAGCCGGGATGGGGCCAAGGCGGCCGCGTTCGCCGTCGAAATGGGAATCCCCCAGTCACACGCAAGTTACCAGAACCTCCTGGACGATCCGGACGTGGACGCGATCTACATCGCGCTACCCAACCACATGCATGCCGAATGGAGCATCCGCGCCGCGCGCGCGGGAAAACACATTCTCTGCGAAAAACCCGCCGCCCTGGACGAGGCCGAGTGCGAGGCCGTGCTGCATGCCGTCGACCGCGCCGGCGTCTTCTTCATGGAAGGGTTCATGTACCGGTGCCATCCGCAATGGGGCATGGTCAAGGCCCTGATCGAGGACGGGCGCGTGGGCGAGGTCCGCTCCCTGCGCGCCGCCTTCTGCTTCGACATGGGCTTCAAGCCGGAGAACATCCGCCAGAGCCGCGCGGCCGCGGGCGGCGCCCTCATGGACGTGGGCTGCTACGGCCTTTCCTTCAGCCGCCTGATCGCCGGAGCCGAACCTTCGCGCTGCGCCGCCGTGTCCCGCATCAATCCCGATCTGGGCGTGGACGAATGGACATCCGCCGAGCTCATCTTCCCGGACGGCACCGAAGCCAAGTTCGACTGCGCCCTGCGCGAAGCGCGCCCCCATTCCGCGATCATCACGGGCGATCGTGGCCGTATTGAAATCCCCGCCCCCTGGCACCCGCCCGCGGACGGCGCGGAAGTGCGCCTCTATCCGGATGACGGGGATGAGGAAGTCTACCGTACAGGGGACGGCCTCGCCCTGTTCGCGCGTGAAGCCCTGGACGTGGCGGAAAACCTGGGCCGGAAGCAAAGTCCGTCCGTGCCCTGGGAAGACAGCCTGGGCCAGGCGCGGGCGCTGGAAAAGTTGCGGAAAAGCGCAGGGCTGATTTAGATCAAGGCGCCTTCGCTTTGTAGTTGCTACGCAACTCCACGCTCGGTGCATTTTGAAGGGCCGAGGCCCCTTCGCTTTGTAGTTGCTTCGCAACTCCACGCTCGGTGCATTTTGAAGGGCCGAGGCCCCTTCGCTTTGTAGTTGCTTCGCAACTCCACGCTCGGTGCATTATGATGACGCCGGTTTTTTTTACGGCTTCCGTTAAAGTTTACGATCGCGCCTCCTCCCCTTGGCTTTTTGCCGGGATTTGTCCCTTTAATCCAGGCATGGAATTGGCTTATTATCTTCGGTGTCGGATCGATTCAAAGCGGCAAGGAGCCATCAAATGAAGTTCAGCATGAGCAAAGTCCTGGGTATCGCCCTTTCGGCCGGCATCGCGCTCGCCGCCGTCCCCGCCAACGCGACGCCCTATGACGTCTACGCGTTCAACAACAGCAGTTCCGGTGGAGTCGGCGTCGCCACCATCTCCCTGTCCGCAGGAGAGCTGTTCTCCGTGACCGCCGGCGTCAACGATTTGTGGAATGCCGGAGCCCTGCCCCGCTTTTCCAACGCCGACGGCCTTACCGGTCCCCTTTTCGCCACCGGCTCCGACGAGTCCGGGTATGCCGCCGGCACCCAGATCGGCACTAACTTCGGCATCTGGAGCCAAGACGGTTTTTCGGCTCCCTACGGAACCCTGGTCGGCGTTATCGGCGGAACCCACATCAGCCTCGGAACCAACTTCGCGGGAGCCGCTCCCACCTCCGGCACCTTGTATCTGTACTACTGGGACAGCAACAACGGCGACAACTCCGGCTACATCACGGCCGAAGTGAACAAGACCGTTCAGGCCGTACCCGAGCCCGGTTCCTTGGCCTTGATGGGTCTGGGACTGCTTGGAACCGTCCTCGCCGTTCGCCGCCGCAAGCACGCCTAAGCCGACGCTTCGCCCGGACACGGCCGGGTTGTCCGCAATAAAAAAAGGACCGGGGAATATCCCTGGTCCTTTTTCGTTGGTACCGTTTTTCAAGACAACCAGCCCCCATCATACATCGATGGTGAAGCAGTCAGGATTGTGGCAATTTCACGTCTGGAGTCGTGAGTCCGGGGTCTGGAGCAAAACCCAGGATCTTTCGGTTTTGCTCCAGACCCCGGACTCCAAAGGGCGAAGCGGCGATTGCGGAGGGTTGCCTGTACTCCAGACCTGGCCTTAGGCAGGCCCAGGGAATCTCTTCAGAAGTCGAGCAATTTCCCCATCGACAGGTTCACCTTCTTGGGTACCACGGCGGCAGAGGCCCACCGCTTGGACTGGAACACGTCCTTGATGGCCAGGCGCACGTCCGCGGACTTCACTTCGTCCAGCTTCTTGAGGATCTTCTCAATGGTCTCGCCTTCCTTGCCGTACATGAGCTGGCGGGAGAGGTTGGCCATGCGGGTGTTGGTCGACTCCAGGCCCAGCAGGATGCTGCCGCGCAGGTTGGCCTTGGCGAAATCCATCTCGTCCTTGGTCAGGCCGTCCTTCTTGAGGGCCGTCACCTGCCTGTTGATTTCCTTGATGGCCTTGGCGATGTCCTTGGGCTCGGTGGCGAACCCGATGGCGTAGACGCCGGCGTTGATCAGGAACTCGGGGCTGGAATAGATGGTGTAGACGAGTCCCAGGGACTCGCGCACGCTCTGGAACAGCTTGGAGCTCATGCCGTCGCCG
>OBEQ013052830.1_pt1 | contig 50456 bp, 48 predicted proteins | sample 1670901 | NCBI WGS metagenome assembly OBEQ01 (sample SAMEA104232315, study PRJEB22302) | groundwater metagenome | biome: forest; feature: aquifer; material: groundwater | place: USA | collected 2011-08-07 | depth 5.4 m
CAACGAGTAAGAAGTCAAATTGAGCGGATTGCTTCTCATCGTCGAAAAATTCAGTTCGCGTAGGCTTTATTCAGAGATTCAAAACGAGATGAGTCTCATTTTCGCTCAATAACCAGTTGCGAAACTCGTCCAATAGGGGCAGGATGTTTAATTCCCCTTGACTGCTTCAGTTATTTAGTTTTGTTCCTGACAACCTCTTTTTGGGGTTGAGGGTTTTTGATTTCACCATACCCGCTGATCTCCGAGATCCCAAAAACATTTACTGCACATTTGCTGCGGCTCTCCTGTTTTCCCGAGGGGATGGCTGTTTTTTTGATGTTACCATTACAAGCCTGCTTTTTTAGGGGAATCAATCTTTTAAATCTAAAAAGATCACTTCGTCGTCGCTAAAAAACGTCCTAATTTCTCTATCCGCTAAGCAATTACTAGCTAACATTAAATAAGACAGATATATCATCTGTGCCTTTTATTCTTTTTCTCCCGAATTTTTCTCTTCTGCTATAATCTATACAGTTTTTCATCCTTTAGCCCGCCTGCCCATTGTCAATTTCATCGGTGGACAGGCGGGCTAAAGGTATGCTCTCTACATGCACGATAATATAGCTAACATTTTTAAGACAAGGAGTGAACAATGAAGATGATTAACCTACGAATCCTTCTTTTCCTCTGCAGTATTTTTCTTCTCGCTCAATTATCTGTCGGATCGTCCTGCGCCGCGGATATTCAAACAACAAATTTAGCGTCCTCTGCCGCTTTTGCGGGGCAAACTGAAAAAGCAATGACGCTTTGGCAAATGCTGGTCGCTGGGGGATCGGTCATGATTGTGATTGGCCTGCTGTCCGTCGTGGCGGTTGCGATTATTGTTTATGATTTCATGACATTGAATGTCAATAAACTGGCCCCGCGAGAATTTTTCGAGGAGATTATCCTCAAACTTGACAATAAGGATTTGAAAAACGTCAGAAATTTGTGCCTCCAAGAAAATAACAATATCATCGCTAAGATTGTTTTAACGGGTTTGGATAAAGTTAAAAAAAATCGAGGAGACCTATTAGTCAAAGAAGCCATGGAGCATCGAGTTCGAATAGAAATCGGGAACCTCTGGCAAAATCTTAATTATCTTTCGGATATTGTCGCGGTTGCGCCCCTTTTAGGATTGCTCGGCACCGTCTTGGGGATGATTCAGGCCTTTCATGCGGTTCCACTGCAATCCGCGGGAGTCAAAACGGCACTTCTCGCCGCCGGTATTTCGAAGGCGATGGTGACAACGGCCGCCGGTCTTATCGTCGCTATTCCGGTTCTTATGGCTTATTCCTATTTCCGCGGCAAGGTTCAGGAGGTCACCAACGACATCGAGATATACAGTACCGATATTATAAAAGTGGTGGAGAATTTATAAAAAGCGATTCTGGAGGCAAACTATGCCTAATTTTAGTATTTCCGAATATCAGAAACAAAAACCGATTATCCAGCTGGCGCCTTTGATTGATGTCGCGTTTTGGGCCTTGATTTTTTTTATGATCCTGGCTGTTTTGAACCAAATGGAGTCCGAAGTAGATATTACTGTCCCTAAATCGACGGTGGCAACAGACTCGGTGTTAAGTGCCGGGAAGATGGTTATTAATATTTCTCGCGAGGGACGATTCATCGTTAATCAACAGGAACTGAACAGCGCCGGACTCGAAGATATGCTAAAAAAAGTTTCAAAATTATTTCCCAATCAACAGGTCATTATCCGGGCCGATGAACTCGCCTACCATAAATATGTGATCCAGGTATTGGATGCGTGTATGCGTTCTAACATTTCGGATGTTTCATTTTCCACCATCAAAGAAGAGAACAGATAATGAATTGTAAGTCCGCCTTTTTTGCCGTCGCGGTTCTTTTAAGTCCGTTGCCCCTCTCTTGCGATATCTGCGCTCAAGAAATTCCTCAAAAAGAAATAGAGCAGCTGGATTTTGCTCAGGGACTTTTAGCGCGCGGATTGTACGACATGGCCATATCCGAATATCAGAAATTTATTGCGGCCTATCCGCAAAGCACCTATCTCGATGAAGCTAATTCAGCCATCGGAGAGTGTTATTTTTTGTCTCAGGATTTTCCCCAGGCCATTGACGCGTTCAATCATTTTAAGGAGTTGTATCCCAATTCACCGAGATTCCCGACGGCCCTCCTGCGTTTAGGCCAGAGTTATATTCAGCAAAAAAAATACGACGAGGCTTTAAAGGAGTTGACATCGATCGATCGGGAAGCGCGCCTTAAGGGGCAGATGCTGCAGTCGTTTTATTTTTACATTGCCGAAGCTTATCGCGGAAAAAATGATAGCACCGCAGCCTTAGATTATTTTCAAAAGACTTGCGAGGTTAAGGAGGCTTCCTTACATACACCTTATGCCTTTCAAGAGATCGCCGAGATTGCTGTGCAAAACGCACAATATAAAGAAGCCATTGAGGCATACCTAAAAGCTGCGCAAGCCGCACAACAAGACAGTCTCAAAGGGTATCTTATTTACAAACTTGGGGAGACCCAATTCCTGTCAGGGAATTATGCTGAGGCGATCAATCAGTTTCATCAAGTTCTGGAGAAATATTCGACACTCGAGATTGCAAAAGATGCGCTCACCAATGCACTGCTGGCGCACTTTAATTTAGCGCAGTACGACGAGCTTCTCACGGAATATCAAAATAATGCGAAGTTTATTAAAGAGGAAGGACCGTACTTCGATATTCATTTTGTCGCCGCGCGAGCTTACCGCGAGCTTAAAAAGTATGATGAGGCTGTAGGTCTATTGGATCAAATTTTGTCTTTCCCTGCCCTAAACGATGGAAATAAGCGCCAGGCCATTCTTAAGAAGGCAGATATTTTTATCAAGCAGAAAAAATATCAAGAGGGGGTGGCACTGTTGGAAGGAACACTTGCGGGAAGCGCCGACGATGCGGATGAGATTTCTTTCTTAAAAGCGCAAGGGTATTACGGACTTAAGTTTTTTGAAAAAGCCTTTAATTTTTTTCAGGAGGTTAAAAATAATCACCCCTCTTCCAGTTTCGCCAAAGCCGCGGTGTTAGGAATGGCCCATGCTGCCCAAGAATCGGGAAATTACAAAGAAGCCGCAGACCGTTTCCTCGAATATTATAACAGTGAACAAGACGAGAACTTAAAAAGCGAAGCATTCTATGATTTGATATTGATGGAAGTCAAATTGAATGCAATCGAGGAGGCCGCCCGGCACTCTGAGGAGTATTTAAAAACATTTCCCAGGGGCACCTATTATGAACAAATCGTACTTGTGCTCGGAGATCTTTACGCGAAAAGTAATCAATCCGATGAGGCGGTTGGTTTGCTGCAGCAATATCTGACTCAACCCCAAGACATTCAAAGATTAGATGCGGTTTATTTTTTACTGGGTTACAACCAACAGCTTTTGGGTCGGTGGGATCAGGCGCTCGATGCTTATGGAAAGATTTCTCACAAGAAAGAAGATCCGAAATTTTATTCCTCCGCCCTGATAAACACGGCGACGATTTATCTCCGCCAGAAAAAAGACAACCAGGCCGCGGTCTTTTTTGATCGAATGATTACCGAGTTAGATAAAAATGATCTTCCCCTGCATACTTACCTGTGGATTTGCGATAAATATTTAAAAGAGAAAAAATTCAATGATGTCTTACGAATTATGGAGAAAGCAGAAAGAAATTTTCCTAACCAAAGTCGCGAGGAAATCGCTTATTTTAAGGCCGAGGCGTATCGGGAACTTAAAAATTTCGATAATGCCCAGAAATTTTATGAAGCTGTTTTATCATCAGCGACAAAAAATATGTACACCGGAGCCGCTCATATCGGCAAGGGTTTGTCTTTGGTTGAGCTGAAGAAATTCGATGAGGCTAAATCCGAATTGCAGAAAGCCATTGATGAAAATGCCGATGACCACACGATCACCTTGCGCTCCAGATTCGAGATCGGCAATATTGCCGCCGTTCAAAAGAATTTTGAGGAGGCGCTTAAATTTTATTTGCTCGTTGGGACGATTTACGACGATGATTATTATTGCCCGGAAAGTTTGCTGCGCGCGGCCGGGATTTTGGAGAATTTAAATCGAAAAGGCGAAGCCTTAAAAATTTATCAGGGAATTTTAGATAAATACAAAGACCGCCCTGTCGCCGCTCAGGCAAAAGAGAGGATGGCCGTTTTAACCCAAGAATTGCAATTGAACCACAATTGAAGTTCTTGGGGTTAAGTGCACGCAGTGAACGCAAAAATTAGAAGAAGAATATATTATTCTCTGGTGATTTCGCTTTTAATCCATTTAGGGTTTTTAGTAGGAAGTTTTTTTGTCAAAATTATCCCTAATCTTTCCGTCGATAAACCGCAAAAACTTATCCACGTCAGAATCGCTAAGGAAGAAAGCCTCGGGCAGCAAATCCCGCGTGCTGAAACTAACGCCTCCGAAAAATCCTGGCAACCGGAAAATCCCTTTGCTGAAACGAAAACCTTAGAACCCTCCAGTGAGTCCAAAGAGGCCGTTAAAGACAATATAGCCTCGGGCATCCAAAATAAAAATGAGGATTTGGTTCCTTCCTTACCCCGTGAAACGGAAAATTTTAAGAAACCTCCCCGGCAGGATGTTATCGTCACCCAAAAAGTTAAGCGCTCAACGCGTAAGAACTTAATTGAGGTGGGCGAGATACCCCATGACGATTTTACTTCCGGCGCACCCGTTGTTGTTTCTGGCGAAGATATCTCCAAAGATTTTTTTAACAAAAGCAATCTGGTCATGAAAGTCGCGCCGGTTGTCCCCTCCCAGGCCGGGAAGGACCAAAATGAATTTCAAGTTATGCAAAGGAGTTCATCGGGCAATGATAGGAAAAACAAGACCGGGGATTTAGGGACAACGCTCATCTATGAGCTTTATGAATACCATGACCCCAAATCGGGTCAGAAATATTTTAAACTCCTCGTGAAGGTTCGTGATGCCACGGTCAACTTTCCGGTGATCCCCAAAGAAATCATCTTTTTAGTCGATGCCTCGCAAAGTATCGGCCAAGAACGCTTGCAGCAGTTTGAACAGGGCCTGGCGTATAGCTTGAATCGGCTTAATCCCGACGACCGTTTTAATATCATCATCTTTAAAGACAAAACAATTTTTTTCAGTCCAACGTCTTTGAAGTCCGAGGCGGGAAATATCAAAAAGGCCATCAATCTCTTTCAAGACTTAAAGGCCGGGTCGAAGACCGATATTTATAACGCCTTACAAACAAGCATCAATTTAAAAGATTCTTTCGTCCCTTCTTATCGCGTGCTTTTAAGCGATGGCTTGCCTACGACGGGGATCGTTAATTCCCGCCAGGTCATCGATGAAGTTTCAAAAATCAATAATGAACGGGTGAGTATTTTTGCTTTCGGCGGAGGAGTGAATGTGAGCGAATATATGCTGGATTTTCTGGCGTATAAAAACCGTGGATGGTCGCAGATCGTGGACCGGGAATATTTTATAGGAAAAGAATTTTCTAAAATGTACGATAAGATCAAGGATCCGCTTCTTTTAAATTTGCGTTATCATATAAGCGGTCTTAATGAAAAAGAAATTTTTCCGCAGATTCTGCCGGATTTTTTTAAAGGCTCGGAGTTTGTTATTTATGGGACTTATACGGATGAAAACAAATTTTTTGTGCAGGTTTTAGGGGATGTTTTAGGGGAGACCAAAGAGTTCATTGTGCATGCATCTTTCAAGGAAGCGTCCGCAGGAAATAAAGAGATTGCACGGCAATGGGCCTTTCACAAAATTTATCATCTGATTGGTGAGTTAAAGTACAACGAAAACAACGAGGCGCTGATTAAAGAAATTGATGCTTTGTGCACGAAGTTTGAAATTGTGACGCCGTATTCCAGAAGTTTTCGGGAATTACCAAAACCCAGGGAGCCCCCAAAACCCCAAGAAGCACCCCAAAAGCCTAACCCGGATGCCCGTACTCCTGTCAGTCGTTGCGGTGTATCTGCCGAACTTAAAGCGCGGAGGGAGCAAGGATAAATATTTAAGACATATTTAAAAAAATATCATTTTTCTCTAGACAATTAATAGAGTTGCCGATTTGCTATTTGTTCATAAATATGGCATATTCTAATGTGAAGAAGGAGGTCGCATCAGACATGTACCGAGCACACATCAAAAATCTCCGTAGCCCCTCCAAAGCTCTCACCCTCATCGAACTCCTCATCGCGGTCCTCATTTTAGTTCCTCTTTTCGCAATCGGTATGCAAACCTTTATTAAATGTATGGAATTAAGCGATTTGGCCAAGAACTCTTCTTTGGCTGTTTGGGGAATAAAAAACCGAATCACGACCATTGAGAATACGGTATTCAGTCAGATTTACAATACCTACAATAACACCACCTTTACGATCCCCGGGCTAAACGGAAAAGGCAAAACATATATCAATAACACAAATCCCAACCATGTGATTGTTACGATCTCTTTTAGCTGGAAAGAACGCAGCGGCCGTATTATCGGCGAGGATAAAAATCTTAATGGTATTCTCGATGCGGGAGAAGATACAAACGGCAATGGCCAGTTAGACTCGCCCGTAGAAATGACGACGCAGATTTACAACATGTGAGGAGTCGAGAAACGAAATGACGAGGGATCACATTTAACCCAAGAATTTCAGTTGACGCTTGTTGTATTAACTTATAGTGGAAACTGAAATTTGGGTTTAACCCCGCTGTACAGAAAAAATCTCTCCGAGATTTTTTCTAGCGGCCCTCCGGGTAACAATTGCAATTGGTTCAATTGCAATTGTTGGGTTTAAGTTTGAGAGGGTAAAGATGCAAAAGCGCTGCTCCAATACCGGATTTAGTTTAGTCGAGGCGATGGTGATGACTCTTCTTTTCGCTATTATCCTCGGAGCGGGAACCATGGTTTTTGTTTCCGGTCAGAATGCTTTTTCTTTGACCTCGGTACGTGCCGATCTACAGGAGAACGCCCATCGGACGCTGCAGCGTATTTCGTATGAATTACAGGAATCCGGCCGCGACAGCAGTGGTCTTTTGAAAGTCAGTATTTTAGACGGGACTGGGGTGAATGGGACGGATATCTTAAGGTTTTCCATACCTATATGTGTCTGCGGGGTAAGTCCGATTGACACAAACGGCAATGTGAGCCGTTGGGGGGCGCCGCTGACGTGGGGTAAAGGCGGATGCAGCACAAATTATGCCCTCGACATTAACGGTAACGTCAATATCTGTCATTATCCGTTGGGAAATCCGAACCCGCAAAATCTCAGCGTGACGACTGATGCCGTCAAAGAGCATCTGGCTCATGGCGATTACATCGGAAATTGCGGAAGTTGTGATCCCAACACTTATACAAATAGAACTGTTGAGTATTCTATCAATAGTACCGGCCAGTTGTTGCGCCGTGTTTTGGATACAAATAATACAGTTGTTAATTCCGTTGTCTTTGCCGAGCGTCTAACCGATTTTCAGGTGAGTTTAAATGCCGCACAGACGGTTGTGACCGTGACGATTCAGTTGAGCGAGAAAGCATCACAGAATCGAACGATTGCAAGTTCCAACAGCATGGATGTCGTTTTAAGGAATCGAGGGTGAAATATATGAAAATTAACAATGAGAAGGGAATTGCTTTAGTTTTCACTCTATTTTCTGTGGTTATCCTTCTTGCCCTTCAAGGAATTTTTGTTTTAAATGTCATTCACGAGGCGCGGATGTCCTCCATCGAACGCCAGCAGGCCAAAACATTTTATGCGGCCCAGGGCGGAACGCAGGCCGCTATTGAACAACTTAATGTCCTTATGAACACTTATTTACAGAATACCATTATAAATTCAAATCCCAGCGGTGTTATTAGTTACGCTCAAAGTAAAGTAACCGCCGGTGATGGAATCGGCTGGCTGGTGTTCTCGACGCGTAATAATAATGTGGCTGTTTTAACACAAAATGGAGAAGAAGCGAACTATTCGGCTAATGGATCTCTCGGCGGTATAAATTATTCTTATAACATTATTTTTTCACAAAAAAGCGCTCCGCTGACCATCGGGGCAAATGCCTGGGATTTCCCTTATAGCTATCGGATAGAAACGACCGGCACCAGTGGTAGCATAAGCAATAAAGTTGTCTTGAGCGGAGATTTTACAGTACGTGTTCAACACGATAATTTCGCCAAATTTGCTTTATTTTCCAATACCCAGAAAATGCCCAATGGAACAAATGTCTGGTTTACGGATAAAACCAATTTCTCCGGCCCGGTCTTTACCAATGACCGGTTTAATTTTGCTTTTAATCCGAGCGGGACGTTTCAAGAAGCCATTTCTCAATATCAACCGACGGCCCGCTTTTATAATAATGGCAGTTCAGTGCTTCTCAACGCCAATGCCAATGGAACAATTGATGTCCCGAATTTTCAAAACGGGTTTACCCGTAACGCCGCTAAGATCACGAATACAACGACGACCGAGCAGAGTATGATTTCGGAAGTGAAGGGGAATAATAACTACACCATTGACGGAATTTATCTGCCCACGCAAGGCTCAACTTTGTCCGGGGGGATTTATGTGCTGGACCAGGCGAATAAGGGTACTTCCGTTACCATGTCTGTTAACCAAAATAAAGCCGTGTATACAGTCAATCTGGGGAGCACAACCAAAACTATTACGGTCGATCCCGTTTTGAATCAGACGACGGTGCAGATTGGTAATAATACTCCGACGACGTATGCCGGAAAACCCAACGGTACCGATGGAGCCGGAACCATCATTTATGTGAATGGAAAGATCTCCAATTTCTCCGGAACAGTTCAGCAAAATACGGAGCTTACCGTTGCCAGCCATAGTGATATTATTATCTCCAATAATGTAAGATATACAAATTATACCCCGGCCTCCGGCACACCTGGCCAGGCGGGTTATGTTCCTCCGTCGGGATTCGATGCCAATGGGGCCCCCTACACGAATCTTCTGGGGCTTGTTTCATGGAACGGGAATGTTCGTGTTGGAACCTCCACTCCCAATAATGTGGAAATTCACGGAACCGTCATGGCCTCCAATGGCATTTTTACCGTTGATAATTATAATACGCGTAGCCCGCAAGGCACGGCCACACTATTGGGTGGGGCGATCTCTAACAATTATGGGGCTTTTGGTACGTTTAATGGCTCAACGGGAGCCATGCTCTCCGGTTACGGCCGTAATTTTGTTTACGATAGTCGTATGCAGCAAGGACATGCGCCTCCGTATTTTCCGTCTTTAAATACTTTTATCGCTTTCACCAATGATATCACGGATAAAATTGTCTGGCAGGAGGGAGAATAATGTCTGGCAAGATCAACGACAAGACTTATGGTGTGTCATTAATTATCGTTGTCAGTATTTTTGTATTGTTGTTTGTGGCGAACCGTTTGATTTTAAGACAAATGGATGATCTTAAGGAACCAACAACAAAAAGAACGGTTCAGGTAAAAGAAAATCATCCGGTATTTAGGGCTCTCCCGAAGGATTCTCGTCATGGGATTCCGGAGATTGATCCTGTAAACGATCCGCTGGCCCCGGTTACTCAAACGACAGATCCCTTTAAAGCCTGGCAGAAAAAACATCCCCCGCAGGAGGACTCATCCGGCCCGGAAAAAATTTTTGAATTTCCTCAGACAAACACAATGCTTCTACAGTAAACCAAAAGAAACGATTCAGTAGAGATTTTTACTTAGATATCTCGCGTAATTGCGGCTGGCTTTTTTAACGAATTTGCCGTTACCTTCCTTAACCACGACCATGCTCGCGTAACCCTCGCCCAAGGAATTGATCAGTTCAATCCCTCTTTGCGGATTTAATAAACATAATGCGGTGGACCAAAAATCGGAGAATTCAGCACTAGGGGCAATCACTGTGGCACTGATGAGATTGTTGTGGGGAAAGCCTGTTTTCGGATCGATGATATGGGAATACTGTTTTCCGTCGATCATATAGAAATGTTCATAACTGCCCGAGGTTGTGACTGAGGTGTTGGTCATCTCGATCACATCGATAATGTGCGTGGGATCATGGGGGTCTTTCACTCCAATACGCCATGGCCCGCCCTGGCAATTATGGCCGCCACCGTAGAGTTCCCCGGATGTGTCGACGAGGAAATTAGAAAAACCATGCGCGCGCAAAATCCTCGCGGCTTCATCTGCGGCATAACCATCGGCAATACTGTCGATGGTGAGTTTTGTATCAGGATTAAGCAAACGTATCTGATTCTTATCCAATAACTGCACTTTGTCAGAGCCCATCATTGCTTGTGCCGCGCGGATTTCCTCCACCGAGGGAAGGATGTTCTTTTTTTCATCCGTTTTCCACAGCTTTAACAGCGGATAAACGGTGATATCAAACATCCCATCGGAAAGTCGATTGTAATAAAGGGAATCTGCAATGATCCCGTAGGTGTCCGCTCCTACGGTTACCGAGTTGGGATAAGAACTATTGATGCGGTTCATGTCACTGTTGGGATCGTAGACGCTCAGACGCCAATGGATGTCGGCAAAGCGTGCCCAGATTTCATCCGTCGCTCTTTTTAATGCCACTTCTTGTCCAGGGGCATAGCAGACATCGACATTCACCACACTGCTAAAAAATTCACCGGATTTGCTGAATCTTTTTAACGGTGCATCGGACGTTTTAGAACATCCGGCAAGAATAAGCAAAACAAGAATTAGCGCAAGTTTTTTATGCATGAACGTTAGTATATAAGGATAGATATTAATTTCGTTATTTCTTGAGATCAAAACCGAATGGCGTCGATACTTTGATCAGTAAATCCGGGGCATCCTCGGTTAATCCTGCGGAGATCGAAAAATTAAGACTGCGGTTTTTTTCATAGACCCACGACGCTCCGATTGTTAATCGGGCATCATTTAATGAGCTGTCATTTAAAATGATTCGGTCTATTTTGGTTTTAAAAGTAAAGGTTTCTTCTACTTGGATATTTAATGTCAACTGATAATTCATGGAAAAGGCCATCCCCAAAGTATATCCGATAGAATGCCGGGAGTCACGCGTCCTCTAATAATTTCTCCATCGATGGACCTCGGGAAATTATAAGTATAATTGATCCCTCCCAAAAGGACCGCCGGATCACTGACCTTGATCATCGTCAGTCCCGTTCCTATACTCCAGAATCCTGATCCCAGCGGGATGTTTTTATCCTTTGGATGAGCGGGATCATAATTAAACGGATCCTCGCCCGTCGGAAAAAAGACATTCAAGTTCCCGATGAGATCAGGAATAAAATCAGATTCTTTTTGCTGGTGCAGTTGAACGGAGGTGCCCAGACGAATATCTCCCAAGCCGGCCCTTTTGGCTGAGAGGTTGGTATTATCGGAATATGTTATATCATCAGATCGAAACCGCAGAGGCGATTCCATCTGAATCTGAACATTATCCAAAACTCCATAGCTCACATTCAGCGATTCAACCAGGAGGTCTCGACGTATCCGTTGACTTTGAATCTGCCCGATGACAAAGATCGGCAGAAGGGCAAATCCGTCAATCAAAAGATTATTATTGGAGAAATTGGCATAGGTAAAGCTGGGCTCAATCTCCAGGAATCCTTTAGGAAAAAGGATGTTGTTTCCCGCAGCCAGCTGTTTTTGTTTTCGTTCTTGTTCTTGTCTGGCCTTTTCTTGTTTTAAAGCCTGTTTGGCTTCTGCGGGCTCCGTCGAAGTTTTCTCCTGGGTTGCTTTTTGAGGTGAGGTTTGTTTTTGTTCTGGTTTTTCTGATAAGCTTAAAGCCCGCTCAATCAATTTTTGGGCCTCATCAGAGAGCATCTTTGAACGTTCGCTAAGCGTGCGGGCTTCCCGTGCCAATTCTTCTGCCTTTTGCAGCAAGCTCTCTTTTGTCTGTTCCTCGGCAGAACCGACCGCGGGTAAAATAAAAAAACTCGTCATTATGAGAAGAAAAAGCTTTCTAAGACGAAGGATCATTAAAATTCACCCGGGACAGGAGAGACAAGGAAATGAGGTTTTTTGATCAAGAGACGGAGCTGTTGATTTCCTAAATAGAGCTCGGCGGTATTCTTTAATTTTGCTTCGTTATTCGTATTGTCTTTATCAAAATTTTTAATGACAAAAGCTATTCCATGCTTTCCTTTTTTGTCATCAGCCGCATACCAGATTTTTTCAAACTGACTGATCGGCATCGAGAGCTTTCCTTTGGCCGGATCATAGATAAAGATATGCCCCTCATTTATTCCGTAAACAACAATGAAGTGGTGGTACCCTCAATCCCGTCTGAGCTTTGATCATCGTCGCCAGGGCTGCAGCCCCGCAACTGTAATCGTATTTTTGAGAGATAACGCCATCTGTGCGCAATTCTTTAATGCTTTTCGCCGGACGGGAATGAATAACTCCACCCGGGAATGTCGCAACATTAATGCGCAGCGCCCAGACTGGTTCTGTTATGAGGAGAAGATTTAAAATGGAGGCCAGCAAACCTATTATGGCAAAAGACAAAAGGTTGTTTGTTGGCTTTTGGGGGGGAGAGCGAAAAGATTTAAACATAATCTTACCGCTGAAGACCAGAAAAAAGATTACTAAAATTCACATTGGAACTCTGATGATTGATGGTTCCGTTGTTAAGATCTCCGATGAAAACAAATAAATTCACACCAACCCCAACATCGCCCAGCGCGGCAACGTTAAAGAGATTGCGGGAATTCCCAAAGGCATTGTCATTGACTAGAAGAAAGTTACTTAAGGTGGACGAGAGTTTACGATTGCTTAGAGAAGAGAGATTGGGATTTGAAAGTGCCCCAAGACCATTGCCAGCCACGGAAGAGAGATCGAGCTGAGGAAACAGGCTGTTTATAAGTCCTGCTTCATCGGAAGCCACATCAAATGTCATGCGCATTAAAAAACCTTGGGCGTAAACATCATCCAACTCGTCATCGGAAAGGTTGGTTCTTTTGGCAAAGGAAAAAGAAGGATTGAAAAAATAAAAGGAAAGGATAAGGTTGACGAAAATGAAAAGACGCAGAAAACTTCTCATTGAACCCAAGACCTTTATTTTAAAAAAAAGTGGGGCGAAATATTTTTTGATCCAACCCCTTTACGTTAAAAATATAAGCTCCCTCTTTTTTAAATTTTTTTATTGACCTATATTTCCAACTGTACCCGTGTGTCCGAGATTAATTGAGGTAATAGTGGAAGAAGATTTTACGGTTGTGTTGGTTGTTCCGGCACTGAGTGTGTTGGAAAAGTTGTAGGCGTCTTGTCCGGCCAGCTGAACACCACTGTTGATATTAAACAAGAGGGTTCCTTTACTCTCATTCATTGTGGGAGCGGCGTTACCGGCGTTTCCGACTTCACGCAGGCTGTTGACCACAGCAACGCCTTTCGCGCTTTCCTGGACGTCGGAGGAGTACGCTAATTCTTCAGTATCGTCAATTGTGCTGTCGTTATTGGCATTGCGGACACTTCCTGCATTTCCGTTGCCCTGACTCACGGCACGTCCACTGGGATACGTATTTTGACCGCCACCCAAAATAGCGGCGAGCAGATCGTTGGCCGTCGCATTGTTGCCAGTACGACTTTGGGTTTTTTGCGGTTTTCCCTTAATTAAAGCGACACTGCCTATCCCGTGCGCGACCGCGACATCTTCTTTTGATGTTACATTGGCAACGGCATCGTTGTTAGAGGCATGATTCGAGCGGTCGATGATTGCCTGTGCGAAGGTATGAGCAGCAGCAACACCACCCGTTTTCTTTCCGGCGGTTCCGTTGCTGTTAGGCACTGTATCGTTTTTTACCGTGACTCCGTTAAATATAGGTAGGTTAGCAATCCCGGTATTGCTTCCCGTACTTGAAGCTAGCGCTTGACCACCATCCTTAACGTTAGATTTTGCGCCGGTTTCGAGTGTAAGAGTTGCTTTTGCATCCAGAAACTTTCCTACCATACCATCCATCTCGTTATCAGATAATGTTTCGGCTTTTTCTCCAGCGGTGGCTAACGGTAAACCTATCATGACCGAGAAGGAGATCACCAGTATTAACTCTTTGTATCTCATATGTCCTCCTTTGGATAAATAGGTTTAGTTTCCAGAAGTTCCTAATGACGCGCCGTTAACGGTTATGTTTGTGGTTCCAGCGGTGAAATTCGAAAAGTTTGCAATGTTTTGTTGGTTTGAAATAACTCCGGTGTTCAAATTGGCGAGTGCCCCGCCGCCTGTTGTATTGATATTGGCGATGAGATTAAAACCGTTTCCGACCTGACCTAAGGTGTTGACGATGAATAATGCGGTGGCATTCTGTTGAACATTGTTTTGGAGGGTGAGTTTCTTAGAGGTACTTACGCTGCCGCTGTCATTGGCGACTAAGACATCTCCGTTATTCCCATGTCCTGTTGCTGACCATATCCCTCCGGAAATGGTGGTAACGGATTTATCCGATTTATCGATGGTGGCTGTTCCACCGCTATGGGCAACCGCCACATCTCCATCGGCATTGACGTGAACTTGGTTAGCATTATTGCTGTGGTCAGAATTATCAATGGTGGCTGTTCCGCCGCTATGGGCAACCGCGGCATCGCCGGTAATATTTTTTACTGTCAAACCGTTAAATATCGGGATATGCGCTACGCCCGTCATGCTCCCGGTTGTTGCGCTGATACATTGGCTGCCGTCCCCGCAGGTTGATGTGGCCCCGGCGTTGACGGTGATTGCGGCCGACGCATCTAATTACCCACGACTTTTTCCATTTCTTCGTCGTTTAAAGTTTTTTCATTTTCTTTAGCATATCCTTGTTGAACAAAAAATCCGGCGAGTGCGGCGCTTAAAATAGTGAAGATAATTTTTTTTCGCATAGTTCTCCTTTCGTTTGTCCTGTTTAACAGTTTTTCTTGGTAACTTAGCCAAAATGATGTTAGCAGTTTTTTAAAAACGAGCAATAGAAAATTTATTTTTTTTACTGTGGTTCCTGAACAGCCTTTTCTTTTTTCTGGAATATAACTTCGATATCCACCGAACCATGTATCAAGACGATGGTCTTTCCGGGCAGGACTCTATTTTATGTCGGTTGTCATTTTATTGACGCTATCCGCATTCCTGTGCCGTATAAAAAAATCTTCGTGGACATTTTTATTTTTTTGACGGCCTTGTTTGGAATTCTTCTTGCGGGACTTTTTATTCACAAATTATTTTAATGATTTGTCATTCAAGGATTTTGCGGTACAATTTGTGTTATCCATTTTCGAATTTCTGCCCGAAGCGATTTAACCTTCGATCGGCAGAAAACGGAGGAACCACCACCGATTTCTTTGGAATGCCATTTCGAAATTTCTAAAGAATCTTGGGGCTTATATTCTTAAACAGATAGAAGGCGCTCAACCTTCAGCCCGACAGCTAACTTCGTAAATCGGTTTGAGAGAGTTCAGATCAGAGAAGACTCTCTGGTTTTTTGTTTTAACCCAAAAAATATGCCGTTTCTAAAAAGTATAAGAAATTTCGTTATCGGTAAGGCGAAAGACCCGCAAGACAATAATGTTTTTCATCAGCTGTCGCTTATTGCGTTTTTTGCGTGGGTGGGCTTGGGGGCGGATGGTTTATCGTCATCGTGTTATGGTCCCGAAGAGGCATTTCTGGCGTTGGGCGAACATAAGTATCTGGGGATTTTTGTTGCCCTTTTATCGGCCGTGACCGTATTTCTTATCAGTGCGAGTTATTCCCAAATTATCGGCCTTTTCCCGACGGGGGGTGGGGGGTATCTTGTTGCCAGTAAATTATTGAATCCGACATTAGGCATGATTTCAGGATCTGCCCTGCTTATTGATTATGTGTTGACCATTGCTATTTCAATTGCTAGCGGAGCGGATGCGTTGTTCAGTTTTCTTCCTGATCTATGGCATCCTTATCGGCTTTCTTTTGCTATGCTGGGAGTTTTTGTTCTGATGCTGATGAATATGAGAGGGGTTAAAGAATCGGTTATTCCCTTAACGCCCATTTTTCTTATTTTTGTTATTACTCATTTTTTTGTGATTGTTTATTCGTTGACGACGCACTCACCGCAAATTCCTCAGATAGTCCATTCTAGTTTATCCGAAATGAGCGCTACCCATTCTCAAGTAGGTTTAGTTGGATTAATATTTATAATTCTTCGCGCGTACAGTTTGGGGGCCGGGACTTTCACCGGTATCGAGGCGGTCAGCAACGGGCTTCCCATTCTAAGAGAGCCTAAAGGGGAAACGGGTAAAAAAACAATGCGGTATATGTCGTTTTCGTTGGCTTTTACGGTGGCAGGATTGATGATCGCGTATTTACTTTTTAATGTAGGACATGAGCAGCATAAAACGTTGAATGCCGTGTTATTTGAAAATATCGTTCGCAGTTGGAGCACTCCGTGGGGCCAAATTTTTGTTTTGGTGACATTGGTCTCGGAGGCCATGCTTCTTTTTGTGGCTGCTCAGGCTGGTTTTGTTGATGGGCCCAGAGTTCTTTCTAACATGGCCCTTGACCATTGGATGCCGTCGAGATTTTCGACTCTAAGTGATAGGTTAGTCACGCAAAATGGCGTTATTCTTATGGGAATGGCCGCTTTTATTACGGTTGCGGCAACGCATGGTTCGGTAGATTTATTGGTCGTTCTTTATAGTATTAATGTTTTTATTACATTTTGTCTTTCCCAAACAGGAATGGTTCGTCATTGGTGGGAGGTCCGTTCCAAAGAAAAAAAATGGAAAAATAAAATCTTCATTAATGGGCTCGGACTTTTGTTGACAACATTTATTTTGATTTCCGTCATCATTCTCAAATTTAATGAGGGCGGGTGGGTTACGCTTTTGATCACCGGCCTTTTTGTGGCTTTAGCCAGATCCATTAAAAATCATTATAAAGACACCTTAAAAATGTTGAACCGTCTGGATCCATTGGTCGAAACGGCGTCGAACATTATTCCTAATGATTCTCATAATGTTATTAAAATGGATCCGCATTCCAAGACGGCCGCGATCCTCGTCAATGGTTTCAATGGCCTGGGATTGCATACGTTGATGGCGGTCATCCAGAATTTTGGCAAGACGTTTAAAAATTTTGTTTTTATCGAGATAGGAGTTGTTGATGCGGGCAATTTTAAAGGCGTTGAAGAGGTGTACCATTTGAAATCGTCGGTTAAGAAAGATTTGGACCGGTATGTGCTATTTATGAATAGCACCGGTTATTATGCCGAAGGACTTTTTTCGTTAGGCACCGAGGTTATAGAAGAGGTTGAGAATTTAGCTTGGAATGTGACAAAACGTTTTCCTGGAATTATTTTTTTCGGCGGGCAGTTGGTTTTTTCACAAGATACCTTTATGAATCGACTGCTCCATAACTATACGGTTTTTTCTATCCAAAAAAGATTTTATCAAAAAGGGATTCCTTTTATGATTTTACCTATTCGGGTTTAACTCCGGGATTCCCAAAATTGGAAAAATTTAATCTTTTTTTAATCTTCTTTTCATCTTTGTTTTGCTAAATTTTATCTGCCTGTGAAGAAGGACCTACGTTAAGTTAGGCCTCAATTTTTTGAATAACCTGTACCGATGAGAAAGGGAGGGTTCTTATGGCTACTAAATTAGAAAGAGAACAAAAGAAGATATCTCAGGTTACAAAAGAATATGACAAAAGATATTTTCCGCGATGGGAAGTGAATAAACGCGTTGAATATAGGGAAGAAGGAAAGACGTGTGCTTTCCGGTCTTACACTAAGGATTTTAGTTTGTGTGGGGCTTCCATTTTTGTTTTCGATAATCCTCCTTTGTGGCAGCGTATTAAATTAAGAATTTATCTGGCAGATAAAAAAAATTTTGAAGCCCATGGTCGTGTTGTATGGAGCAAGAGAGAATCAACCCATAAATTGTCTGGAATTATTTTCGAAAATCTCAGCAAAAAAGCACAAGAATTAATTATGAGTCATGCTTTTGCACTTAAGTGAAGATGATTTATTCATTTATGGATTAAGCCAAAAATTGAATTCTTAAAGGGTGCTTCTGCTCCAAGGGCCCTTCGACAGCAGCAAGTGCCGACGGGGGTGGCCACAAGAGGCGTATGAGCATGCTAATGAAAAGGCAAGATTTACTACAAACTAAAAATCAGAAAGGAAGGTGTTCTATGAATGTAAATTATGCGAAAGTGTTGGTCGCGGTTACGGCCGCGGTGTTGCTCACGAGCGTTTCGGCGCGCGCTTCTGAAATGGATGAACGTATCGAATCATCCGCTAAGCAGTCCTATGTATTCAAAACGTATCTCAAGAACGATACTATTAAAACTCAGTGCAGGGATGGCGTTGTCACATTGACGGGAACTGTTAAGGAAGAAGCACATAAATCATTAGCTCAAGAGACCGTGGCGAGCCTGCCCGGGGTTAAAAGCGTAGACAATCAACTGGTATACAAAGGTGAGCGTCCAACTGAAAATTCTGATGGGTGGCTCAGCATGCAAGTGAAAACTTCGCTTCTTTTCAACCGTAATGTGAGCGGTATCAAAACCCAGGTTTTCGTAAAGGATGGAATCGTAACTTTACGAGGAGAGGCCGAGAGTCAGGCTCAAAAGGATTTAGCCGGTGAATACGCCAAAGACATCGAAGGCGTCAAAGAGGTCAAGAACGAAATGACTGTAGCTCAAGTTTCAAACAAATCGGCACAGACAATGAGCGAGAAAATCGATGACGCATCCATCACCGCCCAGATCAAGATGGCACTCTTGTTTCATCATTCAACCAGTGCTTTCAAAACCGGGATCGAGACAAATAATGGTGTCGTCACGTTAACGGGCAAGGCCAGTAGTGCAGCCGGAAAAGACATGGTCACCAAAGTAGCCAGTGATGTAAATGGTGTAACAAATGTGGTCAATAATATGACCATCGATGATTCTTTGTCCCAGCACTAGATTCGTGAGGCGCTGCTGGCTGGTGTGGGGGCAGAGGGGAGCAGCCGGCTGTTTTCAATATTGAATAAGAGAGGTTAACATGAAAAACTATTCAAAACGAAAATATTTGATTCTTGTTTGTTTTGTTTTTCTTTTGCTTGGCCCCGGTTGTGCCAGTACCCACAAAACAACGACTACCGAAACGACCATGACATATCCTGCTGATGCAGAGCAAAAGACAACTGCGCCAACATCCCCATCCTCAACCAAACCAAATGACACTCTGATTGAGAAGAAAGAAACAACAACCACGACCACAGAGACCCAGGGCGAACACGCCGGAGTCATCGCAACGACCGTGCATGTGATCGGTTATATTATTGCCTTACCATTCACGATCCTTGCCGGGCTGTTTCATATTATTTTTTAATAGCAGGAAGCTCAATACTAAGTAACCTCGAAATTTCTGAAAGGAGGATAACATGAACACCGATATTTTACAGCTTCACTGGGAAGAAATGAAAGGTGATCTCAAACAGTGGTGGGGCAAATTGACTGACAACGATTTAAGCTTTATTGACGGAAGAGTCAATAAACTTGTTGAATGCCTCCAAGAAAGATACAGTTGGACAAAAGAACAAGCCACCCAAGAAGTGAATCGGTGTTTGAATGAACTCCATAGAAATTTCAATCCATCGCAGGAAGGGGAAGAAGAACCGCTTTTCGAAGATGAACAAGAATACAAGTATGATCCTACAACTTCCGATTCCGACGATGAAGAAGATTTGCAATCCCATTTTTGATTTCTAAAGAGAGATCGTTTATGTGGGCCAAAAAAGATTTGGAAAAATTGATTCAAGAGAAACTGCAAGATTATCTATTCATTGTTGTTTCTAATCGGCAACCGTATGTCCATGTTTACGCAAAAGGAAAGATCGAATGCCAGCGTGGGGTGGGCGGCGTCATCACGGCCTTAGATCCGGTCATGCAGGCGTGTCACGGGACATGGGTTGCCTTTGGAAACGGTGATGCCGATCGTAAGGTAACCGCTCCCGACGGAAAATTACCAATCCCCGCGGAGCATCCTGCTTATACTCTGCGTCGAATTTGGCTGACGAAAGAAGAAGAGCAGGGATATTATTACGGGTATTCGAATGAAGCCCTCTGGCCGCTTTCGCACATGGTTTTTCGTCGGCCGGTTTTTAGAGAAGAAGATTGGGCGCACTATAAAAAAGTAAATGAAAAATTTGCCCGAGCGGTCATCGAAGAAGTCAAAGATAAAAAGGCCTTTGTGTGGATACAGGATTATCATCTGTGTCTTTTGCCGAAATATCTCAAAGAAATGGCCCGGAAACAATTGATCATTGCGCATTTCTGGCACATCCCGTGGCCCAGCTACGAGGCATTTCAAATCTGTCCGCAAAAAAAAGAGATTCTGGAAAGTCTTCTGCATAACGATTTGCTGGGATTTCATACGCGTTATCATTGCAATAATTTTCTGGATGTCGTCGACCGCGAACTGGAAAGCAAGATCGACCGCGAACGAGTTTCCATTACTAAAAATGAACATGAAACCCTGATCCGTCCCTATCCTATCAGTGTAGATTTCGAAGGGATCAATGAGCTGGCTAATTCCCCGATGGTCACAGAGATAGAGACAGCATTGATTCAAGAATTCGAACTCTTCGGGCGCAAAATTTTAATCGGGCTGGATCGCATCGATTATACTAAAGGGATTCCGGAAAGATTTAGAGCCGTCGATTTATTATTGGAGCGTCATCCGGAATTGAGAGAAAAAATAGTTTTCTTGCAGATCGGGGTGATCAGTCGGCTGCATATCCCTGAGTATAAAATTTTGAATGACGAAATTAATAGCCTGGTTGAAAGAATTAATTGGCGGCATTCCCGTGAGCACTGGAAACCGATTATTTTTGTCCGACGGCATTTTTCTTTGCCGGAGCTGTTGGCGTTGTATCGTATCAGTCAGGTTGGAATCGTGAGTTCGTTACACGATGGGATGAATTTGGTGGCGAAAGAATATGTGGCCAGTTGTTTCGATGCCAAGGGGATGTTGGTTTTAAGCCAGTTCACCGGTGCGGCCCGCGAGTTGACGGATGCGATTTTAATCAACCCCTATGATCTGGGGCACTTCAGTGAAGAAATTTTTCATGCCTTGAATCTTTCCGACGAAGAACGCCTGAAGCGAGTAACTAAAATGAGGGAGGTTGTGAAGACGAATAATATTTTCCGCTGGGCCGGTAAAGCGCTTTCAGAATTATTAAAATTGGAATTTGTCGAATAGTTTAACCCAAAATGGAAATTCATGAAATATCTTTTCCGTCATTGGACCGCGCTTGAAAAAGAGATCGCCGAAAAATATATTTCACTTTTTTTGGATTACGACGGAACCCTTGTCCCTTTAGCCCGCCGTCCAGAGCAGGCCTTAATTTCTTCCCCAAATAAAAAATTATTACAACAGTTATCCGAAGATATTAATTGTGCCGTGGCCATTATCAGCGGAAGATCTCTTCAGGATATCAAGCAAATGGTCGGTTTAAAAAATATTATTTACTCCGGGAATCACGGGCTGGAAGTAGAAGGTCCAGAAATAAAATTTCAAAGTTTCATTCCGTTTAAATATAAAAAAATTTTTAATAAAATAAAGACCAGGTTAGAAGAGGGGCTTTCCTTAATCCCCGGCGCGTGGGTGGAAGATAAAGGTCTGATGTTGAGTGTGCACTATCGGTTGGTCGCTCCAGAAAGAATTCCTGAGGTAAAAACTGTTTTTCAAGAAGTGACGATTATTGATCATGTGCGCGGCGATATAAAAACACAAAGTGGCAAAATGATCCTGGAGATCAAACCTCCTGTAAAATGGGATAAGGGGAAAATTGTTTTGTGGCTTTTGGCCCGACAATCGTTTCTTCTGGAGGGGCGGGAGCTGTTGCCGATTTATGTAGGGGATGATGTCACTGATGAAGATGCCTTCAGAGTTCTTCACGATAGGGGAGTGACCATATGTATCGGTAGCTCAAAAGAGTCATCGGCCCAATATTATTTAAGTAATAGCCAGGAAGTTTCTAAATTATTGCAGAGGATTTTAGAATTGAAAGAAACTACTAAAAACTAAAAGTCGAGTTGACAACCGAACAACGATTCGCCAGCCAGCTCGATGAACAATCGAGCCTAGTTTAAAGATGATCCTCCCCAAAATGTGTTTTTGAAATATTTCTCTCTTTTTGGTGTCGGAATGATATTCGGTCTGTGGTCCGCTCATCAGGCCTCGCGCTTAAACCCCTATAGCGGCGTTAAGGTACGAATAATAAAGAATTTGATATTATGATCCTCGGGAGGTAAGATCATAAAAAATAGCAAGGATAAATAATATGCCCGAACTCGTAAGAGCCCAAGAACCGTTTCGTTTCTCAACGAGGTTACATCTCAGTGAATTAATTGGTCTGAAGGCTTCCAACCTAAATCAATTACTTGAACTCATCGAACAAGTTCCAGACACATCTATTTATCATCACACCCACCGATTCCTGCAGCAGCATCAGTACCTCTGCCCGGAGCCGCCGAATGATTTTGCGTATTGGGTGACCGAGGTTTTAGGAGAAGATGATCTGGGAGAAAGGCTCGCCAGTATCGACACGGTTCAGTTTTCCACAATCCGCGAGTTAAGAGAAAAGATCATCAGGACTATTGCCACGTACCTCAAAGAGTATCCCTGGGCCCCCAAAAAATTTGTTAGAGAAGGCGGAGAATTTCATTTTATGAAATCTATGAGTTTTATCATCCCGACACGATACGTCGCAAACGACTTGAAGGAATTTGTGGAGATTTTAAAGAAGATCACAATCGACGCTATTTATTTTCACATTTTTGCAGCGAAACTACGATTGGGAAAAGAGACCAATGATTTTTCCAATTGGATCGATCAATGTGTGGGGGATAAAGATTTGGCACAAAGGATTGCGCAGCTTGATCCTTATACTTACACGATGGAAGATTTAAGAAAAGTCGTTATTCGCATGATCGAAACTAAAATGAATAGAGCTTATGCCAAAACTTGAAGAATATATTCCGATCGTCGGACAGGCGGTTATGGATGACCTGAGGCTCATTGCCGAGAAATTGGCCGGCAAGAGAGTGCAGCATATTAATTCGACCGCAACCGGCGGCGGTGTTGCCGAGATTTTAAATAGGATGGTTCCTCTTTTAAAGGAATTGGGGGTTGATACCAGATGGGATGTGATTAAAGGCGGAGAACAGTTTTTTGATGTGACAAAAAAATTTCATAACGCCTTGCATGGCAAAAGCAATGAAATAAGCTCTAAAGATTTCGAAACATTTTTAGAAACCGGAGAAAAAAATATTCAAGAAGTCAATACCGACGCAGATATCGTCTTTGTTCACGATCCGCAGCCGATTACTTTGGTTAAAAAGAAAGCAAATAATAAATGGCTTTGGCGTTGTCATGTGGATGTGTCTAATCCAAATCCACAGGTGTGGAGGTTTCTGAAGGACTTTATCGTGCGGTATGATGCCGCAGTTTTTTCCTCACCGAATTTTTCACAGAAACTTCCTATCCGGCAATTTTTGGTTGCCCCCTCTATAGATCCTTTAAGCGATAAAAACAAAGAACTGCCTCAAGAAACAATTGACGGTGTTTTAAGGAAATATAACATCACCCTCGACAAACCGATTGTCACCCAGATTTCCCGGTTCGATTATCTCAAAGATCCCGTCGGGGTTATGGAGGCCTTTGGGCTCGTCAAAAAGTATATTGATTGTCAGCTTATTTTAGCCGGCGGCACCGCAGCGGATGATCCCGAAGGCATCAAGGTGTTGGAAGAAGTTAAAGAAAAGGCCAAGAAAATTCCTGATGTGCATATCTTACTTTTACCGCATAGTGATATTGAGGTGAACGCTTTGCAGCGGGCCTCGACGGTGTTGGTGCAGAAATCTTTGAAGGAAGGTTTTGGCTTGACTATTTCTGAAGCGCTGTGGAAAGCCAAGCCGGTTGTGGCCTCCAATGTCGGTGGGATTCCATTGCAAATTAAACATAAATATTCTGGTTTACTTTGTCATTCGGTGGAAGGGGCGGCTTTTGCGATTAAACAGCTTTTGAACGCTCCGGCTTATGCCCAAAGGTTGGGCGAGAATGGTCGTGAGCATGTGCGCACCAATTTTTTGCTCACACGCCACTTGCGGGATTATATTTTGTTATTTCTTTCTTTGTATCACTCTGGGGATTTGGTGTATCTTTAAACCCAAGAATTTTAGTTTTTGGATTAAAAACGATCGGGGCGTCCCGGAGATAATTAAGCGATGCCGGGACGCCCCGATCCTTTTTACATAAACTTAGCCTTATCCAAAGCCTTCATGTAAGCTTCTTGTTTAGGGACTTTTCCTGTTTCAACCAACTGCATAAGGCAGTCATCCATAAGAACCATTCCCATTTTACGGTTTAGCTGCATTTCGGAAATCAAACGGATGGTTTCTCCCGAGCGAATGATGGAGCCGAGCGCGGCAGATTGAAGCAGGATTTCATAAGCCACCCAACGACGGGAACCATCGGCATTGCGCAGGAGTTGTTGGGCAACGACCCCTTTGAGATTGTTGGCCAAAATCGCGCGCATCTGATTTTTTTTGTTGGCCGGGAAAACATCAATGATGCGATCGATTGTTTTAGCTGCCGAGTTGGTATGCAGTGTTCCAAAAACCAGAATTCCCATCTCGGCCGCGGTTAAAGCCAGTTCAATGGTTTCGCGGTCACGCATTTCTCCGACCAGAATAATATCGACGTTACTTTTTAAGACGCTGCGTAGCCCCCTTGCAAACGTAGGGGTATCCAATCCCGCTTCTCGTTGAACAATGACACTTTTTTTATTGGGGTGCACAAACTCCACGGGTTCTTCGATGGTGACAATTTTTTTCGTTTGCTGAGCATTGATATGATCAATCATGGCCGCCAGTGTTGTTGATTTTCCGCTTCCCGTCGGACCGGTCACCAGAACCAGACCAGAACGCATATAGGCAAATTGTTCAAGTGCCAGCGGCATGTCGAGCTCTTTTAAAGAGCGGATCTGGCAGGGGATGAATCGAAAGACTCCTCCATAGCCAAAAAAATGGCGGAAAAAATTAGCCCGGAAACGAGCCTCCTGTCCTAAGGCATAGGCAAAATCAAGATCGCCGGTATTTTCATATTTATGCCAGGCATCGGGGGTGGCAACTTCTTTTAGCATCCCTACCAGAGATCCCTGGGTGAGAATGGAATAGTCGGATAATTCCATCAAGTCCCCGTTTAAACGTATTTTGGGTTTTTGTCCTTGTTCGAGATGAAGGTCCGAACCTCGACGAGATATGAGATCTTTTAAGAGACTATCTATTTTAGCCAACAGCTTCTCCTTTGCTATCAGCATTATTTTCCGCCGTCAAGTGCTGCGCAAAAATATTTCGGCTGGAGGCCCGGTAATAAGCCTCGGTACCACTAATGATATTTTTGTTGACGAGTTCTTGTAAAGAATCATCCAAAATGACCATGCCGGCATTTCGCCCCGCTGTGATGCTGTTTGAGATTTGATTGAATTTGGCTTCCCGGATAAGATTAGCAATAGCACTATTCGCCAGAAGAACTTCATAGGCGATAACGACATCAGAACCATCTTTTGTCGGAATCAGCTGTTGACAGATGACTCCGCGCAGGGATTCAGAAACCATACTACGAATAACCGCTTGTTCTTCCGGAGGAAAGGAATCAATGACTCGAGAAATAGTTTGTGAGGCGTTGAGTGTATTCATTGTGCCTAAAACGAGGTGTCCGGTTTCTGCCGCGGTGACCGCCAGCTGGATGCTGTCTAAGTCTCGGAGTTCGCTTACCACAATAATGTCTGGATCTTCTCGTAAGGCGGCTTTCAGCGACGTGGCTTGAGAGATACTGTGCATTCGAATTTCTCTTTGGGTGATCTGGCACATTTTGGGTGTGTAAATAATTTCAATAGGATCTTCAATGGTGATGATGTGACACGACCGGGTCTGATTGATCATTTCCACCAAGGTGGACAAGGTGCTGGTTTTCCCGCAGCTTGTCGGACCGGTTATAAGAATGAGCCCTTGCGCCCATTTGGTTAACTGGGCACACGCCGGAGGCATGCCAGAATCTTTGAAGGACCGAATCTCGGTGGGGATAAGTCGGGCGGTAAAGTCCCACCCTAAACGTTGTTTCATGAGCGTGACTCGAAAGCGACCGGCGCCGGATAAAGTGTAAACAAATTCTAAGTCGCCATATTGGTGGAATTCTGACAATTGTTGCGAATTTAACACTTCTGTCATTATCTTTTCCATTCTTTCCGGCGAGAGTTTATCCGGCGACTGGCTAACCAACGAAGTCGCTTTTCGAAAGATGACAGGATTGTTGATACACAAATGAACATCGGTGGCATTATTTTTTCGGGCAAAGACAAGAATTTCATTCAGCGAATTGGCTGTTGTGATGGAAGCGGGAATAGGAATAGGACAATTGCCGTCACCGATTTTTCCCACGAAATCTACAGGGAGTTGCGGGGATTCCTTTTCTAATCGAGCGATGGTGGCTAAAGCGGAAAGATGTTGAGGTTCTTTTTGAGGTTTTTCTTCTTCGTTCATTTTAAAGAAAGGAATTTTTTGCTAAGATAATTATAGTGAATTGTAAGAATGATGTTATTTTACTTTCAATAAAGGATAAAAACAAGTCTAACCATTTTTTTATTTAAAATATTTAAAAGGGGGGAAGATGCTTGATGCGGATTTTAGTTATCGAAGATGAACGAAAAATCGCCCAATTTATTAAACGCGGTTTAAAAGAAGAGGGCTACGCCGTCGACGTGATCAATGACGGCGAAGCAGGTCATTTTTTAGCCACAACGAATGACTACGATGTTATCATCTTGGATTTAATGCTGCCCCAAATGGATGGTATCAGCTTATGCCAGAAATTGCGCGCAGAAAAGATTCCTGCTTCGATTATTATGTTGACCGCGAAAGACGACCTCGAAGATAAGATTCAAGGATTGGATGCGGGGGCGGATGATTATCTGACCAAGCCATTTGCCTTTGAAGAACTTTTAGCCCGGATCAGGGCGGCGTTAAGAAAAAAGGATCAATCATTCACAACCAAACTCCAAGTGGCAGATCTTGTTTTAGATTTGTTGACGCATCGAGTGACGCGGGGCAATAAAGAAATCGTTTTAACGAACAAAGAATATACTTTGCTGGAATATCTTATGCGCCATACCGCAAGTATTATTCCTCGAGCGATCATATCCGAGCATGTCTGGGATATCAGTTTCGATACAGACACGAATGTGATTGATGTTTATATCAACTATCTACGTCGAAAAATCGATAGCGGCTATAAAAAGAAATTGATTCACACGATCCGCGGGCGTGGCTACACGTTGAAGGGATAACATGTTTTTAAAGTCTATCCGTTTTAAAATTATTCTTTGGTACATGGTGGTTTTGGCCTTGACCTTATCGGTTTTCTGCTGGCTTTTGTATCAGAACTATAGCCGCAGCTTGTTTGGGAATTTGGATGAGTTGTTAAAGACTAAGGCGGGAGGTGTAGTGAATTCGATTGATACCTATTGGGAGGCGGAAAAGATGGAAACTTTAAAAACCGCACAGGTGGCCGTTACCCCCAGTGTCTTTAGCAAAATCAATAATATCAATTTTGCCAAGATTGCTCGTCACTGTATTGAAGAACGCTCCGGCGATCCTAATCTCATGAACATCGTGGTGAAGATATTTGATGCGAGCGGCCGCCATATTGTTTCTTCGAACCGCACGTCGAATATTATGTTTTTATCTATGGACGATTTTCGCGATGTTTTAAATGGGAAAAGTCGTTTTGATAATTTTACCGTTGAGTTACCCCTGGCCAGGCCATTGCCTTTACGTGTTTTTACCGCTCCCGTCATTGAAGATTCTCAGGTGGCCTACATTGTGCAGGTGGCGGTTCCATTGAATGCGCTGTATCTGGCCCTCAATCGATTGAAAACCATCTTGTTTTTATTGATGCCATTAACTGTTTTTGTCACGGGAATAGCGGGGGCCTTGTTAGCCAAAATTACTTTGAAACCCGTAGAAGATATGATTGACACGATTCGTCAGATCAAAGCGGATAATCTGAAATTAAGAGTTAGTATCCCGGATACAAAAGATGAAATAAAACGTTTGGCAGAAACTTTTAATGACATGCTTAGCGAACTGGAGCGTGCATTTTCAAGCCAACAACAATTTATTCAAGATGTTTCTCATGAACTGCGGACTCCTTTGACTATTTTAAAAGGAGAAATTGAGGTGACAGTAAAAAAAATTCGCTCTGCTCAGGAATATGAGGCGGTTTTATTAAGCAGCCTGGAGGAAATCAATAAAATCCGTAAAATTGTGGATGATCTTTTACTGCTCGCTCGATTTGATAGTAAAAAAATACCATTTGAAATAAAAAATTTGGATTTAAATGCCGACGTGCAAGAGCTCTTAAATGATATGGACATCCTGGCCCAACAAAAGGATATTAAAATTAATTTTTCTGCTATTGAACCCAGGATTATTTTAGCTGCTGATCAAAATCAATTACGCCAGGTTTTAGCTAATCTTCTGGATAATGCTATTAAATATACGCCGGCCAAGGGAGAAGTTTCTATTCGTTTAGATAAAGACGATAGATATGTTTGTATCAAGGTAAGTGATACTGGTATGGGTATTCCGCCAGAAGAACAGCCTTTTATTTTTGATCGTTTTTATCGAGTAGATAAGTCCCGCAGTCCCCGGGGATTTGGCTTGGGATTAAGTATTGTCAAGTCGATTGTGGATGCGCACCAGGGCACGATCAAAGTGCATTGCCCTTCCTCGGGCGGTACCACTTTTTGTGTGTCTTTGCCAAGAGTTTGTTAACAATCCTTCGACTCCGCCTCTCGTGCTCCTCGGGGCTTCGCTCAGATTAAATTTTTTTAATCTTCCTTTAATGTTTTTTTAATGGGGGCTTCCTATAATGTTTGCCAATAGAAATAAAAACTAAAAATTAAGAAAGGAGGTGAACGTATATATGAAAAAGGGAATAGTTATCATGGTTTCTGTTTTTTTGTGCGTAGGGTTTGCCAGCGCAAGTTTTGCCGGGACGGTCAAGCAACCCAAAAAGGGGCAGGCTGCCAGTAAACATGAAACAATCACTGGAACGATTACCGCGATTGATCAGACGAAGTTTGAGTTGACGATCAAAGACAAGGCCAGTTCAACGGATAAAACAGTTGTAACCGACGCAAATACCATCGCACCCTTAAAGGTGGGTGATGAGGTGAAGGTCACGGTGCAAGCCGGTAGCAATAAGGTTCAGAGCTTAAAGAAAATTGTTGTTAAAAAGGGTTATTAATTTTTAATCAAAAAAAAGATAAGGAAGATAAAATGAAAAAAGTATTGATTACTATTTTTGCTTTAACGGTGGCTAATGGTCTGTGTTTTGCTGCTGATATGGGGACAAACACCATGAAAACTCCACCGATGAATGAGATGAAGAAATCTTCATCCGTGGAGGCCTTGAAGGCATTCCAGGGGAAAGTCGAATCCATGAGTCTGGCTGATGCGGCGAAAGGGACAAAATCAGAAATTGTTGTCGTCGATGATATGGGGAAAAAAATGAATTTTATCGTCATGTCAACCACAACCATCTATGATGCTAATGTCCAGCCTATCACCCTGGATAAAATTAAAGTGGATGATAAAGCCATGGTGAAATATGCCGTCAATAAAGAAGGATTAAATGAGGCGCAATCTATTACCTTGATGAAGTAAATCGGTAGGGTTATCGAAAGGGCTGGGGCTGGCACAGGCGATTGAATAGGCGGTGCCAGCCCCAGCCCTTTCTTTTTATTAAATAAAAAACCCATTTCCTTAAAAGGGATCTTCGATTAAAATAATTTCCTTATGATGCCCCAGCCCATTATTCGTCCCTATCAACCGGGTGACCGGGAAGGTGTCCGCAAAATTAGCGCAGATACCGCTAATTTAGGAAAACCGGTTGAGACCTTTTTCCCAGACCGGGAGGTCATGACCGATTTCTTGATGGATTATTATACAGATTATGAGCCGACCTCCTGTTGGGTGGCGGAGTACGACGCAGAAGTGATTGGCTATCTGACGGGCTGTGTGCATAATGATCGATACCTTTTTTTAACTTGCTTTTATATTGTTCCTAAAACATTACTGCACGCAATTGTTCGGGGAGTTTTTTTTCAAAAAAAGACGTGGCGTCTTTTAAAAGCGGTCATTTCGACCTGCTGTAAGGGCGGATATTTTAAATGTATTCCCTGGGATAAATATCCAGCCCATTTACATATTAATATTCAGGCAGAATTTAGAAATCAACAGGTGGGCAATCGTTTAATGGAAAAATTTTTTCAACAAGTTAAGTCTTGTGGACTTGCCGGAATTCATGTGGTGACCCGCCAGGAGAATACCGGTGCCTGTCGATTTTTTGAGAGAATGGGTTTTACCGCTTTAAGCCGTCATGTTTTGGTTGTTCCTGCAGAGGATGGGCAGTATGAAGGGCATACTGTTGTGTATGGAAAATTGATGTGAGATGAAAAGAAATTTGTTAAACTTAATTTTATTCTGGTGTTTAGCTTTCCCCTCAAGGAATCTTCTCGCCGAAGAAGCTGCTTTACCACAACTGATGTTAACCCCGGAAGATCGCATTTTGGTGATTGCTCCGCATCCGGATGACGAAGTTTTAGGTTGTGCGGGCGTGATTCAAAAAGCAGTTGAGATGAAAATCCCCGTTCGAGTGGTTTTTTTAACCAATGGAGACAGCAATCAGTGGTCGTTTTTAGTGTATCGTAAGCATCCGGTCGTCATGCCCGGGGCAGTTGAGAAAATGGGATTGGTGCGTCATGATGAAGCGATCGCTGCGGCAAAGATTTTAGGTCTCCCGGCGCCGGCACTCACCTTTTTAGGTTATCCGGATTTCGGTACGATCAATATATGGTATTCGCACTGGGGATCTCGTCCTGCATTAAGGAGTTTGCTGACCAGAGCCAGGGAGGTTCCTTATAAAAGTGCTCTTCGATTTGCTGCCCCTTATAAAGGAGAAGATATTGTTGAGGACATCAAAACAGTTCTCAACGATTTTAAACCTACCAAAATTTTTGTCTCTCATCCGGCGGATCACAATGGAGATCATCTGGCGGCATATCTATTCTTACGGGTTGCTCTTTGGGATCTTAAAATGGAAAAAGATGTTGGAGTCTATCCTTATTTGATTCACCGTCAAGGCTGGCCGCTCATCAAAGGTTTTCATGTGGATAAAACCTTAGATCCTCCATCGGTGCTGAACGACCAGATTTCCTGGCGAACGCACCCTTTGAACCCATTTGAAGTTCAGGTGAAAATCGCCGCCTTAAAGGCCCATCGATCACAGTATCAATCCACTCCCAAATATTTACTCACCTTCATGCGTTCAAACGAATTGTTTGGCGATTTTCCGGTGATTAAATTGCCGGTCAATACTTCAGTCATGATGCTTCCTTCCAGTCCCGCCGCCCCACCCGGTGGGGGCTCTGGCATTATTATTAGTTCCGGTCTATCCCATGAACTTATTGAATTTCGTAAAAGTAATGGAACGATCAATAGTTCTTTCCCCTTTAGAAATGAGAGCAGCAAACGTTCCATTATTAATGCGAAATTCAATAAGCGACGAAGCAGTAGTATAGGAACCAATCGCCGGGCCGTTGGAGAGGAAAAGAAAAGTAAAGAGATCCCGGAAGAATTAACCGCCAGCGAACGCGCGGCCTTTGTCGGCGTAGAGTGGCGGTTCGTTAGGCTTGAGGACGATCATTTGGTTGTTTCTGTTAAGCTCTCTCGGCCGTTAGCGGAAGGGGTGAATGCCTCAGTTTATATTTTTGGTTACCGCTTTGATCGTCCTTTCGCACAGATGCCGAAGTTACATGTTAAGCTTGGCGTTAAGCATTCGGCGGTTTATGATCAAACAACGGTTCTTCCCAAAGATATGATACTCGTGACACGCCTTCCAGATGAAATCACCATCCAGGTACCACTTCGCGCTTTAAGAGATCCTCAGAACATCTTGATCAGTGCCCGCACCTATTTGGGTAATGTTCCTTTAGATTCGGTCTCGTGGAGAGTTTTAGAATTGTCGTCGGGATATTAACCCAAGAATTTCAGTTGACGCTTTTTTTATTAACTTTGAGGGAAACTGAAATTCTTGGGTTTAAGGAAACAGTGATAATAGCATGCCAGAGCGCATCTTAAAGCCCCCAGTTTTGGATTCTGATTACGCCCTCCAGCCGGTTGAAATTCTTTTCGAAAAATTAAACACCTCAATCAAAGGCCTTTCGGAAGAGGAAACGCAAAAACGCCTCGAACAATACGGCTATAATGAGCCCGCCAGAAAAAAGAAAAGAACACTGTTGATTCAAATTCTCTCGGAGTTTGTGAATCCTTTGGTGGTTGTGCTTTTAATCATTGCCGGATCGTCTTTTTTTCTGGGAGAGAAGATCAGCGCCTTACTGGTTTTTTGTATGGCGATATTTAGCGTGTTTCTTTCTTTTTTCCAAGAATACCGTGCTAGCCGTGAGGCAGAACGTTTAAGCGAAATGGTGCGCTCCACGGCCACCGTCTATCGTAATGGAAAACTTAAAGAGATAAAAATTCGCGATATTGTCCCGGGGGATGTGGTGGATTTATTTGCCGGGGATATGATTCCGGCAGATTTAAGAATCATCTCGTGCAAAGATTTATTTGTGAATCAGGCCTCTTTAACCGGCGAGTCCTTTCCTATTGAAAAATTTGCGGGAGGCATTGCTTCTAAAACGCAGGCGGTTTCGGATTTAACGAATATCGCATTCATGGGTTCGAGTGTGGTCAGCGGAACCGCTCTGGGCTTAGTTATTAAAACCGGGGTTGCGACCCAATTCGGGGAGATTTCTCGAAAATTAGCGACGATGAGGGTGGACACAAGTTTTGATAAGGGAATTCGGCAGTTCACCTGGCTCATGATCCGTTTCATGCTCATTCTGGTTGTGGTGATTTTTGCGATTAACAGTCTTTCCAAAGGAAATCTTTTAGAAGCCCTGTTTTTTTCGTTGGCGGTGGCCGTGGGGTTGACGCCCGAGATGCTGCCGATGATTGTGACCATCAATCTGTCCAAAGGGGCCATTGCCATGGCGAAAAAAGAGGTGATCGTCAAGCGCCTCAATTCGATTCAAAATTTAGGGGCGATGGATGTTTTGTGCACGGATAAAACGGGAACCTTGACGCTCGATAAGATCATACTCGAAAAATACTGTGATGTGGTTAGAAAAGAAGATAGTGATGTTTTGCGTTTTGCCTACATCAATAGTTATTATCAGACGGGTTTGAAAAATCTTCTGGACCGGGCGATCTTGAAACACGAAAAACTTTTGGTTAAACAGTTTAAGAAGATCGACGAGATCCCTTTTGATTTTTCCCGGAAGATCATGTCGGTTGTTGTGGACATGGACGCAAAACACCGCTTGATCTGTAAAGGTGCGCCCGAAGAAATTTTTAAGCGTTGTACGAAATATGAACTGGAAAATGAAATCATGGACATGGAAGATCTCATTCTGGCGGATTTGCATGCAGAATTTGATTCTTTAAGTGCGGAAGGGTTTCGGGTGCTGGCGGTGGCTTACAAGGACATGGATACAAAAAAAGAAGTGTACGGTAAAGAGGATGAAAACGAATTGATCTTAAAAGGGTATGTCGCATTTCTCGACCCGCCGAAACCCACCGTCAAGAAAACAATAGAGATTTTAAATAAACTGGGGATTGAATTGAAGGTGTTGACCGGAGATAATGAGCTGGTCACTAAAAAAATTTGCAGCGAGGTCGGTCTCAACGTGAGAGGTTTGGTGACCGCAGATAAAATCGATCGCTTAAGCGAGAAAGAACTGCAAGAATTGGTTAAAACAGCCAATGTCTTTGCGCGTTTCTCGCCGCTACAGAAGGAACGGGTCATTCAGGCCCTGCGTTTAAATGATCATATCGTCGGTTTCTTGGGAGACGGGATCAACGATGCCCCGGCGCTTAAAGCCGCCGACGTCGGGATTTCCGTCAACAATGCCGTTGATATTGCCAAAGAATCCGCGGATATGATTCTTCTTAAGAAAAGTCTGTTGGTCCTGCAAGACGGCGTTAAAGAAGGAAGGAAGACCTTTGGAAATATTATCAAATACATTAAAATGGGTTCCAGTTCGAATTTCGGAAATATGCTCAGTATGACGGGGGCGAGTTTGTTTTTGCCTTTTTTGCCGATGGCGCCGATCCAGATTCTTTTGAATAATTTTCTCTATGACATTTCTCAGGCGGCGATCCCCAGCGATCATGTGGACCACGAATATATCACGAAACCCCGACGCTGGGATGTGCATTCGATTAAAAGATTTATGGTGATCTTCGGTCCTTTGAGTTCGTTGTTTGATTTTCTTACCTTTGGAGTGCTTTTATTTGTGTTTCATTCTAGCCAAGAAGAATTTCATACGGGTTGGTTTTTAGAATCGCTATGTACACAGACACTGGTGATTTATGTGATGCGCACAGGAAAAATCCCCTTTGTGGAAAGCAAGCCCAGCCGTATTTTGGTTTTGACCTCGATTTTGATTATTATCGTCGGATGTATCCTTCCTTTTTCCGGGCTGGCAAAATTTTTTGGTTTTGTAGTTCCTCCCGTGACGTATTTTTTTGCGCTTTTTACGATTGTGACGTTGTATTTGATTTCGGTGCAGATGGCCAAGAGGTGGTTTATTCGGAAATATGGATACGATTAGGAAGGATGGAGAGTGATTCTTCTACTTTTTTTAAATTGGATAAAATTGATGAATTGGCAGGAGACAATTCTAAAGCCGCTTTAAGATAAAGCCGTGTTGCTGAAAAGTCATTCTGGATTTGGGTGATCTGGACCAGCAATAAAAGGGTTGAAAGCGGCTCGGGGGGATAGCGGAGGGATTGTTCCAGTACCCGACGGGCGTTGACGTAATCGTTTTTGTCTAAATAAAGTTTGGCGAGAGATTTGTAGGAGAAGATAAACTGAGGATTTAATTCGATCGCCTTCTTAAAGCTTTGTATGGCCAGATCAATTCGTCCGGTATCGCGATAGGTCCCCCCGATATTGTGGTACCCGACGGGATTGGTGGGATCCAGCCGAATAGCTCGCCGATAGATTTCTTCCGCCTTTTTATGGAATCCCCGGTCGGCATAAACCATTCCCAGATTATTGATCACCCGGTAACTGGTCGGCGCGTATTTAAGAAGATTTTCATAGAACGTGATAGGATCTCTCCAGTCGCGATTGCGCTGGGCTGTTAAGGCGCTTAAAAATATCAAATATATGAAAAAAATTTTTAAGGCCGTCGATTGAAGTTTAAATCTTTGTATTAGAAAGAATCCCTGGTTTAGAACAATAAGAAATATTCCAATCAGCGGCAGATAAAGAAAGTGTTCATACAAAAGAGCATTGATCGGGATCAGAAGATTAGAAGAAAGGAAAATCCCCATCAAAAACCAACCCACCGCGAAAGTCATGAGCGGTTCATTTTTCCATTTTCTAAAGGCCAGAATAATTAATCCGAAAAATAACGCCGCCCCGAATAAGACCGATGCGGAAAATAGGGATGTAGCTAGCGACACCGATCTTTCCACATGCAGGTCGATGGGGAAGAATAAAAGCCCAAAGTAAACACTCATCACCCGAAAGAACGTGAAAAGCCGCACCAGAAAATGCGATGTCAGAATATTGGCTTCGTTGTAGAAATTAAAGGTATTCACAAAATTTAAAGAGGTGGAGCGCAGATACAGGTAAATTCCGGCGAGAATCAGAAACGGCAAAAGACGCAGGCTGATTGTTTTTAGTTTTTTAGGAAAAAAAGTGTCGGTGTTCAAGACGGTCAATTCTAACGCAGCAATATATCCTGGAAGAACAAACGCGACTTCTTTGCTCATTAACCCCAGTGGATACATGATCCAGGAAAGAAGATAAAAAAGCATTGTAGATTTTTTCCCGTTGGCAGATTCCACCGTGCGGGATTTGACATAAAAGATTAAACTTAAAAATATAAAAAAGGCAGCCAGCGAATCACTGATCGCATTGGCATAGACAACCGCTTCGGTTTGAATGGGGTGAACTAAGAAAGTGAGGCTCGTTAAAGAAGCCAGCCAGCGGTCTTTCGTTATAAGGATTAGAAAAATGAATAGAAGAACGCTATCGATTGCATGAAAGAACGTGCTGACGATATGATACCCAGGAGCCCAGGCCTGCCACAGATGCCATTCGAGAGAAAAAAGTAAAAGTAAAACGGGCCGCCAATAATTGCTTAAAAGATAGTTTCCCGCCACCACATTTTCGGTAAAATAATGCGGCCAGTAATGCCAATCTTTGATATAACGATTTTTGAGGATAAAATCGTCATCGTCCCAAAACATCTCGTTGGGAAAAGAGTTGGCATAAATCGCAAACCCGACGATAAATAATAAAATGACGATCAGGATATTTTTTGTTGAGTCTTTGAGTTTGAAGTTTGGAGAGAATATCATAGCGTAGCAAAGCCGCAACCAAATTGACAATACACAAATCACAAACAAATCACAAAACCAAATGAACAAACTCAAAATTTATCGGACTACCTGTTTCGGTCATTGTTTATTTGGTATTGTTTGTAATTTTGTGACTTGGGATTTGTAATTTAACCCAAAAATTGCAATTGAACCAATTGCAATTTTTGCCCGGAGGGCCGCTAGAAAAAATCTCGGAGAGATTTTTTCTGTACAGCGGGGTTAAACCCGAATTTCAGTTTCCACTATGAGTTAATACAACAAGCGTCAACTGAAATTCTTGGGTTTAAAAACTTTGCTTAAAAAAACAGAATGTTACAAGTTTATACTATAGATTTGTAATGTATCAGATTATCCGATGAAAATAAATCGATATCATTTTATATTATTTGTTTTTTTAGTTTGTGTTTGTTTGGGCTCCGCCGGCTGCGATAGCATTTATCGGTTTTTACAAAAGGAAGGCGCCGAGGAGAAGGAGCTATTCGGCGAAGTCCTGGCCTTTGAACCCAACCCCAGGGTTGAACATCTACAGAAATTATTGAAACTCTACGGATACAATCCCGGTACGATCGACGGAAAATTTGGTGTGAAGACCCGGAGTGCCATTGAAAAGTTTCAGCAAGACAATAATCTTCCAGCTCATCGATTTGTGGATGGGGCCACCTGGAAACAATTGAATATTTTCGCCGCAAGCGGATTGGTCGTAAACGCTAGGCCGAACATCCAGAAAGTTCAAATGGCTTTGCAAACGGCTGGGTTTGATATCGGAAAGATCGACGGGAAAATGGGTAAAAGAACCCAGGAGGCTTTAAAAGAATTTCAGAAAGCCCAGGGGCTTAATCCCGATGGAAGAATTGGGTATAGGACTTTAGGAAAATTAGCGCAGTATTTACCCTCTTCTCAAAGAAATTATTGCAGAAAATAAATTGTGATATAATGGCACAATATTCGCGACCATTTTAACCCCATTTCAAAATCCAATGAAAATCCACGAATATCAGGCGATGGAATTTTTTAAGAAAGCCGGCATCCCCGTTGCCGGTGGGCGAGTGGCGGTCAATCTGCGGGAAGCTCAGACGATCGCTCAAGAAATAGGCTTTCCGGTTGTTCTCAAATCGCAAGTCTTAGTCGGCGGCCGCGGAAAGGCGGGTGGCATCAAGATTGCCAAGAATCCCGACGAGCTAGAGAAAATTTTTTCGCAGCTTAAGTCTTTAGTCATCAAAGGATACTCAGTTGATCACATCCTCGTTGTGGGCGCGATAGACATTAAGAAAGAATTTTATGCGGCGGTCACAATCGATCATATCAAAGGCGATGTGGTTTTAATCGCCAGCTCTGAGGGCGGAGTAGATATAGAGGAAACCGCCCAGCAAAGTCCGGAAAAAATCCATAAATACTATCTTCATTCTCAAAAAGAAATCGAGTTGAACCCCCGGTCTGTCGGTGGGCAGGGCGGGAAAGATTTCATTAAAGCGGTTTTTCCCGACCCCACTCTGCAAGCACCCGGCACACAAATATTTCAAAATCTTATCAAGGTCTTTTATCAATATGACTGTTCATTAGCCGAGATCAATCCGCTCGTTATCGACGGGAAAGGAATGTTTTGTGCCGCGGACGCGAAGATCAACTTTGATGACAATGCCTTGTATCGACATCCCGAAATCCAGACTTTACGGGATATGAAGTATGAGGATCCCGATGAGATGGAGGCCAAGCAGAACGAATTGAGTTTTGTGAAAATGGAAGGAAATGTCGGCTGCATCGTTAACGGCGCGGGGCTGGCTATGGCGACCATGGATGTGATTAAATTGCTCGGCGGCGACCCGGCGAATTTTCTCGACGTCGGGGGCAGTTCTAACCCCCAGAAAGTTTTAAATGCTTTAAGGATTATTTTAAAAAACAAAAAGATCAAATCGATTTTAATCAATATCTTTGGCGGAATCACTCGCTGTGATGATATTGCTCAAGGGATTTTGCAGGCGAGAAAAGAACTAGTCATCCCGGTTCCCTGGGTGGTTCGTTTGACGGGAACGAATGAGAAAGAAGCCAAAGAACTTTTGGCGCAGCATAATATCAACACGTTCTCGACGATGCGCGCGGCGGTTCGTAAGGCGGTTGAATTGGCGAGGTAATTCGAGAGAACAGTGTCCTAAAATAGTTGACAGATTAAGTAACGATTATGGGTGAGTTGTGGGTTGTGAGTTATGGGTCGAGATGTGGGGGTGAGCAGGACAACTCACCCTCATCCTTGTCAACCTATTTCAGGATAAGATAAAGCGGATTATTATAAGCATGAGTATTCTCATCGACCAAAACACCCGATTATTAATCCAAGGCATCACCGGCCGCGACGGGTCGTTTCATGCCCAGCAGATGCTGGAGTACGGAACAAAGGTCGTCGCCGGTGTCACCCCCGGAAAAAGAGGGCAGGATGTTTTTGGGATACCAGTCTTTAATACTGTCGCCGAGGCGCGCCAACAAACTCAAGCTAATACCGCGGTCATTTATGTTCCGGCAAAATTTGCCAAAGATGCGGTCCTGGAAGATATCGCGGCGGGAATCGAACTGGTGATCTGTATTACCGAAGGGATTCCTGTCTTGGATATGGTGGAAGTTAAACACGCCCTCAATAAAGGTAAGACCCGTTTGCTTGGGCCCAATTGTCCTGGAATTATTTCTCCGGGAAAAAGTAAAGTCGGTATCATGCCCGGGCATATTCATAAGCCCGGTCCCATCGGAGTTGTCTCCAGAAGCGGAACTTTGACCTATGAAGTGGTCTACCATCTCACGGCGAATAATATCGGGCAGTCCAGCTGTGTCGGGTTAGGCGGAGATCCGATTATCGGAACCCGTTTCATAGACGTGCTGGAACTTTTTATGAAAGATTCCGACACCAAAGCCATCGTGATGGTCGGTGAAATCGGCGGTGAAGATGAACAGCTCGCCGCTCAATTCATCAAATCCAAAGTCACCAAACCCGTGGTAGGTTTTATCGCCGGAAAAACTGCTCCCCCAGGAAAACGCATGGGCCACGCCGGTGCGATCATTTCCTCCTCAGATACAACCGCCGAAAGCAAGATCAAGTTCCTTAAAGAAGCCGGTGTTCATGTGGTCGATTTTCCCGACGAAATTCCGCAGATTATCTCTCAAGAGTTAAAATTGACTCCTTAGTGCTCCTTAGATTCGTTTGAAAAAATAACCTTCGATTACAGAGTATGAAAGAAAAAAAGTTATTTCTTCCTGTTTTAATCGCCTTGGGCAGTTTGGGATTATTGGGTTATTTTCTGGGACAACAGCACAAGAATTTTCTGCCAGGTATTCAGCTGAAAAATTTCACGCCGGAGGCGGTGCGTCATTATATTTTAGAATTCGGTCCGTGGGCGCTGGCGGTGTACATTGCATTGTACGCTTTAAACACCGTGAGTCTGCTCCCTCCGATTGGGATTATGTCGTTAGCGGCTGGTTTTATCTTCGGCCCTTTTCTAGGAACAGTCGGAATAATGGCCGGCTCTTTTTTGGGAACCTCAACGACGTTTTTTATCTCCCGGATTTTTGGCAGCGGATTTGTGGAGAAGATGACTAAGAACCATCCCAAAGTGATCGAATTTCAAGAAAAGCTCAATCAAAAAGGTTTTGTGACGATTCTTTTAGTGCGGCTCATTCCTCTTATCCCGTGGGAGGTGGTCAATTACGCCGCGGGACTTTCCAAAATCAAATATAAGGATTTTATCCTGGCCACGTTAATCGGCATTTTTCCGTCGGTGGTGTTGCAAACATTTTTTTCTGACCGGTTATCGCATTTTGATATCCGGGATCCAAAATTGATTGCGGCGATTGCGGGGTTTGTGCTTTTGATTTCTGTCCCCACAATTTATTTGGCTTGGAAAAGGAAAATGGGAAGAAATAATCAACCGGTTTAAAAATAAAGAGAGGACGCGAAAATGACACCCAGGAGAATGAATTTAGAGGCGCAAGATCTGCCGGAAGTGGTAATGCCGGCGTGTTCCATTAACAAAATTTTAAAAGGACAGAAGGCTTTGGTGACCGGAGGAAGCTCCGGAATCGGTCGTGCGGTCGCCCTGGCTTTAGGATACGCCGGGGCGGATGTGGTGGTTAATTATGCCCGGGAAGGAAATGAAGCGCAAGCGGTCGTCGAGCAAATTAGACATTGCGGAGTTCAGAGCTTTAGTTATCAAGCGGATGTTTCTCAGGAAACCGAAGTTCAAGCGATGTTTGCGAAAATGTTTGCAGACTTTGGGACGATCGATATTTTGATCAATAACGCCGGATTACAGAGGGATGCCCCTTTTGATAAAATGTCGCTGCAAGATTGGCAGTTGGTGATTAACGTGAATTTAACGGGACAATTTTTGTGTGCCCGCGAGGCGGTGAGAGAATTTAAACGGCGGGGAGTCGTAAAAAATGTTTCCTGTGCGGCCGGAAAGATTATTTGTATGAGCTCAGTGCACGAGGTGATTCCTTGGGGCGGACATGTCAATTATGCCGCCTCCAAAGGCGGGGTGATGCTGCTGATGAAATCGATTGCCCAGGAACTGGCCCCTTATCGAATCCGGGTCAATAGTATTGGGCCCGGTGCGATCAAAACTCCCATCAACCGCCCGGCTTGGGGCACGCCCGAGGCCGAGGCCGAATTGCTGAAACTGATTCCTTATAATCGAGTCGGCGAGCCGGAAGATATCGCGCGGGTCGCGGTGTGGCTGGCCTCTGATGAAGCCGATTACATCAACGGCACAACGATTTTTGTCGATGGGGGAATGACGCTTTATCCGGGTTTTGCGACGGGCGGGTAGTGCATCGTAGATAATTTTCTATATTATTTTTTTCATATTCGTTGGGCACTAGTACCCCGACAGTTTTGTTTTTGTATGTTGATTTCCTTAAATTTAGAGGAATCAACATACAAAAACGAGTTTGTCGGGGTACTGATTTGAGTAAACAAATACTAAAAAATTAATCAAAAGTATAGATAAGAAAAAGAACAATGCCCAAATATGATTATGATCTGATCGTGATTGGCGGCGGCGCCGCTGGATTGACTTGCTCAACGGGAGCGGGGTCGCTTGGGGCTAAGACCCTTTTGATCGAGAAAGAAAAAGAGCTCGGCGGGGATTGCCTGCATTTCGGTTGTGTCCCTTCCAAATCGTTAATCAAAAGTGCGTATGCTTATAATGTTTTGCAACATTCCACCCAATATGGTCTGCCTAAAATTGATGTTCCTGCCGTCGACTTTCGTCAAGTCCGCGAGCGCATCCAAACTATTATCGCTGGAATTCAAGAGCATGATTCGCCCCGGCACATTAAAGAAAAATATAACGTCGACACGAAATTCGGCCAGCCTAAATTTTTGGATAACCACACAATCAGTTTAAATGCAGCAAAGATCACGGCGAAAAATTTTGTTATCGCCACCGGATCTTCGGCGGTTGTTCCTCCCGTTGAAGGATTACAAGATATTCCTTTTATCACGAATGAACATGTTTTCTCCCTCGAGAAAATTCCGCCTTCCTTAATTGTTCTGGGCGGCGGGCCGGTTGGTTTAGAGATGGCTCAGACCTTTGGTCGGCTGGGCTCAAAGGTAACGGTGATTCAATCTGCTTCACAATTGTTGCCGAAAGAAGATCCAGATATCGCGCAGTTTGTTAAAGCAAAGTTAGAAAGTGAGGGCATTACAGTTTTGTTGGATGCCCGGGCGGTTAAGGTGAACAAAGAAAATAATTTAATAAAATTGACGGTGGACCAAAAAGGAAAAATGGAAAGTATCGTCGGTGAATCGCTGTTGGTTGCGGCCGGACGCAAGGCGAATGTCGACGGGCTAGATCTGGAGAAAGCCGGGGTTCAATATGATAAACGTGGGATTAAAGTGGACGCACGACTCCGAACGAGTGCCAAAAATATTTTTGCCTGCGGCGATGTTCATGGAAAATTTCAATTCACGCATGTGGCCGGATATGAGGCGGGGATTGCCATGATAAATGCCGTGTTTCCTTTGATTTCGACATTTAAGATTCCTATCAAAGCAGATTATACGAAGGTTCCGTGGTGCACATATCTCGATCCGGAAATCGCTAATGTCGGCTATAATGAACGAAGAGCCCAAGAAGCGCAGATTGCTTATTCGATTCATAAAGAAGAATTGAAGAATAACGACCGTGCCAAAGCCGAAGGCGAGACGGATGGTTTTATTAAAATATTGACGAACACAAAAGGCGCCACAATCGGCGTGCAGATCGTGAGCTTTCATGCCGGTGATCTGATTCACGAATGGGTGGCGGTCTTAAATGGACGGTTAAGTCTTGTCACCATCGCCAACAGCATTCATGCGTATCCGACGCTCTCCGAGATCAACAAGACGGTTGCATTGAATTATTTTTCGTCAGCGCCATTGACAAAGAAGATCAGAATGGTTTTAAATATTTGATGAGAAGAATTTATCTCTTTGTAGATAAAGGAATTTTATGTCCACAAATAACCACCTCACGTACGAAAAAATTTCCGAATATTATGGGAAAATTTTAAAGACCAAAAAAGATTTGAAAACCAGCGCCTGCTGCACGCTGGCGAAACTTCCCGCCTATGTCCAGGAACCGCTCAAACTTATCGCAGAAGAAATTCAAACCAAATATTACGGCTGCGGCACGCCGTTTCCTTTTGTGCTCCAGGGAATGAAAATTTTAGATCTCGGCTGCGGCACCGGGCGGGATTGTTTTGTCTTATCGTATTTGGCCGGCGAGGAAGGCGAGATCGTCGGCATTGACCTGACCGACGAGCAATTGGAGATTGCCAACAAATATTTGCCGCTCCAGATGGAAAAGTTCAGTTATAAAAAAACCAATGTGCGTTTCTTAAAAGGTTATATTGAGGATCTTCAGACTTTGGGTTTACCCGAGGAGTATTTCGATGTGGTGGTTTCTAACTGTGTGGTGAATCTGTCCCCCGATAAAGAAATGGTTTTAAAAGAAGTTTATCGTGTCCTTAAACCAGGGGGAGAATTTTTTTTCTCCGATGTCTACGTCGATCGCCGGTTGCCTAACTGGGCTAAGAAAGATCCGGTTTTATTGGTGGAATGTTTGGGCGGGGCTTTGTACTGGAAAGATTTTGAGCGACTCGTCCGCAAAATTGGTTTTCATGATCCCCGGGTTTTCTGTGCCGCAAAAATCGATTTATTCGACAAAGAGACGATCGATAAAATCGGTTTTGCGCAATTCTCATCGGTTACTTATAGGCTTTTCAAATTGCCGCAACTGGAAGACGCTTGCGAAGATTACGGCCAGATCGCCAAATATAAAGGCACAATCCCAGAAAGTCCGCACCAATTTGTCCTCGATAATCATCATCTGTTTGTTAAGGACAAGCCACTGGCGGTTTGCTCCAATACCGCATTGATGCTGACCGACACGCGTTTGAACGTTCATTTTGATGTGATCGGAGATACCGCAACACATTATGGTCTTTTTGCCGGCTGCGCAGAAACGCCCCTTGTGAAAATAGAAAAATTATCGTCGGGAATATCCGCTGGCGGGTGTTGTTAGAAAAAATATGATCGACATCATCATTCCAGTTCTGAATGAAGAAAAAATCCTTCGAGAAAAAAAAGATTATTATCTCTGGCTCAAGACTAAAGCCAGAGTGATCTTTGTCGATGGAGGAAGCCGTGATCAAACCGTTCTGGTTGCCCGAGAGTACGGCGAGATGACCATTTGTGAACGCGGCCGAGCAATGCAGATGAATACCGGCGCTCTCGCCGGTCGCAGCGAGGACCTTCTTTTTCTACACGTCGATACCTTGCTCAGCGAGGAAGCCCTCACCCAAATGAGAGAAGCTTTAAAAAATGAGATCTGCGGCGGTTGCTTTTCCCTGAAAATTATGGAAGCAGGATTGATCTTCCGAGTGTTTGAATCTTTGGTGAATTTTCGGGCCAGATATTTTAAGATCATCGACGGTGATCTGGGGGTCTTTGTGAAAAAGGAGGTATTTAATCGTTTAGGTGGATTTGATCAGGTGAGGGTGATGGAAGATATTTTGTTTTCAAAAAAATTACGTAAAGCAGGTAAAGTCGTTTTTTTGCCGGGGAAGATTTTCGTTTCCGGGCGAAGATGGTATGAGGAAGGTTTTTGGCAGACATTTGGGAAATATTGTTGGGCGTATGTTCAGTTATGGAGCGGGGCAATAAATTCTACAGCGTAGTAGTACGCTGTAACAAAAATTATTGATGCAAACTGCTAACTTAGTCCTGCCGCTCCCGGACTCTTCCCGTGCTCGTTCCGGCACGCGGGAAGAGAACTCCCTTCGCGTCACCCGTTGTGCAGAAATTAATGTTACAGTGCAGTAGAGCTTCCCAAAAGGAATCAAGATATGTCAGAATTAAAGAATAAAAAATGGATCGACGTCTCCGTGCCATTAAAATCCGGCATGGTCCACTGGCCCAGCGATCCGTCGGTGGCGATCAAACGAACGAAAGACATGAAGCACGGGGACCGTTGTAATGTTTCGCATGTGTCGATGGGATCGCATACCGGAACCCACATGGATGCGCCGCTGCATTTTCTACGCGACGGAAAAAGTTTGGATCAACTGCCGTTTAAGGCCACAATCGGAGAAGCCCGGGTGATCGAAATTAAAGATCAAGAATCGATCCAGCCCGGAGAATTAAGAAAATACAAAATCCGTCGGGGAGAGCGGATTCTTTTTAAAACCCGAAACTCTTTGCGTTCATGGAACTTGGAGGAGTTCGACAAAGACTTTGTTTATATTTCAAAAGAGGCGGCCAGCTATCTGGCGAAGATGCGAATTCAAACGGTCGGCATCGATTATCTTTCCGTCGGGGGTTTTTATAAGGACGGTCTGGAAACACATCAGGCCTTGTTGGGGGCCGGGATTTGGGTGATCGAGGGATTAAATCTTGCGAAAGTAAAAGCGGGGCGGTATCATTTGATCTGCCTGCCTTTAAAAATTTTAAATGCCGACGGAGCCCCGGCGCGGGTGGTTTTGGCGCCTATTTAATTCTTTAACCGAGAGATAGGAGATTAAAAATATGAAAGATTCTGGTGCTATGAATTATAAAATTTTGACCGGTTTGTTTTTTATATCTTTAAGCACCCTGACCTTCGAATTGCTGGTCTCCCGTGTTATGAGTGTGGTGGCCTGGTATCATTTTGCTTTCATGGCGATTTGTCTGGCCCTTTTTGGCATGACTGTCGGGGCCGTGATTGTTCACGCGTATAAAGAATATCTCATCGAAAAATATCAGCGTGTCCTGTATTTTTCCTCATTGATTTTCTCTATAACATTAATCGTTAATATAGTAATTATTTGTTTTCGTCCGGCGTTTATCAATCTATCGACAGGAAATTGGGAACTCGTTTATCATCCCTTAAATATTTTTTTAATCTTTGTTTCGATCGCCATCCCTTTGATCGGCTCCGGGGTATGTATATCCCTTATATTCAGCAGACACGTCGAGTTTGCAAACAAAATATATTTTGTTAATCTGATCGGATCTTCGTTAGGTTGTTTGTTTTTTATTCCGGTAATTAACTTCTTCGGGGTTGTAAATTCTTATTTCATCCTGGCTTTGTTGGGTTTGCTGGCGGCTTATTTGTTTATTCAGGAAGATGATCGTTCTCGAAGAAAGTTTTTATTAGCCGTGTCTATAGCATTCGTATTATTTCTATCCGGAAATGCCAAAGGTGTTTTATTGGAATTGCATTGGGCAAAAGGCAAATTAGACAATACATCTTTTTATAAAAAATGGAATTCCTTCTCGTATATAAGATTAATGTCCTGGGGAAAAAACTTTAGTCCTTCCGGCTGGGGTTTTGCTCCGAAGAAAAAAGCTGAAATCCGGCGCGCTCAAGTCGACCAGATTTATCTCGACATCGATGCTATCGCGGGAACAGTCATGACCAATTTTGCGGACAGGGATGTCAGGAAGATCGATTTTCTAAAATATGATATCACGGCATTACCTTATTATTTTGTCAACAATGGGGATGTTCTGGTTATCGGGATCGGGGCCGGCCGTGATATTTTGACCGGCCTGTTATTTAATCAAAAGTCGATCACCGGCGTTGAAATCAATGAAACGATTTTAGATATTCACAAAAGAATTCTCCCTCGATTTAGCGGCAACTTAAGCCAGCACCCGAAAGTCACGTTTATCAATAACGAAGCAAGAAGTTATATCAATTCTTCCGCTAGAAAATTTGATTTGATCCAATTGTCCTTGATCGATACTTTTGCTGCGACTCAAGCCGGGGCGTATGCCCTGACAGAAAATAATCTTTATACTGTGGAAGCGCTTAAAACTTATTGGGCGCATCTTACGAAAAAAGGATTTCTAAGTATTTCTTATTGGATGCATCCCAACAGTCCGGAATTTATGTTGAGACTTACCGCCGCAGCAACCGAAGCCCTTCGTAAAGACGGGATATCTAATCCTCGTCAACATTTGGTGATTGTTCACAAGGATGGTCTGGATGATAATCGAGGAGTGGCCAACTTGCTCGTCAAGAAAGAACCTTTTTCGAATGAGGAATTATTGGTCATTCAAAAATACTGTGACGAGATGGGATTTCATTTGATTTTATCGCCGGCAGGGTCGTCCTATGAATCTTTTTCAAAGATGTCAGATATCAATCATATAAATGAGTATGCTAATAATTATCCTTTGAACATATCTGCTGCTTCGGACGATAAGCCATTCTTTTTCCTGCTGACAAAACTCAATAGCATAAATTTTTTCAGTCCATTAAAACTGTTTGATTTTAGCGCAGGATATATCTTATTTTCTTTGCTTGTTTTAATGATTCTTTTGACGTGTCTGTTTGTTGTTCTTCCCTTGTTTAAAGTAACGAATTTAACACAGTCCAATATTGCTATATTTCCATTCTCAATATATTTTACGGCGATCGGATTAGCTTTTATGTTTATAGAGATGTCTCAATTAACCAGACTCAGTTCTTTTTTAGGACATCCCATTTATAGTTTGTCGATTGTCTTATTTTCATTTTTAATAAGCAGTGGTTTAGGAAGCTGCTTTATCGGTCGCAGGGATAATAAAAAGACAGTCGTTTTTTACACTACGATATTTATGATCCTTTGTTTATTATCGACGATCTTTACCGTACCGGTCTTGCAATATTTTTCAAAGTATTCCACACAGTTGCGCATGATCGTGGCCATTGGGGTGGTTTTTCCTTTGGGGTTTTTCATGGGATCCTTTCTTCCTCAAGGGATAAGACTTTTAGGGGAAAGAAACGGTCCGGTGGCGTTATTTTGGGGACTAAACGGGGCGGCTTCGGTATTAGGTTCTATTTTGGCCATGATTTTTCAAATAACTTTAGGGTTAAGCGCTACCTTTTTATTGGGAGTGATATTGTATGTGGTCGCTATCGTTACCTTGTTTAAACTTAAATTTTGAATTCAGCATTATTAAGGAGGAAGATATGGCTGTTAAAATGGAATTCGGCGTGATCGGCTTGGGTCGCATGGGTGGAAACCTGGCGCGCCAGGCGTTAGAGAAAAAAATGAAAGTCGTTGGTTTTGATTTGGGAAAGATTGACAAGGATCTTTTGGATATGGGGTTGGTTTCGATTAAAGCCATGGAGGAATTCAAAAATAATTTATCCTCGCCGCGGGCGGTTTTTATTTATGTTCCTGCCGGGCCGGTCGTGGATAAGATCATTGATCAGCTGGCAAATTTTTTGGACAAAGGCGATATCATTGTCGATGGAGGAAATTCGTACTGGGGAGATTCGATCCGGCGATCCCAGAGATTAAAAGAAAAAGGAATTTATCTTGTGGATCTGGGGACCAGCGGCGGAGTCGAAGGCGCGCGCCACGGCGCTTGTTTCATGGCCGGCGGAGAAAAAGAAGCGATCGCTAGAATTGAACCGATTCTGTTGCAGCTGGCGATCAAAGATGGATATGTGCATGCCGGTCCGCCGGGGGCGGGGCATTTCACGAAATTGGTCCATAATGGCATCGAGTTTGGCATGCTGCAGGCGATCGGCGAGGGAATGGACCTTTTGAAACATTACCGGGATTCGTTGGATATTTCAGAAATTTTTCGCTGCTGGCGTAACGGTTCGGTGATTCGTTCGTGGTTAATTGATTTGATGCATGAACAATATAAACAGCAAGGCGGTTTGGAAAGAATTCCTCCTTTTATCGAAGATACCGGCGAGGTCAACTGGCTGGTGGCGGATGCCTTAAAAATGGAAGTGCCGGTTCCGGTGATTTCGCAGGCGGTCATGCAGCTTTTTGCGTCGAGAGATAATACGAAGAATTGGGCGCGCGCGATTGCGATGATGCGTCATGGTTTTGGCGGACATCCGTTTGGTGCAGATGAGGGAATCGTTCACGAAAGAAAATTTGGGCGGGTGGGGGAATTCTATCAGGACAAAGAGAAGTAAGATGAGATTATCGCCGCCGCGTGGGCTGAATCGCCCTGCGATCAATCACCGGGCGATTCAGAGCCCCCCGCGGTTCCAAAACTTGCACAGCTTGTGCAAGAAATGCCTTAAGACTTTGTATAGGAAGTTAAATCAACCGATATTCAAAACGTTTTGGTCATTGGGAAATTCGGTAATTTGGATTTGTTTCGGATTTCGAGTTTATATCGAATTCACGTTAAATAACAAGACAGAAATAACCAAACGATACAGCGGGTCCTGTCCTGCGGCACCCTGCCGTCCTCGTCACCTGCGGGCGGCAGGGAACCCGCCTCCGGCCACCCGCTGTGAAGATATGGGCTGAAAAACTGCGACAGCTTGTCGCAGAAATTCCCGGCGAGCGGGAGATTAAGGAAGGTTGGCGGGAAAGTGACAAGGAGGAAAGGGAAAGAAATTGAGCATTATGTCAGTGGGGAATTCTTAATCCAGTTGGTTGGAAAATTCGAACAATTGGAGGAGAAATATTACCAGAGATGATTGATGTAGAGTGGCATCGATTGGGTTGGCTTTATTGTTAGTGAGTTGTTTGAGATAGAAGCAAATGGATATGATTGGGGAAATTTTTCAATGGAAGAAATTTTGAAAGTTTTTATTTTAATTGTCTTAGGACTTTTTATTTTATGGGTAATCTTTCATCCTAGGGAAAGTCGATATACGCAAGAGTATTTATTGTTAGGCTTCCTTATTTTACTTTTTACTATCATTTATTGTGTGTCATTTTTACATTATAAAATTGGGGGAGTTATTGATATCTCGGAGTTGGAAAAAACTAAAGAAAATCTCAAAGACGTTAATGATTTTGTAATAATTGAAATTGGTCAATTAGGGGATCGATCAAGATGGCAAAATGCTTATGGCGGCGATCGCTCAAGTTATGAGGCCTTATTGTCTTTAAAGGAAAAGATAAAAGATATTGAAAGAAATAAGATAGTTTCCACCGAAATTAAGACGATAGAAAGTGTTTATAGCCCGGATATCATGACGATAACAATGGATAATTTTCCAACTATATGTCAATTAAGTGATCCTCCTTGTACTAAAGGATTTGAGCCATCAATAGGTTACAATGCAGTGAATGTTTTTAAACATCTTGATAGACCGCTTTGGACTGAACGTGCTAGAGCGGCAGCTTTACTAAGAAATATAGAGAAATCTCCTAATAAAGAAAGCGTCGATAGAAAGGCTCTTTACGAAAAGCTTGTAAAGCTTATGAAAAAAGAAGAGAGCAGTTTATTTGTTAGCAAAATGGCCTTTGAGACATATAAAGAATTAACTGGATTCTCAACGGATGGTGTTTTTAATTTTGAAAGTGCAATATTAGACTGGGAACAAAGAAAAGGTTTTCAGTAGTGTCCCGTTATTAGTCGAATAACTCCAATTGATTAGGGGAATCGATAAAAGTGTTTATATCATCATTTTCTGTTTCTAGTCGAGAGATTTCGATTTTCTCAAAAATAGTGACACTTAAAATCTGTAAAAAAG
>OBEQ012904818.1_pt1 | contig 50439 bp, 42 predicted proteins | sample 1670901 | NCBI WGS metagenome assembly OBEQ01 (sample SAMEA104232315, study PRJEB22302) | groundwater metagenome | biome: forest; feature: aquifer; material: groundwater | place: USA | collected 2011-08-07 | depth 5.4 m
CTGCTCCTCGTCGCGGCCGACGGCAGGCGCGATCCGTCCCCTCCCTCCTACGCGCTGTCCGTCCTCGGCGACGAGAAGCCGGTCGTCGAGCTTCTGTCCCCGCAGGTGCCCCTGCAGGCCGGTCCGCGCGAAGCCGTGACGATCGCCTACAGCGCGCGCGACGACGGCGCGCTGACGCGTCTTGAACTCATCATCGCATCCCAGAGGGGCGCGACGCCCTCAAAGCGCGCGCTGGCTTTCGAGCGCGGCTCGGCGGAAACGCTCGGCGATGCTTCGTTGCCGTTGCGCGCGTACTCTCCGGGAAGCGTCATCGAGTTCTGGCTGGAAGCGTCGGATGACGCCTCGCCGCCCCAGTCCGCTCGCTCCGAAAAAGGCTCCGTTGAAATCGTCGATGTCGACGCCGCGCATACCGCAGCGCTCGCGGCGCGCTCGAAAGCGCTCGCCGCGCTCGACCGCGCGGCCGAGGCGGCCGAGGCGGCCGCGAGAGCCGCCGCTTCCGGAAGCGAGGAAGCCGCCCGCGAAGCGGCGCGGCCCGTCGCCGGACTTTGGGGCGCCGCCGCGGGCGCTTTGATGGCCTGGACCGAGGCCATGAGCGACGATCCCAGCGCCAATCCCGGCCTCGCGGATCAGGCCGCCGCCGCCGCCGAGAGCCTGGCTCAGGCCGGCATGGAGGGCCTGCCTAAAGCCGATGCCGCGCTTAAAGAACGCGACCTTGCGCGCGCCGCGCGCGAGCAGACGGCGCTGGCCGAGCAGGCGCGCGCCGCCTCCGCCGCCCTGCGCGCGGGCGCCAGCGTGCAGAACGCGCAGGACATGGCCGACCGCGCCTTCGACGCGGAGCGGGAAGGCCGCGAGCTGGGCGAGTCCATCGCACGCTTGAATGATAAAATCGCGCCCGCGCAGGCCGCGGAGCTGCAGAAGGCGCTGAACGCGGTGGACGAAGCGCTCGCGGAACTGCGGAAATCCATCGACGCGCTCCCGGAGGCCGCGGCCGAAACGAGCGCGGTCCGCGAGCTTCCGCTCGAAGGCGCGCGCGAGGCCGCGAGCGCCTTGCGTGAAGCGCTGCGCAGAGGCGACGCGGCGGGCGCTGTGAAAGCGGCCAAGGATCTCGCGGAGAAGCTCGCGCGCGTCTCAAAGGGCCTGCGTGAGTCGGGCCGGCGCGTCGCCAAGGAACAGGCGGGCCGCGCCAAGGAAGGAGCCGGGCGCGTGGCTCAGGCGTGGCAGGAAGCGGTCGCGCGCCAGGAAAAGGCCGTCGAGGCCGCGCGCCGCCGAGAGGACGCGCGCATCGCGGGAACGGTGCGCGAGCAAAAGTTTCTGCTGATCCGGACGCAGGACGCGGTCGACTCGGCGCTGGCGTCCGCACCCTCGGCCGAGACAGAGCGCGCGGCTCGCGCGGCGCGCGAAAGCCTCAAGACCGGCAAAGCCGACGAGGCGGTCAGGCACTTGCGCGCCGCGGCCGGTCAGGCGCGGCAAGCCTCCGTGTTCGACCGCCCGCGCTCCGCGGCGCACGAGGCGGTCGCCAACGCGCTCGATGGCGCCGCCTCCGCGCTCGAGCGCGGCGTCGAGGGCCCGGCTCTCGATCCGGCCGCGACGCGCGAGGCGGCCGACGCTCAAGCCTCGGCGCGCGATTCGGCCGGGCGCCTGCGCCGTGTGGTCTCCGACGCGGCCGGACTTCTCGGCTATCTGCCGGGAGGTCCGCTGCGCCGCATCGACGAGGCGCTATCCGAGCAGGAGGCGGGCGAGAAATCCCTGCGCCGCGGCGACGCGGCCGAGGGCCTGCGCCGCGGCGAGGCCGCGCTCGCCATACTGCAGGACGGCGATAAAAACTCTTCTGGAGGGGAAGGGGGAGCGCCCGGCGGCGGCGAAGGTTTGAGCCGGCCCTTCGAGATGCCCGGCCGCGTCGTGCGCCGCGCGCCGCGCGGCTCCCGCGGAAGCGCCACCGGCCGCGTGCGCCTGCCCTCCGCCGACGAGTACCGGCCGCCGCGCGAACTGCGCGAAGAGCTCGAGCGCTCCCTGCGCGAGCCCCGTCCCGCCGCGCACGATTCCGCGATCAAAGAGTACTTCCGCCGTTTGACCCGCTAGGCTATAATCAATATATGTCTTTCCAGGGAAGCATCGAGGCGAACTGCCCCTCCTGCACGGACGGCTTCACGGCCCCGATCTGGAGCTTCGTGCACGGCGGCAAGGACGCGGCCTTGCGCGATCAAGCCAAGGCCCTGGAGTGCAATATGCTCCTCTGCCCCTCCTGCGGGGCGGCGTTTCTGCCCGAGGCGGCGTGGATCTACTACGAGCCGGACGATGAGATACTGGCCTTCGTCTTTCCGCCGTCTTTCAAGGCCGAGGAGGCGAAGTGGCGCGATAAGATGAAGGCGGACTTCGCCGCGATGCGCGAGGCGCTCGGCGACCATCTGCCGCTCGGCCACGAGCCCGAGGTGTTCTTCGGTCCCGGGGGCCTCGCCCAGCTCCTCGAGTTCGAGGATTGGCGCCGCGACGAGCGCGACGTGATGGCGTTTGTCGCGCAGGACCTCAAGCTTGCGCTTTACAAGGCGAGCCCCGCGTGGGCGCGCGGGCACGGCGCCCCATCGTGGCTTCCGTACGCGGGCAAGGTCCCGACGCGGGGTTCGCTCATCGCCGGCATCAAGCAAATCGTCGCGGTCAACGACCGGCTCACGGCCTGGTCCGATTATCTCGAGAAGCTGAGCAGGGACCCGGCCGCGGGCCTGCCTCCCGCCGCGATGGCGGCCAATTGAGCGGCGTTCGCGTCGTCGTTCCCGCGGTCGCCGCGAAGATTCTGCGGCCGCTTGCCGAGGAGGCGCGCATGCGCGGCACGCCGCTGTACGCCGTCGGCGGCCCCGTGCGCGACTGGCTCCTGCGTCGACCGAACTTTGATCTCGACCTGACGGTCGCGGGAGAGCCCGATCATGTCGCCGACGCCGCGGCCCGCCTGCTCGGGGGGCGCGTCGAGGTCTTCGGGCGCTTCGGCACGCGGCGTATCGTCTCGAAGGGTCCGTATCGAGTCGATGTCGCCACGACGCGCTCCGAGTCCTATCCGGAGCCGGCCGGACTCCCGGTCGTGGAGAAGACCGGCGTGGCGATCACCCTCGACCTTTTCCGCCGCGACTTCACGATCAACGCGCTGGCCGTGCGTCTCGACGACGGCTCGAACGCCGTGACCGACCCCTATGGGGGGATGCGCGACCTGAAAGACCGCATCCTGCGCGTGCTGCACCCCGCCAGCTTTCGCGACGATCCGACGCGCGTGTTCCGCGCGGCGCGCTTTCTCGCGCGGCTCAAGTGTCGTCCCGCTCCCGGCATGATCGACGAAGCCAAGAAGGCTTTGGCGGCCGGTCACGCGGACAAGCTCTCGCCCCACCGCCTGCTGCACGAGTTCGAGAGCCTCCTCGCGGAGAAGGATCCCGGGCCGGCCTTCGTTCTACTTAAGTCGTGGGGCTATCTGCGCCTGCTGCATCCCGCTTTGCCGTGGAAAAAGAACATGCCGGCCGGAATCGAGCCGCGACTGGCCGCCCTGGCCCTCGCGCTCGGCGCGGCCGAAGGCCGGGCCTTTGCGGACCGCTTCCCGCACGCGCATCACCGCCGCACGATTCTTCACGAGACCTTGGCGCTCGCGTTCTCGGATAAAAGCCCGCGGACCGCTCCGGAAGCCCCGGTTTCCGCCGCCGTTCGCCGCTTTCTCCCCAAATTGCCGGGGTTCGCGCTCAAGCCCTGCTTCCTGACGGGGGCGGATCTCCTCGCGCTCGGGCATAAGCCCGGCCCGCCCTTCCACGAAGTGCTGGACGCCGTCGCGCGTCTTCAGCGGCGCGGCAAGCTGAAAACCCGCGCAGTCGCGCTCGCCTGGCTCAAGAATCGCCCGGCCTAGCTTTACTTGGCGCGGACGGAAGACAGATCGATGAGCCTGTCCTTGGTCGAACCGAAGGTTTTGACCCAGACGCGCAGCTTATCGCCCTCTTTCTGCCACTTCACGAAATCGACCCACGCGCAGAGACCGGAGCACCCGAATTCCCGCTGACGCCGGTTCGTTAACAAAAACCTGGAATTATCCGTCGGGAAACGCTAGAATTCCGACGGAATGAAGCGCACGGATGTCGTCTTCTCCGGCATGCGTCCGACCGGCCGCCTCCATCTAGGAAACTACTGGGGGGCGCTGAAGAATTGGGTCGCCCTTCAGTCCCAATACCCGTGCTTTTTTGCGGTCGTCGACTGGCACATGCTGACGACCGGCTACGACGATACTTCTCGGCTTCAGGAGAACTGCCGCGAGATGGTCCTCGACTGGCTCGCGGCCGGGCTCGATCCCGCCAAGTGCGTGATCTTCAAGCAGTCGGATGTGCCCGAGCACGCCGAGTTGGCGTTGATGCTGGGAATGGTGACCCCGCTGTCGTGGCTGGAAAACAATCCGACCTGGAAAGAACAGCTTCAGGAACTCGCCAAAACAAAACACGGAGAGATGAATAAGGGTTTACTCACGGATCCGGCACTGGTTTCAGTAATGTTCAAACCCCACAAGAATCCGGATAGAGCAAAGTTCGAAGAATCCAAGTCTAAGGAGCATGAGTTTGCGGGTTCAGAACTGCGCACTTACGGCTTCCTCGGCTATCCCGTGCTGCAGACCGCCGACATCCTGCTCTACCGGGGCACGAAGGTCCCCATCGGCCAGGATCAACTGCCCCACGTGGAACTGTCCCGCGAGATAGCCCGGAAATTCAATCATGTCTTCGGCGAGGTCTTCGCCGAGCCTCAGCCCCTGCTGACCCCGACGCCGAAGGTCCCCGGGACCGACGCGCGAAAGATGTCCAAGTCGTACAATAACGCCATCGACATCTACGAGACTGCGGCGTCGCTCGAGAAAAAGGTCAAGAGCATGTACACCGACCCGACGCGCAAGGCCGCGACGGACCCGGGCCATCCCGAGCCGTGCGCGGATAATCCGCCGGGCTGCTCGGTGTACTCGATGCATAAGCTCTACGCCGACGCCGCGTTCGTCGCCAAGCGCGGCGAGGAGTGCCGCGCGGGCGCGATCGGCTGCGGCGCCTGCAAGAAAGATCTGACCGCGGAAATGACCCGCCCGTTCGACGAGTTCCGCAAGCGCCGCGAGTCAATCCCGGCCGGCTCGGTCGACGCGATTCTCGCCGACGGTTCTAAAAAGGCGCGCATCGTCGCGCGCCAGACGATGGAGGAAGTTCGCCGCGCGATGAGGCTTCGCCCATGACCGAGAAGGCCTACGAAGTGTCTCTCGAGCTGTTCGAGGGTCCGCTCGATCTGCTGCTGTTCCTCGTCAAGAAGAACGACCTCGACATTCATAATATTCCGATCGCGCTCATCACGAAGGAATACCTCGTCTACCTCGAGCTCTTAAAGGAGCTGGACCTCGACGTCGCGGGCGAGTTCCTGGTGATGGCCGCGACCTTGATGGCCGTGAAGTCCCGGTCGCTTCTGCCCAGCGAGCAGAACCTCGAGGGCGACGAGGGCCCCAATCCGGCGGCGGAGCTGGCGCAGAAGCTGCTCGAGTATCAGAAGTTCAAGGAGGCCTCGAAGTTTCTCGCCGGCCGCGCCGACGAGATGGCCGGCGTGTTTTACCGCGGCGCGCCGCATTTCGAGGAGGCCGAGAAGTCGCCCAACGTTTCGCTGTTCGACCTGATGGCGCACCTGCAGGTCATCCTCGCGGGCGTCGAGGACGACTCGCAGACCGTCGAGGGCGAAGAGTATCCGATCGAAGAGAAGATTGAGAAGATCATGTTCCTTCTTTCCGAGCGGCCGATGATCTCGTGGGAAGAATTATTCGCCGACGAGCGCCGACGGCGCGGCATCATCGCCTGCTTCCTCGCGATGCTGGAACTGACGAAGCTGCAGAAGATTTTCGTCCGTCAGGATGTGAATTTCGGAAAGATCAGCATTTTTAAGAAGGCGGACGCTCCGCCCGATGAGACGCCCGTCCAAGGAGGGACCGATGTCCAGCCCTGAAGCCGAGAACGCCGAAGCCGCGGTCGTTGATGAGCCGCAGACGCCCGCCGATGCGGCGCATGCGCCGGCACCCTCGCCCGCCAACAATCCGGTTCTGTTGCGTCGAGCCCTGGAAGGGCTTCTGTTTATCACCGACCGGCCGCTGTCGGCCGGCGAGCTGTGCAAGCTCGTCAACGTGCGCGACCAGGACCGGATCGTGGCCGCCGTTGAGGAGCTGCGGCGCGAGCTCGAGGAACGCAATCTCGGCTACCGCCTGATCGCCGTCGCCGAGGGCTGGCAGATGGCCACCCGGCCGGAGCTTGCGCCCTACATGCGCAAGCTCTTCAGCGACCGTGCGACGATGCGTTTGTCCACCGCCGCGCAGGAGACTCTCTCGATTATTTCATACAAACAACCGTTGACGCGCGCGGAGGTCGAGGAGATTCGCGGCGTCGAGGTCATCGCCGCGCTCGAGACCCTGCTCGAGAAGCGCTTGATCAAGGTCGTCGGCCGCAAGGAGACCGTCGGGCGCCCGCTCATGTACGGCACCACGATGGAGTTCCTGCGCCACTTCGGCCTGCGCAGCCTCGAGGATCTGCCGCCGCTCGAGCGTTTCGCTCCGGCCGAAGAGCCGAAGCCCGAAGGCGGGGACGAGGGGCTCTGGCCTAAGGAGTGAAAATTCTCGTCGCAGCCGGCGAAGCGGTCCCCTTCTGCAAGACGGGGGGACTGGCGGACGTGGTCGGGGCTCTTACGCAGCGGCTGGGCGCGCTCGGTCACGATGTGTGTCTGTTCCTGCCCAAGTACCGTTCGATCCGCGCGGCGTCGCTCGAGGGCGGCATCGCGCATCCGATCAAGGTGCCGCTTGCCGGCCGCTCCGTGGATGTGGGACTCAGCTTTCTGCACCGGCGCGGCGTTTCCGTGTACTTCGTGGACTATCCGTTGTATTTCGACCGGGAGGGCCTGTACGGCAACGCGGGGAAGGATCACGAGGACAACGACCGGCGCTTCGCGCTGTTCTCGCGCGCGGTGCTTGAGGGCGCGAAGGCGATCGGCTTTAAGCCCGACGTGATACACGCCCACGACTGGCAGACCGGCCTCGTCGCGGCGCACCTGAAGCGCCACTATAAAAACGATTCGCATTTCACAGGCACCGGCAGCGTGTTCACGATTCATAATATGGCGTATCAGGGGAATTTTCCGCGTGCGGCGCTTGAAGCGGCCGGCTTCGGGGCCGAGGACTGGTCGTCCGAAGGACTCGAGTACTACGGGCAGGTCAGCTATCTCAAGGGCGGGATCGCTCACGCCGACAAGCTCACGACCGTCAGCGCGGCCTACGCGCGCGAAATCCAGGAGTCGTCCGACCGCGGTTTCGGTCTCGAGGGCCTGCTCAAGCGCCGCACGAAGGATCTTCGCGGCATTCTCAACGGCATCGACCTCGAGGTCTGGGACCCGTCGCGCGACGCATCGCTGCCTCGCCGCTACTCGCCGCCCGATGCGGCCGCCGGTAAGGCCGCGTGCAAAGAAGCGCTCCAGCGCGAATGCGGGCTCGAGGTTCGCGGCGACCGCCCGCTGATCGGCGTGGTCTCCCGGCTCGACTATCAGAAAGGGCTCGATATCGCGCTCGCGGCGCTCGAGCCGCGTCTTAATCGATGCCAGCTCGTGATGCTCGGCACCGGCGACCCGTCGTTGACCGAGATGTACGCCGCGCTCGAGCGTCGGCGCGCGGGTTCGGTGCACTTTCATCGCTCGTTCGATGAGCCGTTCGCGCACCGCATCTACGCGGCGTCCGATTTATTCCTGATGCCTTCCCGCTTCGAGCCGTGCGGCCTCGGGCAGATGATCGCGATGCGCTACGGCGCGGTGCCCGTGGTGTCTAAGACCGGGGGCCTGAATGACACCGTGTTCGAGGAGCCGCGCGAGGGACGGCCGGCCAATGGCTTTCTCTGTAAGTCCGGCGACGGCGAGGATTTAGCAAGGGCGCTCGACCGGGCCCTGGGCGCGTTCGGCGCGCCGGCCTGGAATGAGCGCGTGCGCGCCGGCATGTCGGGCGATTTCTCCTGGGACCTGTCCGTGGAGCGGTACCTGGACGTTTTTCGCGAGGCCTCTTCGAAGTGACGGCGGCTCGCTCACGCGCCGCGGGGTTGCTCGCCGTGCTGAGCGTTGCCGCGGCGGCCGCGTTGTGGGAGACGCGGGCGCCCTCGCCGCGCGCGGTCCTGCCGGCGGTCGAGGCCGACGCTTTCGCCGCGCTGAGCGGACGCGCGGCGCCGTCCACGCCCGAACTGTGGGAACGGCTGAAGGCCATGGGGATCGCGGCCGTGGTGCTGCGCGAGGAGACCGCGGCCGAACTCGCGGCGCGCGGCGAAGCGCTCCACTTCCCGCGCGCGGAGATCGAGAAATGGCGCGCGCTCGGTCTCGTCTCCGCGGGCGGAGGACCGAAGCCCGATTCGCTGTGGGCCAAGGATGCGGCGATGTTGACGCGGCTGTCGGGCGCCTTGGCCGCGCGCGGCATCGATGTCTCGACCGCCTCCGGCGGTCGAACCTTAGAACTGCCGCCGGGCGTCGACCTATCCCGCGTGCCGGCGGGCTTCGACCCGGAGACCGTCGCGGTCGTCTCCGCCGCGGGCTTGATTCCGGTCGCGGCCACGGCGGGCCCGGTCGCGTCGGTCGCCGGCCAGCGGCTCTGGATACGGTCCATATCCGTCGACGCGCGTTCGCCGGAGATTCTGCGCGCGGTCAATGGGCGCGCGATGCGCCTGCTCATTCTACGGCCGTCCGCGGCCGCCGGGCTCGACGAAAATCTCGAACGGCTGCGCGGGGCGTTGAAGATCGTCAGGAGCGCGGGCATGCCGGCGGTGCTTCCGGCGACCGTCCCCTCAAAGGCGGGGCATTCGGGACGCATTCTCCTCTTTTATGCGATCGGCCTTCTGGGACCGTTGTTGGCGGCGCGGGCCGGGCTGGGCGCTGAACGAACGGTCCGCGGCTGGATCGCGGAGCGCGCTCCGATCGCGGCTCCGGTGCCCGAGACTTTGGCCGGACTCGCCGTGATGTGGGCGGGCGCCTCGATCGCCGGCCTGCTTGCCGCCGCGTCGGTCGCGCCGGAAGCGCGCGAGGCGCTCGCCCGCAATTGGACTTTGTGGACTCTGTCGGCGCCGCTTGTCGTGGGCGCCGCGGCGTTGTTCGGCTCGGAAGGCCGCGCATTGCGCTCGCGTTGGCGTTCCCCGCTGCGAGTGCGCGACCTTGCCGCGGCGTTCGTGCTGATGTTGGCGCTGTTCGGCCTGCTGGCGCCGAGGGCGGCCCTGCGCGCGGCCGGGATCTGGGAGTCGGTGGACCGCTTGTCCGCCGCCGCCGCCGCGCTCTGGTGGTGGCCGTGGCGTTGGCGCGAAATTCTCATCGGCACGCCGAGCTTCGCCCTTGCCCTGATTCTGATCGGCACGCGCGAGACCTCGGCCGCCTCCGCCCCGCAATTCCTGGGGGATCCGCGCGGCTGGCTGACTGTGGGCCTGCTCGCTCCCGCGGGGGCGGTGGCCGCGATCGGCGCGGGCGGCGCGCCGCCGGCGCTTGCCGTCGCCCACGGCGCCGCGTCCTGCGCGCTCGGCGCGGTTCTCGGGATGCTCCTGGCGAGCTTGAGGTCCCGCATCGAAAAATGGGTCCTTAGGCCTACCCATACAGGTCTATTGACCTAGAAACGGTCCCGTGCTAGAATCAGGCTGTGAGACGCCTGATCCCGGTTCTCGTCGTGACGGCCGTGGGTTTCTCGACGGCGCACGCGGCCCCCGCGAAAACTTCGCCCTTTTCCACCAAGTATCACGGCGAGGGCGGCGGCTACAAGCATCCTGACGGCGAGGTCGGCGATTTCTTCGAAACCAAGCCCGAAGCGCCCGCGGAACTCAAACCCGAGCGTCCCCAGGTTCCCGCGAAGATCACCCCCGAGATTCAACCGGCGGCGGCGGCTCCTTCCCGTCCGCGGCCCCGGCCGTTCGCGCCCGCGCCCGCCGCCGCTTCCAACCCCGACCGCGCCGCCAGCGAGGCCCGCATGCCGGCGCGGTCGGAAGCCGGCGCGGCTCAAGCGGCGGGCAAGTCCGACATGCTCGATTCGGCCAGCGAGGACGCGCGCCGGGACTATGAGTCGCGCTTGTTCGGAGCCGAGCCCGCGCCTCGGCGCCCGGGTCTCGCAGGCTCCGAAGAACGGGCGCCGGCCGACTCCGGCCCGCGCGCGTCGATGAGCGAGGGCATGCTGTTCGTCTCGCTGGAACTCGATCCGCTGGAAGCCGGAGCGCTGCGCGACGCCGTGGCCGGGCTCGCAGCCTCCGCGGCCTTCCGTCCCGACGCGCGCTTTCAGCCGCTTCCGGGTCCGGGCGGTTCGGTGCGGATCAGCGGCTGGCTCCCGGCCTCCCGGCTCGGCGACGCGATCGGGCGTCCCGGAGTCCGGCGCGTCGCGGTGGAGCGCGGAGCGCGTCCGGCGGACGACGCCCGAGTCACGGGCGACTATCTCGTGTCGCTGCGCGTGAGCGACGCCGCCCGCCCCGTGGAATCGGCCGGCCCCTCTCCAACGGCGAGTGGAGGGGGAGATAGTTCCTCGCCTTATGGCGCGGTCGCGGAGAGCGTGCGCGTACTGACCGCGGCAACCGGTTTCAAGCTCGATCGCGTCGTCGCGATCGAGACCGTTGCGGGCGGCCACTTGACCGCCCACGTATCGGGGACGATGCCGGTGTCCCAATTGTCGCGCGCGCTGGCGCTGCCGGGCGTGATCAAGATCGGTCCGGCGGCCGGCCCGGCCGCCGCGTCTGATTTCTCGGAGGCGGCCGGGAGAATTCAGGTCAAGAAGGAGGGCTTCCTGAAGTTCGTCATGGAGCGCAGCCTGTGGCTGGTCCTCCTCACCTTGCTGCTGGCGCTTCCCTCGATGGCCGAAGCCATCAGGAAGGGATTAGCCGTGTTCGTCCCCTACCGCTAACCCCGCTCCCAATTTCATAGAATCGCGCACATGGGTGCCAAAGTTCGACTGGCGTCGTTGTTGGCGCTTGCCGCCGCCGCCGGGCTCGCGGGGGAAACGCTTCTTCTGGCCGAACGGCATTGCTCGCGCCTGGAGGCCGCCCTGCGCGACGATTTCCGCGTCGTACTGTTCACGCGCGCGTCGCTGGAGGAGTCCCGCGCGAAGGTGCTCGAGGAAAAACTCCGGGCGGTTCCCGAGGTCGCCGACGTGCGCTATGTCCCGGCGGATGAGGCGCTCGCCGAGCTTAAGCGCGATGATCCCGAACTCGCCGAATCGGTGGCGCTTGTCAGCGACAATCCCCTACCCGCGGCCTTCGAGGTCCGGCCGGCGCCGGAGTCGTTCACGCATCTCGGCGCGTGGCTCGACGCCGCCGAGCGCTTGGCCGACTGGTCGGACCTGCGCTACAAGCCCGGACAGGTCTCGGCCATCCTGCGTCTGCGTTTCTACGCCTATCTTCTACGCATGACGCTGAGCACGCTTTTGTGCCTTATCGCCGCGATCGCGCTGGGCTCCCTTTTAATGGAAAAGGGAAGAGGCTCTTTCTCGGCCGAGTTCGCATTTTGGGCCCTGGCCGGCGGCGCTGCGGGCGCGGCGCTGGCACTCGCGATGTCCTGGCCGCTGCGCCGCGACGAGCTGTTGTGGGCCTTACCGGGGCCGCTGGCACAGCTCTCCTTGCTCGCGGCCTGCGCGACCCTTGGGTGGTTCTTGTCGCTATGGCGCGCCGAGTCCTGATCTTCGCCGGCTTGTTCGCACTGGGCGCCGCTACGGCGTTTGCCCAGCAAAAGGCCAAGCGTGTGGAACTTTCACGCATCCGGGTCGAGCTGAAACAGACTCTCAAGGAGCTCAAGGAACTGCGCGACGAAGAAGAGGAACTCGGCGCCGACGTTAAAGGTCTGGAGAGCCGCGACACGCAGTCGCGCCGGCGCGTCGAGGGGCTCCAGTCCGACATACGCCGCGCGGAAGCCAGGCGCGCGGACCTGAAATCCCGTCTCGATGCGGCGAAAAGCGTCGCCGGCTTCTGGTCGGCGGCGATCGCCTCCGAGGCCGCTCGCCATGCCGCCCTATCGGCCGCGCGCAGCGAGTCGTACGGCACGCGCGAGCTTTGGGCCGAGGAACTGCGCCGTTCCGCGATCAACGAGAAAGCGCGGCATCTGCGCGGCCTGCAGGGTTTTCGCCGCAAGACGGAGGAAGCCGCGGCCGAGACCGGCCGGCGCGCGCGCGACCTCGACGACAATCGCCGCCGTGTCCAAAGCGAACGCGACGGGCGCCGCCGCGAGTATGAAGAAAAAAAAGCCGCTCTTGAGGAGACGCAGGTGAAGGTCGCGGCCGCGGCGCGCCGGGCCAAGGAGTTGGAGGAGTCGGCTAAAGCGATGGCCTCTTTGCTCGACAAGCTCGGCAAAACCGGCAAGTACCGCAAGCCCGGGACATTGTCGCGGCTCGACCTGCCGAAATACTCGCTGCCCTGGCCGGTCGAGGGCAAGGTCCTGCGCTCTTTCGGCCGAGAGCGTGACGAGGCGCTCGGGGCCTGGACCGTGCGGCAGGGCGTCGTCTTCGCCGCGGTCCCCGGAAGTGCTGTGACAGCGGTCTCTCCGGGGCGGGTGATTTTTGCCGGACCGTTCCGATCGTACGGGAAGGTGGTGATCGTCGATCACGGCGAGGGTTTTTTCAGCGTGTACGGCGAGCTCGCCGAGATCGTCAAGGAAAAGGGCGCCGCAGTACGGGCGAAAGAGAAGCTTGCGAATGCCGGTGAACATGTTTATCTCGAGATACGGCGCGGCGCCCAGGCGCTGGACCCGGCGGACTGGCTTGTACGCAAATAGCATCTAGGAGAATGTCATGAAGCGCTTTTTGATCGCGACGGTCGCCATGGCCGCCCTTGCCGTCCGTCCCGCTGACGCGGCCAACGCGGACAAGACCTACGAGCAGCTCAAGCTCCTTGTGGATGTGCTCGGCCTCGTTTCGGACAACTACGTGGACGAGCCCGAGACGCAGAAGCTGATCTACGGCGCCGCGTCGGGCATGGTTCGCACCCTCGATCCCTATTCGCAGTTCATGGAGCCGGAGTTTCACCGCGAGATGAAGACCGAGACGGAGGGCCAGTTCGGCGGCGTGGGCCTGCGCCTGACGCTTGTGGACGACTGGCTGACCGTGCAGACGCCGATGCCGGGCTCGCCGGCCTACCGGCTCGGCGTGCTTCCCAATGACCGCGTCCTCGAGATCGACGGCGCCGCCACGAAGGACATGAACATGTCCGACGCCCTGCGCACCTTGCGTGGAGCGCCCGGAACCAAGGTGAAGCTCAAGCTCGAGCGCGGATTGGAAGATCATGGAAACGACGAAGGCGGCGCCTGGAAGACGCTGACCGTGGACATCACGCGCGAGCTCGTGAAGATCGAATCCACGCTCTCGATGAAGCTTGATGGCGGGGTCGGCTACCTGCGCATCGCCGAGTTCAGCGCCAAGACCGCGGACGACGTCGCCGATGCCGTCAAGAAGCTCAAGAAGGACGGAGCCACAAGCTTGATCGTCGACCTGCGCAACGACCCGGGCGGGCTGCTATCAGCCGCCGTGGAAGTCGCGTCGATGTTTCTTGGAGAAGGCAAGCTGGTGGTGTACACTCAGGGCAGAAAGCCCGACAGCCGCCAGGATTTCACCGCTGGAGCCAAGGCCCCCTATCCGGCCCTGCCGCTCGTCGTGCTCATCAACGGCGGCTCGGCGTCCGGGTCCGAGATCGTCGCGGGCGCCATGCAGGATCATAAGCGCGCGGTCGTCGTGGGCGAACGCAGCTTCGGCAAGGCGAGCGTGCAGTCCCTGATCCCGCTGCCCGACGGCTCGGGCCTGCGCCTGACCGTGGCGCGCTACTACACGCCCGCGGGCCGGTCGATCCAACGCGACGAGAAGAACAAAACCGGCGGGATCGTCCCCGACATCCTTGTTCCTGTTACCCCCGAGGCCGAGGCCAAGCTCTACGCGCAATGGGAGATGATCTACGCCAAGGATAAGAAGCCCCGCTCGGCGGTGCAGGCCGAGCAAATGGTGCGCGACGAGGCGCTCGACCGCGCCGTCGAGCTGCTCAAGGCGCGCGACGTGCTCGGAACGCTCAAGCGCGAAGGGTGAGAATACTCGGCCTGGAGACTTCCTGCGACGATACCTCGGCCGCCGTAGTCGAGAACGGGCGCGTGCGCTCGAACGTCGTCTCATCTCAGACGGCGCTTCACGCCCCATACCGCGGCGTCGTGCCCGAGCTTGCCGCGCGGGCGCATCTCGATAACCTGATGCCCGTGGTCTCCCGCGCCTTAAATGACGCGGGCCCGGGGAAGCTCCACGCGGTCGCCTACACGCGGGGACCGGGGCTCATGGGCCCGCTGCTCATCGGCAAGGTCGCCGCGCAGACGCTGGCGCGCCTGATGCGAGTCCCCGCCGTCGGCGTCAACCACCTCGAGGGCCACGTCCTCGCCGCCGAGCTCGAGCATACGCTGCGCTGGCCGGTCATCGCCCTCGTCGTCTCGGGCGGGCACACCGATCTCGTTTTTGCGAAGGCGCCGGGACGCTACCGCGTTCTCGGCCGCACGCGCGACGACGCCGCAGGGGAGGCCTACGACAAGGTCGCGCGCCTGTTCGGCCTGGGCTATCCGGGCGGCCCGGAAATCGACAAGCTGGCGGCGAAGGGCAATGCCGCGGCCTTAGCCTTTCCGCGACCGGCGATGCCCGGCACCTGGGACTTCTCGTTTTCCGGCATCAAGACCTCGGTGCTTTATCTTCTGAAAGGCCGCGTTCCGAAGGGCCGCGAGCTCAGCGACCTGTGCGCGTCGTTCCAAGAGGCTGTCGCGGAGACGCTTGTCGATAAAACCGTGGCCGCCGCGAAAAAATATAAAGTGAAGGACATAGTTCTCGGCGGTGGTGTCGCGGCCAATTCGCGCCTGCGCGCTTTAATGACCGCGCGCGGCAAAGCCGCGGGCTTTGCGGTACGTCTTCCCGCGCGCGCGCTGTGCACCGACAACGCCGCGATGATCGCCCATGCCGCCTGGCGTCGGTTATCCGCCGGAGGCTCGAACCGTCCGGGGCCTTGCGATCCCGCTCTGCCCTTGCGAAATTGGGCGTGAGCGCTTTCGTCTTCCTCGCCGCGTTCGCCTTCTACCTCGCGGGAGCGTCGCCGTCGGTCGCCGCGCGCGACTGCGCGGACATGTCTTTGGCCGCGTTGACGTTGGGCGTCGCGCACCCGCCGGGCTACCCTCTCTATTCCGTCTTGGGCCGTCTGTGGCTGTCGGTCTTTCCGTGGGGCAATCCGGCGTATCGTCTCGCCGTTTTGTCGTGTTTGGCGGGCGGGGGCGCCGTTGCCTTTCTCTTTCTGTTCGTGCGCCATCGCTGCGGCGCATGGGCCGGCCTGACCGCGGCCTGTCTTCTCGTCTTTTCCGCGCCGCTCTGGAAGTTCGCGCTGATCCAAGAAAAATACGCTTTTCACGCATGTTTCGTTGCCGTTTTATTTTTTCTGTCGGAAGGGGCAAAAGAATCTTTTTGGCGTCGCGCCCGTCTCTCCGGCTTTCTCGCCGGTCTCGGCTTGGTGAACCACCAAAGCCTGCTTGTGTTCCTGCCCGGGTACATCCTGTTGTGGCGGTCGGAAAGTCGGCGTTGGGACGCGCCGCCGCGCCGCGTCATGGCCGCCGCCTTCCCCTGGGCGTTGGCCGGCCTTTCTTTTTACGCTTTTTTGTGGGTGCGCCTCGGTTCGCCCGGCGGCGCTCTCGCCGTTTTGCTTCGTTCCCAATACGGCGCGGGCACCTTATCGGCTCAACTGGCGCGTACGCTGACCGCCAACGGGGCCGTTGAGCTTTTCGGCTGGTCCTTGAAGACGTGGGTTCTATCCGTCGGCGTCCCCGCCGCCGTCGCGGCGGCATTCGGGGCGTTCCTCTCTTGGCGAGAGGAACGCGACCGCGCCGTCGGCCTTCTACTCTGCGCGTTGGCTTCGGGGCCTTTGTTCGTCGTCTTATCCCGCTTCGACGTCTCCAGTTGGGTCGCGCGCTCGGTTCTGGAACCCGTCTTCCTGATTCCCGCGCTGGTCGCGGCCGTCTTCGCGGGCGTCGCCGTCCAGCGTCTCGGACGCCTTGCTCCGGCGGGTCTAACACTCGCCGCCGCGGCTTTCGTCCTGTGCACCCAGGTGCCCGAGCGCCGCGACGATTTTCTCGCCCACGATTACGCCCGCAATCTGCGCCGCGCCGTTGCGCCCGGCGCCTCGCTGCTCGCGGCGGGCGACACGGCGCTGTTCGGCCTGCGCTTGCTTGAGACGACCTCCCCGCGCATGACCGCGCTCGATGTGGAGGGCGCCGGTCTCGTCGATGCGACGGCCTGGCTCGCCTCACGGACGGGCCGTGCGAATGTGTTCGTGACCGGCCTGGCTCCCGGCGCGCTTCCACCCGCGGCGTTGACGCCCGAAGGCCTGGTTCAGCGCGTCGGCCCAGGCAGGACGCTCGCTCCGTTCATCCTGCGCCGTTCCGGCTCCTGGCGGCGCGACGAGAGCTACGCGCGCGACGCGAAGCTCTCCTATGCCTTCGCCGCCTGGTCGTCGGCGCGTCTCCTGGAAGCCCGCGGCGAGCGTGCGCCCGAAACCTTGGACCTGACTGCGGCGGCGATTGATCCCGAGGATTATCAGCTTGAGTAGCGCCCCGTATTCGTTCACGCGCCTGTAATCACTCTCCGGCGCCTGAAAGCTATAATTCGCGCGATGCGAGCCACCTGGGCGCTGTTGGCCGTCCTTTTGACTTTGGCGCTGCCGAGCGCCTCCCGCGCCGCGTTCGAGGACGCGGGCTTTGGTCCCCGCGACATCGCGATGGGCGGCGCTTTTTGCGCGGTCACGGATGATCCCGGCGTGGTCGCCTACAATCCCGCATCCTTGGGGCAGGCGTCGGCCATCGAAACTTCGGCGTCGTACCTGCGCCAGTTCCATATTCCCTCGGGCGAATCGGACCGCGATTCGACGCGGGCGGCAGTCGTCGTGCCGTTGCGCCAGGAGCTGCTCAATGGAGCGCTCGGCTTCGACGCGCGCTACGATCGCCGCACGAACGTGGGCGGCGACCGCGCCATCGGCGTCATGTACGGCACCCGCGGCCTCAAGGAAACGGAGCGCGGCGGGGTGGATGTCGGCGCCGGCGTCAAGCTCCTGACGACTTCCTTCGACGCGGGCGGAAAAGCCGGGTCGCATCTGGCCCTCGACCTGGGCGCGCTCTACCGCTTCTCCGACCGCTACGCCTTCGGCGCGTCCTTGCTCAATTTCGGCAGCCCGAAGTTCAAGGGGGACCGGGCGCCGCTGACGCTCAAGCTCGGCGCGGCCGAGCAGATACGCGGCGTGATCTTCGCGGCCGACTTCACCAAGCGCGAGTCGTCGCAGAGCGGCAACGGCGAGCACACGTTGGCGCTCGGCTTCGAGCGCTGGTGGGCCACGGCGCGCGCGGGACAATTCGCCCTGCGTTCGGGACTGTCCCTGGGAGAGGGAACGCGCACCTGGAACTGGGGTCTCGGCTGGCGCGCGCAGGGCGCGCGGCTTGACTACTCGATGACGGTGCCGATGACCGGAACCGCGCGTTTCGGCCATGGGCTCTCTTTATCCGTGCGCTTTGGCCGCGCCGATCCGGAGGGTGAGTACGAAAAGCTCCTGTCCCAGGAATTGCGCTACCGGCGCCAGCTCAGCGAGGCGCTCGAGGCGAGCTCGGTCAAGCAGTGGAAACTCGCCGAGGAACTCAACCGCCTGCGCGCGGAGATGACGGCCTTGCGCAACGAAGTCGAACTGAAACGCGCCTCCGAGGGCGACGCCAAGCGCCGGCTCCGGGAGCTCGAAGCCCGCCAGCAAAAAGCCGCGGAGACTTTCGAGAAGCTGAAGGCCGAGCGCGAGGGCGCCTCGCGCCAGGTCCGGCTGTCGTTGTTCCAGGAAGACTGGCGTTCCTATCAGAAGGCGAAGCTCGCCGGCGCCGCGGATTCCGTTCTTCTCGATAATGTTGAGAGAATCCTGCGTGAGTACCGCGACGGGGTCGCAGACCTGAGCGAGGCCAACCAGGAACTGCGGCGCCTTCAACGGTCTCAGTAAGACCGTTCATATTTCTGAAAAGAAACGCGGCTGACTCCACGTTATACTGCCTCACGTGGGTCACCTCCCTCCCGAAGACTTGAGCCGCGAGATCGAGCGCCTTTGGTCGCGTCTGGGCAAAGTCACCGCCGAGACGCCTCCGTCCATGCCCTCGCCGCCGACGGCCGGAGCGGAACTCGCCTGGGAAACGGTGGCCATGCTCAAAAACCAGCAGCGCCGCCGCGAGGCCGCGCTGAGCGAGGCCATCGCCGCGAAGGACGAGTCGCTCAAGCACTGGCGCACAAGCGCCGCGGCGCTCTCGGCCGAAGTCGCCGAGCTGCGCGAGCGCGCGCAGGGCAGCGACGAACTCGTTTATGCCCAGCTGCTCGACGGGCAGCAGCGCCTCGAGGGCGCGGTCCGCGCGCTCGAGCATGAGCGCGAGGAGCGCCGCCTCATGGGTCTGAGCCTCGAGGAATCGAGAGCGCGCATCGCGGCCGAAGTCGAGCGCGCGCGCGAGGCGGAAGCGCGCTGGTCCAAGCGCGAGACGCAGAACCTCATCGATCTGAGAGACATCCAGTCGTCGGCCGAGCGCCGCCAGCAGGAAGCCGCCTCGGCGGATCAGGCGGTGGGCGCCCTCAAAGGCAGTCTCGCCGAGGCGAAGAACGCGCTCGAGAAGACCTTGGCTGAGCTCCTGCTCGAACGCCACGAGCGCGTCCGCGTCGAAGAGGAGCGCGCGCGCGCCCTCAAGAAGACCGACGAGGTCGAGGCCCACTTCGCCGATCTGCAGAAGTTGTGGGAAGAGGAACGCGCGCAGTGGCGCGAGCTTTGGGACCGCGAACGCTCGACCTGGGAGGCCCAGCGCCAGGAGCTCGCGCAGTGGGAAGAGACCTTGCGCCGCGAGCGCGAGGCGTGGCACGCCGAGCTGCAGGAAAAGGAGAAATCGCATCTCAGCTTCACGGACCGCCTCACGGGAAAAATGCGCGAGACGACCGCCGCCGCCGAGCAGGTCGCCAGCCGCATGAAAATGCTCGAGTCGCGCGAGGAGCGCGACCGCGCCGTCGCGGCCCAAGCGGGCGTCGAGGCGGGTCGCGCCAAGACGGCCGGCGCGCGGCGGCTGCGCGCCGCCGCGTTCGTGTTCGCCGGAGTCGCGCTTGTCGCGGCGTCCTGGCAGGCCTGGCGCTGGGGCGCGGAATGGCGCTATGAGCCCGAAGGAACGGCGCCGGTCGCGGCGCATAATCCGACGGCGCTTGCCTTCGACGGCTCCTTGCTCTGGGTCGCGGACTGGGGGGGGCGCATGAGCGCGCTTGATCCCGCCGATCCACGAACTGCCGTTCGTGATATTTCCATATCCGCGGGCGGTCCGTTCCGTCCGACGGCCCTGGCGTTTGGTGATGGTCGTATGTGGGTACTCGACGCCGCGCGCGCGCGACTGATACGCGCGCAGGCACAGCATCCCGAGGCCGTGATCGCCGCGGTCCCGTCTCCGGGCCCGGCGCCGACCGCGCTCGCGTTCGACGGCGTCTCGCTCTGGTCCTATGACGCGGCCAACCGCGCGTTGTACCGCCACGGCGCCGATGAGGCGACGAATCAGTCCTATCCTATTGAAGATGACGTGGTGCCCAACGCTTTGGCCTGGGTGGACGGCCAACTGTGGCTGCACGACACCAAGTCGCGCCGCATCATGATCTACGCGCTGGAGGGCGGCCGCTTCTCTATGAAGGAAGCTCATCCCTCGCCCGATGCGGCGACCGTCGGTTTCGCGGTGTTGCCGGGCGAGTCGGGCCGGCGCGTGTGGGCTCTTGTCGGTCCGTCGGCGGAGCGGGCGCAGCCCGCTTTGCTCCGTCTGAAAATGCGGCGCAGATTATCCTTTGCCATCTTTTAACATTCCTTTAATCAGCAGGTAACGCGTCTACGGTACACTCTTGACTTCACGGCAAGCGCCATCGAACATCACAACATGACCAGACACCGGTGCCCCTCGAACCTTAAGCGCGCGCTCCTTCTAGTCGCCGCCCTGCTCCCGTTGCGCGCCGCGGCACAATCGGTTCAAGTTTTCATCAATACCGCGTTCGTCGCCGACCCGGCGGTGGTCGTGCCCTTCGGCGGCTCCCCGCTCATCTTCCGCAGCCCGCTCGTGAGCAATCCGGCCGCGGGCAACATCTCCAATGAGCCGCACATCGAGTTCGAGGCGAACGGCGCGGTTACCCCGGCGGGGCGCTGCAACGCTCTCCCTCGGCCCGTCGGCACGATCAACGCGAATTTCTGCCAGGATCGCGTGTTCCTGTGCACGCAGATCGGCGTCTCGATCGCCCCGCCCACCGCCACGGCCCCCGCGACCACCGTCGCCCTCGATGAGATTCAATTTCAGCTGTTCAAGTTCCAGGACGGCTCCAACCCCCTCGACGAGACGTCGACGCCGCCCCTGCGCACCTTCTTCATCGATGTCCCCGGCACTGCGACCAACGCCGATCCGACCGTCCCCAACGGCGGGGCTACCGCCGCCTGCGTGATGTGGGACGGTTCCGCCAACATCCAGGGCGAGTTCGGCAAGACCAACGGCCAATACGGCTTTCGCGTCACGGTCAAGACCAATCAGGTCGGCGCCAGCGGCAACATCGCGATCACGGCGACGCGTGCCTATCCGTCCGGGGCGACGCTCGACAGCGGCTTTGTCCCGGTCTCGCAGAAGCCGATCGCCGTGGACGTGACCAACGTGCACGTCATCCGCTCCTCGCCGACCGTCGTCGGCCAGATCACCGGCGTCGCGGCCCAGCCGTACAACTTCACCTACCGCCTCTCGAAGGACGCGACGATGTACATCGCGATCAACGACGCGCTGCCGCCCTACAACCAGCTGCGCCGCGTGCTGCCCGGCCTTCCCAAGGTCGGCGAGGGCACGCCCTCGGGCACCTTGCTCAACGGCGACTCGTGGGACGGACGCGACGACAACGGCAACATCCTGCCGGCCGGGAACTACCTCGCGACGTTCCAGGCCAACAGCGTCGATCAGTACACGGCGTATACCGGCGTCGGCGCCAACAACTTCGGCGACATCTCCCAGGCGACCACGCGCCAGGTGGCGATTGATCCCCTGCAGATCACCGACATCCGCGTGCAGCCCCTGACGGGCGGCTCGACTTCGCTCGCGGTCATGTCCTACCTGCTCTCCGAGGCGGCCACGGTCTACATCGACATCTACCCGCCCGGTACGCAGTTCTGTCCTATCGGCCCCATCACCCCGCTCCTTGCAGTCAACGATCCCGCCCTCGACCCGATAGTCGGCGTCGATCCGCTCGCTCCGGCCAAGAAGTTCAACGCGATGATCGGTGGAGGCGGGAGCTGCGTCGGCGGCGTCCCCGTGATGCCGGTGAAATCGATCGCCGAGGTCAAGACGCTCCGCTCCCAGGTCATCAGTTTCTGGGACGGTCGCGACACCGCCGGCAGCCTAGCCGAGGACGGCGATTACGTGTTCGTGATCTACGCGGCCCTCCCTTCACAGCGCGGCTTCCCGTACCGCACCAACACCTTCGATAAGCGCGTGTGGACCTCGATCGCCAAGGTCGGCTTCCTGCCGGTCCTGCGCGGACTCGTCGGCATCACCCAGATTTCCCCGACTTCGACCGTGGTCGGCAGCAGCCCCGCGGTGGCCGGCATCAATCCTTTTACCTTCCGCTACACTTTGACCCGCGACGCGATCGTGTCGATGAAGATATTCAACGCGAGCGGCAACATCTTGGTCAAGACGATCGTCAATCAAGAAACCCGTCCCGGGGCCTTCTCCAACACGGAGCTGTGGCCCGACGGCACCAACGACGCCGGCAACGTGGTCTCCTCGGGCACCTATCTCGTCCAGCTGACGGCCATCGACCCCGCCCAGCCCGGCAAGGTGTCCACGACGACCGCGATGTTCCCGGTCGACATTTTCCGCATCACCGACGTCGCGATCACGCCGCTCTTGGCCGGCGCCTCGGACAACGTCGTCCTCAATTATCAGCTCACGCAGCCGATGTTCGTCGCCTGGAACATCTATCCTCCGGGCTCGGTCATCGTCAACAGCACGTCTACCTGGCCCCCGTGCCCGGCGCAGAGTCCTCCGGCGGCCTGCACGAGCGCGTCGATTCTGACGCCGACCGGAGGCCAGGCCGCGCCCGTCGTGACGTTCCGGGGCTTGCGCCCCGGACGGCTTAAGATTTCGGAGTTCTGGGACGGCCGCGACGTCAACGGCCTGTTCGTCCCGGACGGAAACTACATCTTCACCCTCACCGTCCAGTCCACCACCACGCCTAAATATTTCGCGACGGACAAGGTGTTCGGCAACATCACCGTGGCCCGCGGCTCGATCATCTTCACCCAGTTTAATGTGCTGCCTGATTCGCCTCAGCTCTTCAACTCGAGCAATACGATCACCTTGCACCCGTTCACGATCAACTACGCGATAACCCGGCAGTCATCGGTGACGATCCAAATCCTTAATACGAACATTCCGTCGGCGATCGTGCGCACGATCGTCGCCGGCGCCGTGCGCCCTTCCGGCCTGCTCCAAACGGACGTCTGGGACGGGCGCAACGATGCGGGCAATTTTCCGCCGTCCGGCTTCTATCTGGTGCGCGCGGTGGCCGAGGACGTCGCCTCGGTGCTGTCCTCGGGTGCCACCGCGCAGTTGACGATCGCCTTCGATCCCCTGCGCATCTTCGACCTGGCGATTACGCCCCTGCGGCTTGACTCCGGACCCGCCGTGCTTTCCTACCAGGTGTCGGAGACGATGAAGGTCGCGATCAAGATCTATAAAACAGGCACGATCTTCGATCTCGCCGGCAACCCCTCGCCGCCCGAGTCGCAGTCGCTGGTCAAACGCATCGTCGGCGTGCGCCCGGCCCGCACGCAGATCAACGACGCCTGGGACGGCACCGACTTCAAATTTTCGCTGCTTAAGGACGGCTCCTATAAGTTCAAGATCGTGGGCTCGACCGACATGGCCGCGATCGACGACAACACCGGGAACGTTCTCAATCCCGGCGCGCTGTCGCTCGACCGTCTGATCGATGAAATCCCGTTGGTGCGCAACGCCTCCGCGTCGCCGAACGAGGACTTCATCAACAACACCTTCAACTATCCGAACCCGGTCTCGGGCGATTCGACGAAGTTCCAGATATTCTCGCCTTTCCGCGCGATCGTGAAGCTGAAGCTGCACACGATGTCCGGCGAGATCATTCTAGACAAAAATTTCGGAGAGGTTCCGCCCGCCTTTCAGGCCGGTCCAGTGGAATTCGTCTGGACCAAGATCAACTCGTCCGGCAACAAGGTCGCTCGCGGCCTCTATTTCGCGGTGATTCGGGTTGAGGAAACGGAGGGCGGCAAGAACATCCTCCAGACGGTCAAAAAGGTGCTGATCCAGTGAGACAGCGGCCGCTCGTTTCCCTTTCGCTGATTGCCGCCGTCATCCTGGGCGGGTCGGCGGCCCGCGCCGCCGACTCAAACGCCGGAACCAGCGGCGCCAATTTCATGAAAATTGGGCAGGGCTCCGCCCGCGCCATGGCCTTAGGCGGCGCGTTCGCAGCGCTCGCCGAAGGCTCCGACGCGATGGCCTGGAATCCGGCCGGCCTCGCCGTGACGCAGCAGCGGGAACTCGGCTTTTCCTACCTGCGCTACGTCCAAGAGGTGGACTCGCCCCTGTATCTTGCCTACGCGCATCCGATGGGCCGCACGACGTGGGGCGCGAACCTCTCGTACATCAGCATCAGCGGCTTCGATGTCCGCGACGCGCAGGGCGTCCCCCAGCCCAGCAACGAGGTCGGGGTACGCGACGGACTTATGGCGATCGGCATCGCTCGGTCATTTTGGTACGAGAAGCTCTTCCTCGGATCCTCGCTGCGCGTCGTGCATGAGGACATCGCCGGCGCGGTCAAGGACACCATCGTCGGCGACATCGGCGCGATTCTTAAGCCGAATCCGACTTTGTCGCTCGGCTTCGCGCTGCAGAATTTCGGCTCGGGCGCGGGCAATGTCGCGCGGATCAGCCGCGGCGGCGCGGCCGTGCGGCTCGGCGATTTCGTGACCGTGGCCCTTGAACTCAGCAAGGCCTCGGACAGCGGCGCGCGCATCGGCCTGGGCGGCGAGTTCCAACTCCCCGAAGAGTACCTCGATGTCGGCCAGCTCACTTTCCGTCTCGGCTACCGCAACGCCGACGCCCTCGGTCAGAGCAGCGACGAGACGCTGAAGTCCCTCCGCCTGGAGCGGGCGAGCAACCTTTCTTTCGGCTTCGGCATGTACACATCGCAGGCCTTCGGCTACGGCATTTCGCTGGACTACGCCTTCGTCCCATATGGAGCGCTCGGCACGGTTGATCAGATCTCGGTCAAAATGAAGTTTTAACGGTATTTTAATGGCCAACGTATTGACACGCTATAGGTCGGGTGTTACACTCAGAACGGATGGAGATGCGTTCTTTTCGCCGGTTCGTAAGAGGAAGGAATGGCCAAACGGTCATAGAGTACCTGCTCACGACGGTGGCTTTGGTCACCGTCTTCGCGGGGATGTTCGCGTTCCTTCAAGGGCAGCTGAAGAGGCTGTTCACGATGGCCGGCGTCAAGATCTTGTCCACTTATCCAAAATAGCGTTGCTGGAATTCCTGGAAGGGGAGAAAACATGCTCATGAAAATGTCTCAGGTGGGGTCGTGGATTCGGTCGCGAGCGGCAGGGCGCCGCGGCCAGAATACGGTCGAGTATCTCTTGATGCTCACGGTCGTCGTCGGCGTCGTGCTCGTTTCGGGCGCGATGCTCAAGAAGTTCATGCCGACGCTGTTCAACAACATTCAGCAGATGATCACCGGCGCCGCGTCCGCGTCCGGAAGCCCGTAGTAATAGATCGCCCGGTCGTCCCGGGCTCCGAAAGGGGCCCGGGACGCAACGGGAGGGAGGTCGCCGTGAAAAAGGGCGGGAGTCAGGGACAGGTCGTCGTCGAAATGCTGCTGATATTGCCCATTTTTTTGACGATCATCTTCACGATCATGGAGATCGGGTATGTTTCGTTTCAGTTGATACTTCTCAATCACGCGACGTACGAAGTGGCTCGTATCGGTGGGATGACGACGACGTCGCCTCCGGGACACGGCTGCGACAAGCTCAACGAATTTATGAAACAGATCATTCTGTCGGCGACGGTCTCCTGCGGGAAAGAGAAAACGCTGACGGATCCTCAATCCAACCAGGACAATTTCGATCTCATCATCACCGGGAGCAACAACATCAAGCTCATTTTCCCGATCAGCAGCGTCATTCTCGCTCAGCCTAAAGGCTCGGGTAAGAGATTGCTGCAAGCGGTCGTCCGGATGCCGATCGAGACGCCGCTCAAGAAATAGGAAACGAACGACCATGGAAAAGAAAGGCGTGCTGGTTCCGATGCTCCTCGCGATGGGCGCCGCCGTATTTTATTTGATGGTGCTCAGCAGCAAGGAGAGCGCCCTGCGCGGCGCCTATGAGACCGCCAAGGTTCTTTCCGCCCGCGTCGACATCCCGGAACGCACGGTTCTCAAAGAGGACATGGTCGAGATCCTGGAGGTCCCGCGCAAGTTCATGCAGCAGGACTCCTTCGAGATCAAGACGCAGAGCGACATGAAGCTCATCGTCAACCTGGTGACGCGCAACCGGGTGCCGAAGGGCAATCAGCTGACGCAGTCATCTCTGATCTCGCTCTCGCCCGAGTCCGGCCTCAGCGTCAAGATTCCGCCCGGCTACCGAGGCGCGATTCTGCCCATTGATCAGGAAATGAAGATTCTGATCAAGCCTGGCGACCGCGTGGACGTGCTTGTCACTTTCGACGCGCTCATGAACGACGGCCGCAAGGAGAAGGTTACCGCGACGATTCTTCAAAACGTGCTTGTCATCGCGGTCGGGACCAACCTCGGTCAGGGCATGAATGCCCGCCAGTTCAAGAACATGGGGGACAAGGAGGACAAAACGGCGGCGTTCTCCGAGAAGGCCTCTGTTAGCCTTGCCCTCAATCCGAACGAGGCGCAGTATCTGGCCTTGGCCATCAAGCAGGGAGACACGACGGTGATCATGCGCGGCCTTGGAGACGCCGAAATGCACCCGATGGAGATGGCCAGCTTCCGCAAACTTTTCCGCTAAGACTCACTGACTGACTAAGACTGCTACGCGACATCATGAATCGACAACTGTGGACGGCGACGGCGCTCATTTTCGCTCTTGCGGCGAAGGCGCAGGCTCAGCCGGAGGATTCGCTGATCGCCGTTTCCGCGGACATCGTCGAGATCTCGGGCTCCTTGCAGCGCGACATCGGTTTTTCGTGGACTCCTTTCGCGGCCGGCATCGGTTACGCGGAGAAGACGATTCCGGGTCTATACCGTATGGGCGACTTCGCCCGTCAAACGCAGCTCCAGACTCAGTTGAAAATGCTCGAAACCGAAGGCAAGGCGCAGCTCCTGTCGAACCCGAAGGTGGTGGTTCAGGCTCAATCGCAGGCCAACTTCGTGGTCGGCGGCGAGATTCCTTATCCTTCGGCGAACGGCAACGGAACGGTGACCGCGGATTTTAAGAAGTTCGGCGTGATCCTGAACATCGTGCCCGTCATCAATCCGAACAAGAAGGACACGATCCGCGCCGAGCTGCAGCTCGAGGTCTCCAATGCCGACTTCTCCAAGCCTGTGCAGGTCGGCAACACGTCCGTGCCCTCGATCATCACGCGCCAAATCCAGACGGCGGTCGAAATCAAGAGCGGGGAGACGCTCGTTATCGGCGGCCTGAAGTCCAGTACCAAGAGCGTGGCCAAGACCAAGGTTCCGTTCCTCGGCAGCATCCCGATTCTGGGTCTGCTTTTCACCACGACAAGCGTCGTCGAAGAACAAAAGTCGCTATTCCTCTTCATCACCATGGAGATCGTGAAATGAGAGTGGACAGCGGCAATGGCTGACTTTCCCCGTCCAGAAACGACGAGCGCCGCTCCGACCTCCTTAAAAGAGCCGGGGCGCGTTGTCGTTTTTACGGGTCCCAAAGAAGGCGTCGGCAAGACCACGACCTGCCTCAACTTGGCGCTCGCCTGGGCCGGCAGTCAGAATCGCAAGGTCGTTATCGTGCACATGGACCCCATGTGCCGCAACGACCTCAGCTATGTCCTCGGCGTTAATCCTCCGACTTTGGCCAGCATGGTCCAGCTCGTCGGCGAAAATCCGACGGGCGGTATTGGCCGGCTGCTGAAGGGGCGCATTCCGATTTCACAGTGGGGCGTCGGCCTGCTTCCACTTGCCGCCAACCGCGCCGAATTCCAAAAATTATCCCCGAACATGGTCGTCAAGATCCTCGGTTCTCTCGCCGAGTCCTACGATTTGTTTCTCGATGTCGACCCGTTCTTTCCGATGCAGATATTTTCGTTCGATCTGGCTGATCTGATCTACTGGGTGTGCCTGCCCCAGCGCTCGCACTTCGAGGCGACCTACTCGCTGTTCAATGAGATCAAAGCCCTTCACTTTGCGCTCGACAAGTTCGAAATCGTCGTCAACCAAGCCAACTTGCCCGGAGCGCTCGCGCCCAAGGAGGTCGACCGCTTCTTCAACGCGATATCGAAGCGCGTGCTCGCCTACTGTCCCTGGGAGGACCTGATCCCCGAGTACGCGAACACCCAGAAAATACTGGTCGTCGAGCAGCTCCAGAGCGACTGGGTCAAATCCCTGCGCATCCTTTTAGGGCGTTTGATGGAAGCCAAACCCTCCGTCAAGCACTGGGAGTCGTCCATGGACGCCGCGGAGTTCTCCTCTTCGGCCGACATCCTGTGGAAGCAGTCCGCGTCCGCCGCGGCGAACGAGGCGTCCAAAACCGCGCCGAAGGACCTCACCAAGTCCGCCGGTCCGATACCCGAATTTTGGGACGAGCTCAAGGGCAAGATGCACAAGCTCGTCGTCGGCGCGATGGAAACCGAGCGCATCCGCATCTCCGACGATCCGAACCAGAACGAAGAAAACCGGTCAAAGGTCTCCCAGATCATTGAAAACCTGCTCCAGCGCGAGCAGAGCCTGACGCTGTCCCGCGTGCAGCGCGAACAGTTCACCGGCGAGCTCGTCGATGAAATTCTCGGCCTCGGTCCCCTGCAGGCGCTGCTGCGCGACCCCAGCATCAACGAGATCATGGTCAACGGATTCGACAAGATTTATATCGAGCAGAAAGGCCAGCTCGTGCTGCTGCCGATGCGCTTTCGCAACGATGAGCAGGTCGTTCAGGTCATCAAACGCATCGTCGCACCCGTCGGCCGCCGCATCGACGAATCCGTCCCGCTCGTCGACGCCCGTCTCAAGGACGGCTCGCGCGTCAACGCGATCATCGCACCCTTGGCCGTCTCCGGCCCGACGCTCACGATTCGTCGCTTTTCGGCCAAACCGTTCACGCATACGCAGCTGATCGGGTTCGGCGCCTGCACCCCCACGTTCATCGAGTTCCTGCGCGCCGCCGTCATAGTAAAAAAGAACATACTGATCGCCGGCGGTACGGGCACCGGAAAAACCACCTTTCTCAACATGCTTTCCAACTTCATCCCGGAAGGCGAGCGCATCATCACCGTTGAGGACACGGCCGAACTGCGCCTGCTGGCCGATCATTGGATTCGTCTCGAGTCGCGCCCGCCGAACATCGAAGGCAAGGGCGAGATTACGATCCGCGACTTGATCAAGAACTGCCTGCGCATGCGCCCCGACCGCATCGTCGTCGGCGAGTGCCGCGGCGGCGAGTCGCTCGACATGCTTCAGGCGATGAACACCGGCCATGAAGGCTCACTTGCCACCCTCCATGCTAATACTCCGACCGAGTCGATCAGCCGTCTCTCCGCTATGTGCTTGATGTCGGGCATTGAGCTGCCCATGAACGTGCTCATCGACATGATCTCAAGCGCGGTGCATCTCTTCATACAGATCACGCGCTTTGCCGACGGCAAGCGTCGCGTCACCTACATCTCGGAGTGCATCGGGCGCGACGGCCAGAGAGTTCTCACCAAGGACATCTACCGCTTCATTCAGACCGGCATGGACGAGAAGGGCACGAGCTTCGGCTACTTCACGGCCATGGACTATGTCCCGCACTGCTACGCGGAAATCCAGCTCAAGGGCCTCCCTGTCCCGCCCGAGGCGTTCATGAGCGAACGCACCAAGAAGAAGAAGGGCCTGCCCAACGCGATCGACGAGATGTTGAAGCTGGGGCTGGTCGTTCCGGACGACGCCGAGGCCGTGGCGACGCATTCGCAAGGCGGGGGAGGGCATTAACATGAAGACGAGCTTCGTTCCGCTTCTTCTGGTGATGCTTGCCGCGGTGCCGTCGCGGGCGCAGATCTTCAACCGCGAGGAGATCGTATTCCTCGTCGGATCCGGCAAGTCGGCGGCGCCAGGTCAGCCGAAGGTTGAGGGCGCCATCACGCGGACCCAAGTCTTCTATCACTATTTCAAGCGTGATCGCGACGCGAGCCTCAAGATTCCGAAATGGGTGGACCAGACTCTCGAGGCGATGCTCAAGCGGCCGGTGTGGCAGGACCCCGATGAGGGCGTCCTGAACGAAGCGCAGCTTTGGCAGGCGCCGGCGTCGGTGCTCTATGAGTTTTTCGAGTTGGTTCGCAAAAGCCTGCCGCCCTCGGACGGCGGCCAATTAATGCCGCCCGGCACTCTGATCAAGGATTACGAGGACAAGCGCATACGCTTCCAGATGTCGCTGGACAGGCTCGTGCGCGCGAAGCTCGGAGATTCGCTGGGCGGCCGGGGGCGGTCGGTCATCGCCCATTTTGAACTCATCAACAAGCAGTACGACAGCGTCATGGACGGGCTCGTCAACGGCGACACGCAACGCTACAAGGACGCCGTCATCGCCATGGCCGCCTTGATGAACGGCGCCTTCGAGACGCTTCAGTCGACGCCGCGCGGGTTCAAGTTCAAGCAGGGCGACACCAAGAGTTCGGATTCGGCGGCGGTTATTTTCAAAATGATCGGCATCGGACTGATGATTGCCTGCGCTTGGACCATCGGTTCGCTCAACGAACAGAAGATCGCGGACGGCTGGGAGCGCTACAAGTTGAAGGCCAAGGAGTGGGCCCACGAATATGAGCGTCAGTTCATCGTCATCAAGATCCACTATCTGGTCGGAGGCCCCATGGTCTTGGGTCTGCTCATGGGCATGATCACCTTCGATCCGTTCGGCTTCCTGATCTTCACCGGCTTCGGCATCTACGCGGGCCTGACGATCCCGGGCTGGCTGCTGCGCAACATCCGCTTCCGCCGCGGCCAGCAGTGCGAGGCCCAGCTCATGGACGCGATGATCCTGATGTCCAACGGCCTCAAGTCGGGCATCGACCTGATCGGCTGCCTCGAGATGGTCCAGCGCGACTGCATCCCGCCGATCTCCGAAGAGTTCGGCCTGTGCATCAAGAACTACCAGCTCGGCACCGCTCTTGAGCGCGCGCTTGAGGGCGTCGAGGAGCGCGTGCAAAGCCGCCTGTTGTCCTACATGATCAAGGCCGTCGTCATTCAGCGCTCCGTCGGCGGAAACCTGACCAAGATCTTCGATCGCATCGTCGACAACATCCGCGAGGAATCCAAGCTCGCGGAGAAGACGGCGGCGATGACGGCGCAGCAGCGCATCCAGGCGATCGTCGTCGGCGTCATGCCCTGGATCATGCTCATCATCATGTTCCTTTTTCAACCCGAGCCCATGAAGGAATACTACTTCAGCGGCCTCGGCGTGGCCACCTTGCTTTTCTGCACCGTCTGGATCGCCATCGGCATGAAGATCGTCAATAAACTCGGAGATATCAGCGTCTAAATATGTCGCCCATAGACCCCCTGATGCACTATCTTCTGCTCGCGGTCGGAGTGCTGGGCTCCGTCGCCGCGTACACCGCGGCCAGCCGCATGTTCGCGCCGCCGGCGGATGCCGATGAGGGCGACTTGTCTAAGTTGGCCAAAAAGGAGGTGGGCACGAGCTCCGCGTTCTCTTCCCTCAATCCGAACGGCACTTTGACCGAGAAGCTCGATTTGTTCCTGCTCAAGACCTTCCACCTCGATGTCAAGCTCGAAGAACTGCACATGATGATGGGCCGGCCGCAAAAGCCGACGCCCCTCGAGATGCTGCACCTCAAGGAAATGCTCGCCGCGGGCCTCATCGTCGGCCTCTACGTCATGCTCGAGTCGCCGGTCTTGGCCTTGGCAGGCAGCATCGGCTTCTTCATACCCGACTCGCTGTTCCAGGGCAAGATTCGGACCCGCCAAGCCGACATCATGCGCAACTTCCCAACGATGGTCGACCTGATGGCGCTGACCATCGAAGCCGGTCTCGACTACATGGCAGCCATCGAGCGCATCCTCAAGAACGTCAAACAGACCCAGCGCACCGAGCTCGAGAACGAGCTGCAGAAGATGATCAACGAGGTCTCGCTCGGCTACACGCGCCGGGACGCCCTTAAACGACTTGCCGTGAGGACGGGCATCCCCGAGATCCGCTCTTTCGTCGGTCTGATCATTCAGTCCGACGAGCTCGGCACGAGTCTCGTCGAACTCCTGCGCAACTACGCCGCGGACATGCGTTTTCGCAGGCTCAATAAGGCCGAGAAGCTCGCCGCTCAGGCCGCGACCAAGATGCTCATACCTCTTTTCATCTTCATCTTTCCGACCGTGTTCATCATGATGCTCGCGCCGATGATGAAGAGCCTCGTCTCGGGAGGCTTGGGCTTCTAGTGAAACAGGCACTTCTCGCCGGCCTGCTCGTGCTCGCCGCGGCGGGCGCGCGCGCGGGCGATACCAAGATCCACGACGCGGACGGCTTGTTTCTCGACATGTCGAAGCTTAATCTCGGCACGATCTCGTCCGAGGACGACAAGAAGAAGTACATCTACACGATCCAGCTCGAGAAGTCGAGGGTGACCAGAAAAACGCTCAAGAACGTTTACGAGAACGCCTTTGATCTCTATAAGAACGGCCAATACGAGGCCGCCAACGACCTCACGCGCAAAATCCTCTCCATCGATCCCGGCTATTCCGACGCTTCGATACTCAACCGAGCCACGATTGATCTTAAAGGCTCGACGAAGCCGCGCGTCTCCGAGAGGCGTCTCATCGAGGAGCGTTTCGAGGAGGGCATGGCCCTGTATCGCCAGGGCCGTCTCGTTGAGGCGGCGCAGCGTTGGGATGAGTGCTCCAAGCTCGCCCCCAACAATCTGAAGTCCCACTATTGGCTCCGAAAAGCTCGCGTCGAGATGGCCGAAGAGCATTACCGTAAGGGACGACAGGCCTACCGGCAGCATCGCCTGCGCGAGGCCCTCGATCAGTGGTACGCCGCGCTCGTGCTCAATCCTCGCTACCCTCGCCTGACCGTCGAGCTCGCCAAGGTGGAGGCCGAGTCTCGCGAGCAGGACGCCAATGAGAAGCTTCAAGCCGCGCTGAATCTGTACAGCCAGGGGCTCGTGCTCGAGTCGCTCAAGATGCTGGACGCCGTCCTCGAGTCGGGACCCGGCAACGTGAAGGCGCAGAAGCTGCAGGCCGAGATTCGGGCCGAGGTCGCCAATCAACATGTCGCCGAGGGCCGCCGCTTCTACGAATCGCGCCAGTACGAGAAGGCCATCACGGAGTGGAAGCATGCCGTGGAATACGGCTACGATCCCAAGTCCGCCGATCAACTCGTCGCGCGCGCCAAGGAGCAGATGCGCCGTGAGGAGACCGCCAAGAAGCGCGCGGTCGAGGTCGCCAAAGCGCGCGAAGAAGACGCGAAGAAGCAGAAGGCCGAAGAGGAGGTGGCCGCGGCCGGGCTTAAGAAGAAGGAAGAGGAGGATAAAGCCAAAGCGGCGGCGGCCGGTACCACTCAGCCTCCCGCCGGCCAGACGACGGGGGCACCGCCTGCGCAGAGCGCGGAGAGCAACAAGCAGGCTTCCCAGCAGGCGTATCTCGAAGGCGTCATCTACTACCAGAAGGGCGACTACGAGAAGGCCCGCGACAAGTGGCTGCACGCCAAGCAGCTCGATCCGGGCAACTCCGACGCGCTCGCCGGCCTCGAGAAGATCGAGAAGCTGTACGGCGCGGGGCAATAAGGCAGAATGAACCATGACCGAGCATATGCGAGGAAATGGTCGCGTCGATAGACGGAGGAAGCGACCATGAAGCTTTCCGCCAAGTGGTTCCTGTGGTTCACCGGCATCGGCATCTATGTCATGTGCCTCGGCGGCATCTTCTACTATAATTTGTTCAAATGGACGTTCGACGAGAAGCTGAAGCAGGAATCCATCGACATGGTCCGCCTGTACGCGCCGACCCTCATCGAGGGCCTGTCCCGGAACCAGGGCGTGATCTCCATGCCGGAGTTCGACACGGTCAGCCGCTTTTCTAAAGACGATCGGATCGCTGCGTTGCTCTACCTCAATAAATACGGCGAGGTCCGCTGGTTCAAGGATCCGTCGATGATGACCAAGACCTTCGACGATTTCGTCAAGCAGGTGAGCCTGCCGACGGACGCGATCGAGCAGGCCTGGCTCGCGAAGACCCCGATCGTGCGCGCGGTGCCCAACATGCCGCTGTACGACATCGCCATCCCCCTCGCTCTGCGAGGGGAAGTCCTGGGCATCCTCAACATGCAGATCAGCCGCGAGGGCGTGGTCAAGGTCATCAACAAGGCCATGCACAAGTACGCCGTGGGTGCCGTCGGCGTGCTGCTGCTGCTCGGGATTCCTTTGTATTTCTTCCTGCACCACTTTGTTCTCAATCCGATCCTGAATCTGCGCGACGCCATCGAGTCGATCTCGTTCAAAAATCTCGAGCTCAAGTTCCCGGCCCGCAACGACGAGATCGGCGAGCTGGCCGGCGCGATCAATATTTTTTTATCGAAGGTCAAGGCGGAAATCGCCAACTCGATGGTCAAGGAAAAGCAGCGCGGCGTCGCCGAAGCGCGCTGGTGGGAGTCGATCCTGAAGGCCGTCGTCTCGAAGAACCATCGCGCCATCGTCGTCGACGAGGACAACAGCGTGCTCTACACCAACTTCCCGGTCACGGGCACGGTGACGACCGACGGGAAACTCCATCTGCTCGACGTCATCGATAGTCAGCAGCAGGACGTCCTGCGCCTCGTCGGCGTCGCCCTCGACCGGCCCAACCAGGTCGTCGAGGCGGACACGATGTTCAAGTCCGAGCCCTGCCACGTGAAAGCCGTCCATCTCGAGGAAGAAGGCGAACTGCGCCGCACGCTCATCCTCTTCGAGACCAAAACCGTCGGCGCCCGTATCTAGCGGCGGTCGCGCTTCGTTGAGCTCGCGTCGTCGCGTCCGGGGAGGATGATCCTCCGGGCCCGGCGACCGCGCGCCGGCTCCCTCCGGATCATCCTCCCCGGCCTACCTCTCAGCTCAACGGCGCGCGGCCTCCGCGGACTTGCGGGAGTGACAAGATGTCCGGCCGCTTGACAAAACTTCTCAACTAGAACACACTATGTCTCTTCGGATGTTTCCTTAAAATAAGGAGTTCCCATGAAGAATACTTCGAAAAAGCGTCCCGTGCGGTTCCAGATCAAGGACGTCATGGTCGAGATGCCGCGTTCGATGGTCAAGCCCATGGGACCCTGCGCCTGCGACACATACTGCACCGAGTGCTCCGGGCGGCGAAGTTGCGATTGCACGGACTGGACCTGCGCTTGCTCGACCTGCACGGGAGGCTGTAGCGCTACCCCGGTAACGAAGGGACACAATACGGCTGCGGGAGCGGTCTCTATCTATTCGAACATCGAAAAGAAGCTCGCTGCTGCGCTTGCCGAAGTCAAGAAGCAGAAGAAGATATGGCAGGCAAAGAGCAAGAAGTCGTCGAAGCGGCGTTGAGACTTCTCGACCAAACCTTTCGGCGAAGCCCGCGATTCCTGCTTGTCCTCGCCCGCAAGGCGCCCATCTATCTTCGCAAGGCGGCGCCAGGCTGTTATGGTTTCCTGATCCCCACTAAAAAAGACGATTTAGTTTCCAAGGCCGTCAATGAGGACGTGTGGCGGCTCTTGACCACTTTCCGATCCCCCCGTACGGCGCGCGGCGCCGGGCTAGCGACGTCCGACCATGAGCAGTTTGTTGCCAAGCAACTGATCGACAAAGTGCTTGAGGTTCGCTGCGAATCCGGTTTCGAGTCCGGCGTGGAGGCGCTGCGGGCCACCTCTGGAGAAAAGGACGTTCCTGCGCGTAGCCGGATCGAACTCCTGTCGCGACGCGCCATCGAGCTGGCCTATGCCTCAGGCATGAATGATCCCGGCCTGCTCGCAGCCCGCCTTTACTGTTACAACCGCAGCCCGTTGTCGTCGAAGTGGAGGGAACGGCTGCCTGACCAAGCCGCTGTGTTCGATTTCCTTCGGCTGCGCGCCGACGGCTCCTGGCCCGGCATGCCGCGCACCATCTCGCCTCTTAGGAACGAATATTGGCACCGTTGGGAAGTGCGCGGCGCTCCCAGGCTCAGCACGCGCGCGCCGATTTACAAAGTCTATCTCAGCCCCTTGATCGAGAATGCCGGCGCCGTCCTGCATCATGCATTGACTGAACTCCCGAGCGCTGGCGCCGGGCAGTTGAAGGTCGGTCGCCTGGTGGCTGGGCTACTGCGGCCCGACAAGATCGTCGTGTACTTTGCCATCTCAAAAGACGCCGAGATTTTCGCACGGCGGCTGGCGGCCGGCGCGCCCGGGCGGGCGCACGGCGTGCCATTTACCTGCCAGGTTGGCGCGACGGGCCTGGTTTCTCTCGGAGTCGATCCTCCCGAATTGAAGCGCAAGTCTTCCGATGATGACGGGGGAAGCTGGCGGTCCTGGGTCGCCCACAGAATCGCCCGCGCCATCGTCACCGTGCGCAGGGAAGCGCCAGCCGAGCCCATCGCCGGAGTGTTTTCCGCCGTTCGGGCTGCAGGGATAGACACCGAGCGCTGGCTTCCGGCATCCGACCATTGGGACTTTAGCCGATGAACCGCGACATCATCGCCAAGGCCGTGGGTCGGGACATGCGATGGGTGGTGGCGGATGATGTGCGCATCGTCCCATTATCCGATTTCCCGAGCGATGTCCGTCGTCGCTTGCGGCGCGGCAAAAAGTCGCGGATGGGAAGCCAATTCGTCGTTCATCGGCCACAGAGCCGCTCGGATCCCAAAGCCGTCAATGACGCTCTGCGGCGTATACTGCGGCGCTTCAAAAGGCCATCTTCATTTTTGCAGGTCGTCATTGAGTCGGCCGCGGCGGAAAAAGACGATCCGTTCATCACGCTACGGCGGCTCAAGCCGGCGGTCAAACGGCTCGTTTCCTCCGGCATCCTCGTCCGCGCCGACCGCCCCGGCGACGAACTGTTGCGTAAGATCGAACCGACGTTGCGAAGCGGCTCGCGATTGGGCGGCATCAAGATTCTCGTCTGCATGAGCACGACTATCGACTCAGAGGTATACCAGGCAGAGTCGGCCGGCAGGCGGCTCGTGCTTAAGCTCTGCCGCCCGCGTTTTTCTCTCGACGACGCCCGGCGCAGGGCGCACCGCCAGCTTTCCTCGGAGATAGCCGTTGCCAAGGCCTTGGATGGCAGCGCCGCCTGCCGACTCGTCGCGCGCGGCGTCTCAGGTGGCCGCGCTTACGCCGCGTTCGAATGGATCGAAGGTCCCGACATCGAGCGACATGCACGCCTGCTGCGAAAGACCGGCGGCCGAAGCCAGCTCCTCGCCCTTTGTTGCGATCTTCTTGACGCATTATCGTCGATCCACGATCGCGGCTACGTTCACGGGGACATCCACCCGCGCAACTTCATCGTCGAGAGCGGGCGGGCACGCGTGATCGACTTCGGGCTATCCTGCAAACTCGGACGCGGCGCTTATTCGTGCGGTTTTTCCGGGGTGTTCCAGTATCTGCCGCCGGAAGCAGCCGTGGCCTTCCTCGCGGGGAAGCGTACCTTCCAGCGCTCGCGCCGCAGCGAACTCTACTCCGCAGCCGCGCTCCTTTATCGCCTTCTTGCCGGCCGTCACTATGTCCGCACCGGGACGACAAAGAAGGAGACGGCCGCCATCATCCGCAGCGGTAATATCCGCCAGTTGGACTGGCCCGAGCTTCAGCCGATCTTTGAAAAAGCTCTTGCCAAGAAATCTTCCGCGCGCTACTCTTCTCTCAAGGCATTCCGTGACGCGTTGGCGCGGGCTGGGCACTTGCGCAAGGTGAAAATTAAGGCGAAGGCCGACACGAAGGCGTTGGAGCGCCTTCAGCGGTATGTGGATGATTATCTGGCAGAGTTGAGGCCGCTGACTTACGCCTCGCTTCCGCTCCTGCAAAAGGCGCCGTACGCTACCGTCGCCCATGGCGGCGCCGGCGTAGCCTCGGCACTTCTTCGAGCCGCCCAGCGCAGGGACGAGCCCGACCTCCTGGCTATGGCGTCGAACTGGATAGATCAAAGCTTGGCTGCTTTGGGGCGCGAAGACGCCCTCTACGATGACGGTAGGGAGTTCACGCGCGATCGCGTGGGAGATTGCTCTCTGCCGTTCTCAACGCTCGGTCTGAAGGTCGTGCAGGCGCAGATCGCTAGAGCGCAGGATGCGCCCATCATCGAGGAGGCGGCCCTTTGGGGTGTAGCCGCATGCTTTGCCAAGCGAAATCAGGCGCCGCCGCTCGACCTGTTCCTGGGCGCGCCCGGCCTTCTACTGGCATCCTCGCTCCTTCATGCGGAGAAGCCGGACCCTTCGACGTTAACCTGGGGCACGGTGGTCGCCAAGTCCATCCTCTCCGCGCGCGGCCCGGAGCCTGGGCCCGCTTGGGATGAGGTGAAGCCGATCGGCCTGGCGCACGGCTGGGCCGGTCTCTACTATTCCTTGCTGCAGTGGAGCTTGGTCTCCAACGCCGCCTTACCCGTATGGGTGGCCAGCGGCCTACACCGACTCGTCGACTGTGCCGTGACGACGCGGCCAGGCCTGGACTGGCCGATGCGGCGGACGGCGGATCGGCCCGAGTTCATGAACAGCCTCTGCAACGGCGCTCCGGGCCTAGCGATGACTTTCGCTCTAGCGTACGAGCGCTATCGAGACGGGCTCTTCCTCGAGGCTGCCCGCGCCGCCGGCCGGCGGGCGATGGGTCCCGGCTCGCCGATCGGACATCTCTGTTGCGGCGCCGTTGGAAGGGCATATGGCCTTTTGGCTGTCGATCGCATCGATCCCGGCGGCCCGTGGCGATCCGCCGCCCTGCGGTGCGCGGTGGAAAGCTTGGCTTGGCGCGGCCGCTCGGATTCTCCGCACGGGTTGCTCAAGGGACAGGGCGGCAATCTTTGTCTCGCCCTCGATCTGCTCTCCGGCGAAAAAGCCGCCTGTCCTATTTTGGAAATCGCATGATCGGCCTATTGGTCGCTGCCTCCCTGACGGGGTTCGAGCCGGCGGACCTTAGGCCGCTGGATCGTTTCATAGACGGCGCCGATGTCGTAGCCCTCGGCGAGGGGCGACATACCTCCGAGGGTTTTTATCAGGCGAAGTTCCAACTGATCAAATACTTGGTCGAGGTAAAGGGATTTCGCGTCGTTGCCTTCGAAAATCCGTGGCTTCGATCGCGAAAGACCGCCGATTATGTCGATGGCGGACGGGCGACCGAGCAGGAGGCTCTGGCCGGGCTGTTCGGCGTCTGGCGCTCCGAGACGGTGCGCGATCTGCTTTCTTGGCTGCGCCGCTACAACCAGGAGCACCCTGCTGATTCCGTGCGTTTCATCGGCTTTGACATGCAACAGCCCGCCGAGGACGTCGAGCAGTTGCGTGCCGCCATACCGGAAGCGGCTTTGTGCCCAGTCGACGCCGCCGCCCCACGGCAAGCCTACGAGCGCTGTCTTAAGGTGCTTGGCGCGGCCCAGGTCGAGCGACCGGGCGATAAGCTCTCGGCTCTGAGTCTGGCTGCTTGGCAGCGGATGACTTTGCTCGATCGTTATGAGAAAGGCGAGGAAACCTTCCAGAGTTGGGAGGTCCGTGACCAAGCGATGGCCCAACTCTTTCTGGCGCTCAGGCCGCCCAAAGCCAAGACCATCATTTGGGCCGCAAACGCCCACATTGCCGTGACGAAGATGGGCGTTGCTGTCGTTGCCGGCAAGGCCGTGCGGCCGAATGTGAAGCGCATGGGAACTTTTCTCGCGGCGAAGCTGGGACGACGATATGCTCCGATTGGACTCATCTCGTATGATGTTAAAACGAGTTGGCCGTCCATCCGAAACCAAGACCGGCCGAAGCAGAATGCGCTCGAAACCCGGCTGCTGCGCGAGGGGCATGTCTTTGCGCTGGTCGACACGGGGACTCTCGAGAAGGGCGCCATCGTCGAAGGGTATCCTTTCGCTATATACGACCTCCGGAAGGATTTCCGGGCTCTGATTTATCTCGACAACTCACCGCCCGGCCGCATGCTGCCGTAGCGGCTATTTTGCGGCAGTGTAGTGGAAAAGTTGCCAAGCCCTTGTCAAACCGTCGCGCTTCTGTTATTCTTGGCGGGCCGCAGACGACCGAGCCATAAGGCGAGGAAGTGCCGCCTCCTTAGTTCCGTTGGGGAGCGGCCGCTATTAAGGAGATTGGCATGAGCTATCGAGTGAAGAGAATCGATCCTTACTGGTTCAAGCATCCTATCCTCCCGATCACCGTTTTCGTCGGCGCCGCGCTGGCGCTCGGCGCGGGCTTCGCGAACAAGCCCCCGCTCGCAATCCTGGGCGCGGTCGTCGCGGCCGCCGCCATTCTCGTCTCCACGCGCCCCGCGATCACGGGGACCGTCATGCTGCTCGGCTTCCTCGGCGGCTTGGTGACGTTCGTGATCTCGCCGAACGCCTCGAACGCTTCCCTCAGCGCTCTGCAGAAAGCCATGTCGGTCGGCTTCTACACCCTCTTCTACGCGGTGCTGACCGAGGGCGCGCTGCTTCTGCTCGCCGTCGTCTACAACTTTTTCGCCGCGATCAGCTCGCTCGGCGGCCTCAGCCTCGAACTCGAGGATGAGGGCGGCACCGAGGACTGACGGCGCGATGAGAACCAGCGTCGTTTACGGCTCTCGCGAGCCGAACCGCGCGGCCGTCATTCTCGAGGCGCTTCAGGCCGCAGGGATGACCGTCACCGTCGCCCAGAAGGCCAAGGAAGTTCAGGGGCTGTTGGCGCACCGCGGCTGCGACCTCCTGATTCTGGGTCAAAAGCTCATCGACGAGGACGGAGTAAACCTCGTCAAGCAGCTGCGCGCCAAGGGCCCGGCCCGCCAGATGCCGATCGTCGCTCTGGTGGAACACGCCGATCAACCGGCAGTATCCTCCACTCCGTCCAAGCATGCCTATGCCCTGTTCGGCCGCTCGGGCCCATCCTCGGCTCCGGCGAGCGCGAAGGCGGTGGACAAGGTTTCCCTGCGTCTCGCGTTCTTCCAGGCGGGTGCCGACGAGTGTCTCTCGCTCAACTGGGACGCGGCCGAATGTTTGGCGCGCATCAAGGCGGTGCTGCGCCGCACCCAGGTCAACGCCTCCGAGGAAATCATCAACATGGGGGAGATCGAGCTCAATCTGACGAGCTACACCCTCCATATTTCGAAGAAACGCGTCCCGCTGACATCGAAGGAACTCGACCTGCTCTATGTCTTCCTGAGCTCCGCCAATCGCGTTCTCTCCCGCCCGTACTTGATCGAGCGCGTCTGGGGCTACAACTATTTCGGCTCGCCGCGCACGGTGGACGTGCATGTTCGCCGTCTTCGCGAGAAGCTCGGCGTCGCGGCGAAGTATATTACCACCATCCCCTGCGTCGGCTACAAGCTCGTTCCCCCCGGCGGGGAAATGAGGAGATAACATGGCGAAGCTTCCCAAATTGCTGATCATCGACGACGACGCCCACCTCCGCGAAAGTCTCGCCGAGGTGCTCGAGCTCGACGGTTTCGAGTGCCACCAGGCCGGCGCGGCTAAGGAAGGCATCGCGGCCGCCGCCAAGGTCGAGCCGGACGCCGTGATCATGGACATCCAATTGCCGGATTCGTCGGGCTTCCAGATATGCCAGGAGCTGCGCAAGCGCTCCAAGATCACGATCCTGATCATGATGACCGGACGCTTTCTCTCGTCGGAGGAGAAGAAGCAGGGTTTCGAGTTGGGGGCCGATGAATACATCACCAAGCCCTTCGACCTCGCCGAGCTCTCGGCTCGCATCAAACAACTCCTTTCGCGGAACGTCGCGAAAGGATAAATAGTCGCCCTCCACCGCAACAAATTCGTGTTCCGAATCCGACATAATTCGGGCACGGAACGATAACTTATGGCACTCAGGAACCGCGGCAAGCTCGCCTATAAGATTCTCTTCTGGTTCCTGCTCATTTCCCTGACGCCGATGATTTTCGTCGGCTGGCATCTCGTCGGGATCACCCAGCAGTCCCTGCGCAAGGAGACGCTCGCGATGCAGGAGTCGCTCGCCGTCGGCTTCTCCGACACGACCTACAAATACGTCACGACTTTCCGCAACGTGTTGACCGAGACCGCCGGTCTCGAGGACTTCATCTCGATGAACCCCGGCAAACAGCAGCAGTACCTGAACCGGATTCTCCAGATTCACTTCGCGGTTTTGGAATTGTCGGTCTTGAATGAGACGGGCGTCGAGGCGCTGCGCCTCGGGCGCTTTTTGGGACCAAACCCCGAGATGCGGGACTTCCGGGGAGAGGAGCTTTTTACGGTCGCGATGGGGCCCCGCGGCCAGTTCATCGGGCGTCTCGAGCGTTTCCAGGGGTTGTACCCGACCGTGACCATCTCCGTTCCCATCATCGACCAGCGCGTGCAGCCCGCGAAGTCCGTCGGCGTCGTCGCGGCGCGCGTGAGTCTCAACGGCCTCTCCACCATGCTCGCCATGGAGTTTCCGGCCTCGGGCAAGAGCCAGGCCGCCGTCATGACGCGCGACGGCTTCCTGATCGCGCACTCCGACCCGCGCGAAATCTACAGACCCGACGCGCGCATGCCGCCCGAGGTTGAGAAGGTGCTGACTTCGCAAGGCGACGTCAAAGGGGGCGGGGAAATCGCGATCGAAGGGGGCAAGCGGCTCCTGGGCGCGTTCAGCCTCATCGACAAGCTTGACTGGATCGTCTATGTCCAGCAGCCGGTCGAGGCGGCCTATCAAACCGCGTCCGACATGAAGGCGCAAATTCTGCGCGTGCTGATCTGGGTCGTCTTATTCACCGTCTTGTTGTCTCTTGCTGTTGCCGGTCACATTACCCAGCCCATCCGCATCCTGAAGGAAGCCGCCGACCGTCTTGGTAAAGGCCAGTTCGAAGACTTGCCCGAGGTCGTGACCACCAACGATGAGATCGGCGATCTGGCCCAGACCTTTCTCGGCATGAGCGAATCGCTCAAGGAAAAGACCGGCGAGCTCATTCACGCGAAACAGGAGCTCGAGAAGTTCACCAAGTTCCTCGAGAAGCGCGTCGACTCCCGCACCCGCGAGCTCAAGGCCGCGCAGGACGAACTGATCAAGAAGGAACGGCTCGCCGCGATCGGACAGATGGCCTCCGTGGTCGGCCACGAGATCCGCAATCCCCTCGCGGTCATCAACAACTCGATCTACTTCATCAAGACCAAGCTCGGCACCGGCGGCGAGCCCGACGTGAAGATCACCAAACACATCAAGATCATCGAGTCTGAGATTCAGCAGGCCAACGGCATCATCAACGAAATACTCACCTATTCGCGCCAACGCGAGCTTCAGCTTGAGAAGGTCCGCCTCAACGACTGGCTCGAGGAGCTTCTCTCGGTCTATCCCTTTCCTCCGCACATTCAGGTGGAGAAGCATTTTGATCCGGCCAATCCTTTGGTGGAGATCGATAAGACGGAGATGCAGCAGGCCGTGCGCAACCTCATCGGCAACGGCATCGAGGTGATGCCCGCGCCGAAGGGGGGCACAGTCACGGTTCGCGTTGTGATCCCCGAGACCGGCTGGGTGCGCATCGACATCGTCGACGCCGGCAGCGGGATTGCGCAGGACGTCCTCGACAAGATATTCGCCCCATTCTTCACGACGAAGGCGCGCGGCACGGGTCTCGGTCTGGCCGTCGTGCGCAAGGTGGTCGACCATCACAAGGGGAAAGTGGACGTGGAGAGCGTTGTGGGCGCCGGCACGACGTTCAAGCTCTACCTCCCGACGACGGCGGCCTGACACCGCCAGCTCGACGGCGGCCTGAGGCAGAATGAAAGGAAAGATACTGATCGTCGACGATGACGCGAACATGCGCGAGAGCGTGAATGACAACCTCGAGGTCGAGGGCTACGAGACGGCCTCGGCTTCGAGCGCGGCCGAAGCCGTTTTGCAGGTTAAGAAAACTCAATTCGACGTCATCCTGATGGACTACAACCTGACCGACGGCACCGGCATCGACGCAATCCAGCAGATTCGCGCGCTCAACTCCGAAAGCCAGATACTGATGATCACGGCTCACGCCAACCTCGACACGGCGCTCAAGGCGATCCAGGAGTCCGTCGACGACTTCCTGACCAAGCCCGTCAACTTCGACCACCTCAAGCGCGCCATCGCCAAGTCGCTCGAGAAGATGCGGCTCAAGCAGGAACTGAAGAGCGCCAACGACAAGAACCTGCGCCTGTCAGCGATGAAGTCGAAGTTCATGTCGATGGCCTCCCACGATTTGTCCAATTCGTTGATGACTTTGCAGGTCAGCTTCGAGATGCTGAGCGCTTCGCTCAAGCCCGATGAAGAGCAGCAAAAGAAGATGCGCTACATCTCCAACGGCATCGGCCAGATCTCGCGCCTCATCGAGGACCTCGTGGATTGGGCCTCGATCGAGCAGGGAAAATTCCGCCTTGAGACCAATCTGTTCGACGCCGGTTCGCTCGTCGAGGAAACCGCGGTGGGGCCCTCGGCCCGCGCGGCCGTGCGCGGGCTGACCCTCAAGACCGTGTTCGCGCCCGGTCTGCCGACGATCGCGGCCGACAAGAAGCGCCTGTCCCAGGTCTTAAATAATCTTCTTGAAAACGCGATTCGGCATACCCCCAAAGGCGGGACGGTTACGGTGAGCGCCGAGAAGGACGCCGCCGGCGTGCGCTTCGCGGTGCGGGACACCGGCGACGGGATCGCCCCTGAAGAGGTCGGCAAGCTGTTTCAGAGTTTTTATCAGGGCGAGAGCGCTTCCGGCGGCGGACGGCTCGGCTTGGGGCTTTCCATCTCGCGCGAGATCGTGGACAGTCACGGAGGACGCATCTGGGTCGAGAGCGAAGGCCTTGGGAAAGGCGCGGCGTTCCTTTTCACGGTACCCCTGCGCAAGGCTTGAGCCCCGGGGCTTGACTTTCTATGTAAATCGCTCATAATTTCGACCGTGCCCTAAGGTTGGGAGCTGGCTCTTCCAAAATCCATCTGTAAAGGGATATGATAAGCGAGCGCATCGTTGAGGAGGATCGAAATGGCTTCGAAGGGTCCGAAAAAAAGGGTGAAGGTGCTGATCGCCGACGACCAGACGCTTTTTCGTGAAGGCATCAAGGATTTGCTCGAGAACGAGAGGATCATCGAGGTCGTCGGCGAAGCCGCCGACGGACAGGAAGCGGTGCGCTTGGCCCGCAAGCTTAAACCTGATGTGATTCTGATGGACATCAAGCTCCCGCATCTCGATGGCGTCGCCGCGACGCGGCTCATCCGCAAGGAGTGCCCGAACACGAACGTCCTTATTCTTTCCTCCTACGAAGATGAGGCGCACGTGATGGAATCGATCCAGGCCGGCGCCAACGGCTACCTGTCCAAGATGCTTCCCGCCGCGGAACTCGTCAACGCGCTCAAAGCCTTCGCCAACGACGGCGTGATGATTCCTCAGCAGATGATGGGCAAGCTCCTTCAGGGTCTGCGTCAGATGGCCAACGGCGACGGCAACTCGCCCGTCGCGCTGACGAAGACCGAAATTCGTGTGCTCGTGCTTCTTGGAACCGGCAAGTCGAACAAGGAGATCGCGGCGAAGATGGAGTGCTCGGTCAAGACCATCAAAAATCATCTCAACGCGATTTTTCAGAAGCTCGAGGTCAGCAACCGGACCGAGGCCGTCGTCAAAGGCATCGAGATGGGCTTGATCTCGCCCGAAGATCCCAACTGAAGGAAGTGGTGTCAGGCCTTCCAGTTTTCAGTATTTCTATGGTGGCTTCCAATTGAAATACTGAAAACTGGAAGGCCTGACACCATTACCATGACGAAAGAGGAATTCGCCTCCCAACTCGAACACGGCGCCCTTCAGGCCGGGGCGCTGCCCGTGACGTCGGCGATTCTGCGCTGGACGGCCGATCAGCTCAAGCGCGGCGAGCCCGCCTGGTGGAAGCCGATCGCCAAGGCCTGGGAAAAGCGGACCTTTGTGGCTTGGAACGAGGCATGGGGCCTCTATCTCCCTTGTCTCCACTTCGAGGCTCTCAACGACGCCGAGTGCCAGCTCGTGCCGTACTTCCCGTCGTGCGGTGGGACCGCGGAGGCCGACCCGTCCGTCGCGCTCGCCCGCTTCCTGGCCTCGCCCCCGCCGTCGTTCTTCGAGAACCTCAAGAGCGGCCACCGGCGCACCTACATCCAGGGCCGAGCGATGATGTGGATGGTGCCCGCGATGTTCTTCTTTCAAAGACGCGATCTCCCCTACTATCTCGTCGAGGTCAACGCGGGCGCGGGCATCAACATGGCCGCCGACGCCGTGATTCCGCTAAAAAACTTCGACTCGGCGCTCATCGCCGCGCGCGTGGGGCTGGATTACCGCCCGCTCCAGAGCGAGGACATCCTGGACCGGCGCTGGCTCACCGCCGGCATCTGGCCCGACAATCTCGAGGCGATCACCGAGCTCGACGCGGCGCTCGACAAAATCGCCCAACTGACCCGCGCCGAGGCGGCCTTTCTTCAGCTCGCCGCCTGCCCGCCCGAAAAGGCCGCGTCCTTCGTCACCAAGAACATTCCGTCAGACGATCCCGAGGTCGGCCTCCTGGTCTACAACATGGGCACGACCGCGCGCATGTCCGACGCCGATTACGCGGCATACGCGGCGAACATGACCGTGATGCTCAAGAGTTGGGGGGAACGCGCTCTGTGGGTCGAGGCGGAGACTGTGCGCGGCGAGACCTACTCCATGACGACGCAATTGCGCGTGCACCGCATCCTCGGCGGTGAGCTCCGCAGCCTGGTGATGGCCAGCATCGATCTCGAGAAGTCCACCCACCAATACAGCGAGGCCAGCGCCGCCTTCCTCGGCCCCGAAGTGCCTCCCGTGCCCTCCCCTAACAAGTAACCGTTTTTTTACCTATTGGGCATTGAATTTCGGCCCAAAGAGACCATAATGTCCCGTATGAGGCCCTGGAAGTCCCGGGCGGGGCAGATCGTCATTCCGGCGATGCTGCTTTTCCCGACTTTGTTCCTGTTCGTCTATCTCATCTACGAGACGGCGAAGCTGTCGCGCGAGAAGATCAAGCATCAGTTCGCCATGGACGCCGCGGCCTTCGTCGAGGCGACGAACTACTCCGACTTTCTCAACCGCACCGCCTACGTCAACGGCGCTTTTCCGATGCGCATCTTCGAGCAGGGCTACGACGACTTCCCCGCGGAGTGCGAAGGCAAGGTCGAACACTGCGATAAGATCACCTACGCCGAAATCCTCTACGCGAACGGCGTCTTCCCGCGCAGCAACTCCGGCAAGAAGGAGTTCACGGGCAGCGACGACAAGTGGGACATCGCATACGGCGGCACCGGCATCGGCAAGAATTCCTCGAGCCCGGTCCTTCAAGACCCGGTCATCCTGTTCACGATGGACAACGCCAATAAGTTTTGGCATCCGTGGGACCTCGCGACCGAGGTCTACAAGCTCTACGTGCAGGTCTTCTCTTTGCTCGGCTCGGTCGAGGACGCGCAGTGGCAGGTCCTCAAGCGCTTGACCAAGGACTCAAACCACAGCTTCCTGCAGAAGTCCTACTGGCTCAATACCGGCGATCCCGCCAGCTACGGTGCCGCGCTCGCGCAGAGCTTCGATGCGGCATTGGGCTCGTTCGATACGACGGCGCATTGCGCGCGCAAGCTCATCTACCACGGCAACCGTCACTTGGGCGGCACCGGCATCCAGCAGTACCGCGTCTTCGGCACCGATCCGCCCGCCGACCTTCCCGATTCGCCCGGCTGCACGGGCGGCGGTTTGTTCCAAATGCAGACCGTCAAGGACAGTTCCATCAACGCCCTCAGCAAGCCCGGGGGCACGGAGTATCCGGGCCTGTCTTTGACCTTGGCCTGGCAGATTCCGGGCAAGAACTACTTCAACGTGGACTTCGCAAACAGGCCTCAGGATTTCAAGAACGGCGTGCCCGAATTGCACACGACCGTGTCCGTCGGCGCGAACAACCCGAACGCGAAGGTTTGGCCGTTTCCGACGCCCAAGTTCCAGGTGAGGCAGTTCCCGTGAGACGGCTCGGCCGGCGCGGTCAAGCCACGACTGAAGTGGCACTTCTCTTCCCGATCTTCGTTTTCTTCCTGCTCGCCTTCGCCAAGGTCTTTGCACTTCTCATCCTCATGCAGAAGCTGGAGATCGCGTCCTTCTACGCCGCCCGCAGATGGCAGCTCGAGTCGCACCGCAACGCCGCCCACGAGGCCTGGGACGAAAGCACTTTGCGCCCGCACATCCAGGAGCGCGTTCTGACCTATCTCGGCTACGGCACCACCGCGGCGAAGTTCCTCGACCTCGTCGATTACTGCAAAGCGACGGCGAACTGCCCGAACAAGCCCGGCGTCACCGTCCAGCGCACCCAGGTCTGGAACGTCGTCACCGTGACCGCCTGCACCAAGCCGCTGCAGATGCCGTTCTACAAGACCACCGGCTTCGTCGTTTGCTCCACGAAGTATGTGCCCAACCGCGATCGCCCGATCGCCTTCGTCCTCCCCGGCGTCACTCCCTGACGCCAATAGCCTCTCTTTCGGGGCCTTGACAAATAAGAGCAATCTGCTATCCTCTTGAGTGTGAGGCTGAAGGGGCGCGAGCGCCTGATGCAATTTTACCTCAAGCACAAAGACGCCGAGCGGCCCTTGAAGACCTGGGCTCAAACCATTGAGTTAAACGAGTTCAAGCACTTTATGGACCTCAAGCAATCCTTCAGTTCGGCTGACTTCGTCAGACCGCATACCGTGTTCGACATTTCGGGCAACAAATACCGGCTTATCGCGCTGTTGAGTATCAACTGGACGCCGTTTCGATCGAGCGTGTGCTGACGCACAAGGAATACGACCTGGGCAAATGGAGAGTCTGACATGACGACCGCGACCCTGGAGAGACAATTGAAGCCCTTGGCCGTCCCCCTTGAGGGGGAACTGCTCAAGCGGCTCTATTTCCGCCTGCCGCCCCGCCCCATCACCAGTAAGAAGATGCACTCGTCCTACTCCTCAGCCGTCAGCCTCCTGATGAAGGCCCTCCTGGAAAAAGATGGACTCCCCGCAACAGACCAGTACGCGATTCGGGACTACCTGAAGGCCGTTTTCCCTTTCGTGGAGGAGTTCGAAAAGAAGGCCTTCCCACTCGGCAAATCTTCGCCTGAAGACATGCTCCGCTTCCTCATGGATCAGAACGACCTGACCCAGTACGATCTCGCTAAGGAACTCGGCGGCCAGCCGGTGGTTTCGGCCGTTCTGCGCGGCAAGCGCAAACTGACTCGGGAGCATATCGAACGCCTGTGCGCACGCTTCCATGTCAGCGCCGCGACCTTCTATCCCGCCGTTTCATGACGGAGTCGGAACAATTGCTATGATGGGCGGGTCGTAGGACGATAGGAGACCGTATGACCCGTAGGACGCGACCATGAATTGGGCTAAGTTCAGACTTTGGTGGGAGTTCTACTGGATCCACGTCGCCCTCGCCTTCATCGTGCTGGCCGCCGTCCTTCTCCCCCTCTGGTACCTGACCCGGCTCGAGGAAAGCGTCGCCCGCTACATCATCGGGTTCAACGTGATCTCGCTGCCGTCGAGCATCATCAACTCGCTGATCTTCGTCTTCTTCCTTTATACGTTCCAGTACGGCGGCCTCGCCGACATCAGCAAGAAGAAGGTCGATCCGACCAAGATCAACGTCAAGTTCAGCGACGTCGTCGGCCTCGCCGAGCCCAAGCGCGAGGCCTGGGAGATCGTCCAGCTCATCAAGGACCGCGCTTTGCTGCGCAAGATCGGCGGCAAGATCATCCGCGGCATGGTGCTGGCGGGCCCGCCCGGCTGCGGCAAGACCTTGCTCGCCAAGGCCATCGCGACCGAGGCCGGCGTGCCGTTCTTGACCACCTCGGCCTCCGAGTTCATCGAGATTTTCGTCGGCACGGGCGCTTCCCGCGTGCGCAAGATCTTCCGCCGCGCCCGGCTCTACGCCCAGGCCTACGGCGTCTGCATCCTCTTTATCGACGAGATCGAGGTCATCGGCCAGAAGCGCCGCTTCGGCGGCATGATGGACGGCGGCACCTCCGAGTCGAACAGCACCCTCAACCAGCTCTTAGTCGAGATGGACGGCCTCAACGAGACCGAAGCCGATGTGGTCGTCATCGCCGCGACCAACGCCCGGCTCAGCATTCTCGACGAGGCTTTGGTCCGTCCCGGGCGCCTGGACCGCACGATCCGCGTGGACCTGCCCAACCTCAAGGAGCGTCTGGAGACATTCGAGTACTACGCCAAAAAGCTCAAGTGCGACCCCTCCATCGATCTTGCGCGCTTGGCGCGCAAGACGGTTCGATATTCGCCGGCGTCCATCGAGAACGTCCTCAAGGAAGCGGCTCTGATCGCGACTCGCGAGCGCCGCGAGCTCATAACCTATAAAGACTGCGTGGCGGCGCTCGACCGCATCGAGCTCGGCATCGCGCACCGGGTCAGCATGACCGTCAAGGAGCGCGAGATGACGGCCTTTCACGAGGCCGGCCACCTTGTGCAGATGTATCTTGAACACCCGACGCGCGACGTCTTCAAGGCGTCCATCATCGAGCGCGGCGGCGTGCTCGGCGTCGTGCACTCCGTGCCCCGCGGCGAGATTATTTTGGACGACTCGGCCTCTTTATACGCCAACATCAAGGTTTCCCTCGGCGGCTACCTGGCCGAGAAGATCAAGTACGGCGTCACCACCGAGGGGGTCGGCTCCGACTTCACCAATGCGATGAGCCACGCGCACTGGATGGTCTGGTCCATCGGCATGGGCGAAAGCGGCTACGTGGGCAACTACGCGACCATGCCTTGGGAGCACATCTCCGAGGACGTCAAGCGCAGCCTGAATGCCGACACCAATAAGATCCTGCGCAACGCCATCGCCGAGGTCGATAAGACCTTGCGCGCCGAGTGGCACATCGTGGAGCGCTTCGCCGGCGAGCTGCTTAAGCGCGAGGAGCTCGACTACGACGAGATCGTGGAGATCTTCAAGGAGTACGGCAAGCAGCCGCGCCCCCTGCTCGAGTCCGTTTAAGTTAAGTGGTGTCAGGCTTGCCAGATTGCAGTATTTCTCAGACACCTTCCGGTAAAAATACTGCAATCTGGCA
>OBEQ012780151.1_pt1 | contig 50421 bp, 59 predicted proteins | sample 1670901 | NCBI WGS metagenome assembly OBEQ01 (sample SAMEA104232315, study PRJEB22302) | groundwater metagenome | biome: forest; feature: aquifer; material: groundwater | place: USA | collected 2011-08-07 | depth 5.4 m
CCTCGCTCTGAAGAGCGAGGCTTGAAAAGAGACGCTTTCTTATCCCCGCACTTTGAGACATAAATAGGCTAGAAAGCCATTCATCCTCGTCTTAAAAGACGAGGCTTTCTGGCCTATTTAATGTAATTCTCGAGGAAGCTCGACTTTATGATGGTAGTGCTTCGGATTACTTAAGTGTTTCTGTCTTCCGTAATATCTCCACCGTCTCTTTCAACGTCTTCAACACAATTCCTAAATCTTTTTCATTTGTCCCTTTGCCAAATGTGAAACGGATTGTTCCACGTGCCATCGCTTTAGGCAAATGCAACGCTTCCAACACATGACTAATAGCCACAGAATTTGCTGTACAGGCACTGCCTGCAGAAACATAAATTCCCTGCTCGCCAAGTGCCTTTAAGAGAGTTTCTGCATCAATGTCGGCAAAAGAAATATTAACATTATTTGGTAAACGCTGCGTGGGATGGCCATTTAATGTGCAACGAGGAATCGCTTTCAAGACTTTCTCAATAAATTGATCCCGCAACGTAGTTAAGCGCTCCGATTCTTGTTTCCTTTCCAATTGTGCCAACCCCAACGCTTTACTGAATCCAATTATTCCCGAAACATTCTCCGTCCCTCCTCGTAAACCAAATTCTTGGCCGCCGCCAAAAATCAACGGCGCAAGATTAATTTCTTTACGCACATACAACATCCCAATTCCTTTCGGACCATACATTTTACTGCCATTCAACGTCAGCAAATCAACATCTAAGTTCCTAACAGAGAGATCTAACGCACCAGTCGCTTGACAGGCATCCGTATGAAAGAATATCTTCTTCTGACGCGCCATCTTGCCGATCTCAGCGATCTGCTGAATCGTCCCAATCTCATTGTTGGCATACATCACCGAAATAAGAATCGTCTTCTTTGTAATTGCTTTTTCAACATCACGTGGATTAATTCTACCGAAATTATCGACATCAAGATAGGTCACCATACAATGTCCCGATTCTTCCAAAAATCGGCACGTCTCCAGAACTGCTTTGTGCTCAATCTTCGTTGTAATGATATGATTCCCTTTCTTTTTATAAGCATGAGCAATTCCTTGCAGAGCAAGATTAATACTCTCCGTGCCGCTCCCCGTGAAAATAATTTTTGAAGAATCTTCCGCTTCAAGAAGAGACGCTACCTTCTTTCGCGCTGTTTCCACAGCTTCTTTAGCTTTTTTTCCAGCTGGATGAACACTACCAGGATTAGCATAAAAGGGATAAAAATAAGGCTCCATCGCGATTAATACTTCTTTACGAACGGGTGTGGCAGCGGCATAATCGAGATAAATGGGTTTCATAAAAGAGAGAATATATCATACTATTTAAAAGATTATAGAAATTTTATTGAGAAAATAAGAATTTATTGAAAAAAAATATCCGTATCCCAACGTGATAGGAAAGCTTTCTCTAATTCTTCCTCATAAGCGGCATTACGGAGATTTTTTCTACCTTCGTTGATAACTTCTTCTGAATCTCTTACTTCAGGAACAATATCAGCCGCCAGAACTTCATCGCCATCTCGTTTATCAGTTCGTGATTCTCTTAAGTGATACGAAAGACCAGAATATTCTGGAGCAGCTTCCTCCATTGCCAAAAGATCAAAGGTATCCAATTCAACTGGTTCTTTCTGAGGTTTCGATTTTTCTACGCCATTCATTCTTAGAACTGTTTCCAGAGCATCTTCATAAGAGCTTTTCTTCTTTACAATGTCTTCAGTATAAACTTCATCTTTAATGAACTCAGAAGCTAAAACAGTATTACCATTACTTTGGTAAGAGAGCGTTCCTTCTCTCTCAGCGGTAGCTAGTTTTTGATATTTATTTTCTTTCTTCTTCCTATTGCGATAATAATTTACGGTTGCAATAGCACTGCGATATTCTCTCCGAGCGCTGTTATCAACCCCGCTCGTGTTCTTTTGAGTTTGATATTGCTCTTTCAACGAAACGCTTAATTCAGCTAAATCATCAAAAGACAAATGGTTTAATTCTCTCTTAACATACGTTTTAACACCGCCTAACGTGCCTTGAAAATCATATTTACTTAATCCCGAAATAATTGATTGATAGTCTTTGTCAGCTATTTGCCGCTGCGTTGCAATAACTTGATCGTAAAACTGCTTAGTACGAGGCGCAGTCTGCTCGCTACCAACAAGGGCATCTAGTCCACTATTTTGTCTTGGGGTATAATTTGCCATTTTGTTTTAACTACTACGAAGTGTCTAAATTAGTGTTATTTATAAACCTTTCGCTGGAATTTCACCAATGGAGAGCAATTCAAAATAAATAACCTTTACCGCAGTTTTGCCGTCAACCAGTCGATGATAATACCCCGTAAATTCAGCATAGAGCTCTTCTCTAGAAGCATATTTCTGATGTCCCTCAAAATCATCTGCCTGAAGATCATCAAATATCTTCTCTTCAACGGAGAGAATCTTTGCTCGCGCAAATTCTATTTTTGTCTCCCAGATCAATAACAAAACAACATCACCGGTAGACAAATTTTTTTCATCAAACAGCCGCTTTGTTCTCGTCTTTCGTCCTGCGAGAATCTCTTTACTCAGATGCTCACGGAATTTCAAAGTTTTCATAAGAAGAAGAAAAAAAGAAGTTCTTTAAAAAAGTAACTAAAAAAGGTAAGTAATATGTCTCCTTGAGAAAAAGAAGAGCAGACCGCGAGTTCGGTCGATTTTCTGTAGTTCAAATTTCTGGACAATCGTCGTGTTCTCGAAGAAAATCGCCTATTAACTAATCGTATGATCGCCGTGCCTCACTCACAACAATTTGGTCTTGCTCTTCTTTTTCCACCCAACATATTACTTACCCAAAAAAAAATCAGTACCAACTACGACTCGGCTTCAACAACAGCTTCTCCTCTGTTCCGGCAATCTCGTCCAACAATTTGTACGTCGAACCAGTCGATAGTCGCATTGATTGTAAAGAAGGAATTGCTCCCGAAATCTCGCGATCAAGAGCACTATCACCGCTCACAAACTCCTCTGCTGAACGGAAAACATCCGCCGCGACACGTCGCGCATAGACTGTTGCCATTAACACAGATTGATTCCCTCTTTGCTCTTGCCAGGATAATCCTTCCGTTGACGCTCGCGCAAACTCTCCCAACTGATGCGCCGCTTCTATTTGACTGCGCATTTTCGCCAAACCAAATTGAATACTTTGATTTGCATCAAATTCACCGCTCTTACGACAATGATCCAGAAGCGCGCCATACACTTCTGAAGCGCGACCAACACTTGAAACATAATCCGTTGATAATCCCGCGATCGCTCGTTTTGTTAACGGCTGCAACTTTCTTGCAATCGTCTGCAATTGGATATTCTCCGTCCCTTCCCAGATCGGAAAAACAGCGGCAGCATTAGCATACATTGACATTCCCGCATCATTCATGTAACCGTCACCGCCAAATATCTCCAACGCTCGACGACAAACGCGAACAGCCGTATCGGCAGCAAGATATTTAGCCATCGATGCTTCTTCTTCAGGAAAACCTTTTAATTCACCGCTGCAAATACGATCCAACATTCGACCAGAGGAATACGTCAATTGTGCAGCCGCCTCTAATTCTATTCGCATCTCCGCTAACGCGTGGCGAATTGCTTGAAATTGAATCAATGGCTTGCCACGAATTTTTTTAGTCTCCGTCGCTGCGTTCAACGCTTCATCATAAGCATGATTAGCAATCCCTAATGCCAGAGCTGCAACAACCGGACGACTCGTATCAAGTGTCATCTTCATCACTCGCTGCATTTCCATCATTTCCTCCATACTTTTGGCATGCATCCCTAACATCGCATCCTTGTGGACACGACAATTATCGAGAATAACTTCACGCGTATCCGACGCATGAAGACCCATTTTATCATAAGGTTGACCAACTTGATAACCCTGATTATCTCCTCTCACAATAAATGCGCGAATACCTTGTCTATTACCAACATCAAACATTTGCGCCATCACTACGGCATAGCCCCTCACTCCAGCATCTTTTACATGACCTGCACCAGTAATGAATGCCTTCGTTCCGTTGAGAATAAAATAATCTCCATCAATAACGGCCTTTGTTCTGATCTGCATGGCATCACTGCCTACACCTGCTTCAGTTAGCGCAAACGCAAAACGAGCCGGCATTTCTCCTTCCATTACCTTCCTAATTTCAGCCTGTTGTTGCGGTGAACCTGCGCGGAGAATAGCAGCCAGTGGTAGGCCGGGACCAATTAATGTAATTGCCGCAGAAGGTGACTTGCACAATCGCTCAGCAATCATCATCATTGAAACCGTATCATACGGAAACTTGCCATCTTCCCCGGGGATATAGAGAGAGGTAAAACCCATATTTTGATGTGCATCTTTTAAAACAGCATCACTGATGGTTCCATTGCGTTCATCTTTTAATATCTCTTCTAATCTCGGAAAATGACGTTCAGCAAACTTATCAGCAGCTCTTCGGAAATCTAATTGGTCTTCAGTAAATGTTGGCATAAGGACACCTCGACTGGTTTTGTAGATAAAAATGATTAAAGGTTAATAAAAGTAGTGAAAGAAAGGGGGGTTAACAATTGTGAAGAGGCTAGATAAAAAGAGAATTATCTTGAACTGAAATAGCACAATCACATTTATATACCTCTAAACCCTCCTTTTCCCTTATGAAAAGAGAGGTACCAGTCTGGGCTCTTCCTACAGCCGAAGTCTTGAGCAAAACAGAAACATCAGCCAAAGGACTAACCCACCAAGAAGCACTGCAACGTCTTCAACAGCACGGCAAAAATGAACTAGCTAAAGAAAAGCGTCTGCCAGGCTGGTTGATTCTCGCACTTCAATTTCGCAGCCCGCTGGTTCTCATTCTTGTCGCCGCTGCCATCATCGCTTATTTTCTCGGAGATCATCTTGATGCTATTGTCATTATTTGTATCGTCATCCTCAACGCCAGCTTAGGCTTTTATCAAGAATACAAGGCAGAACGTTCCCTCCGAGAGTTGCGAAAATTTATTAGTCATCACAATCACGTCCTACGTGAAGGAACAATCGTCTCAATCGACAGCAAAGAAATCGTACCCGGCGATATCATCTATCTTCAACGCGGTGATATTATTCCTGCTGATATTCGACTCTATCAAGTCAATGGTTTAACAACAGAAGAATCCCCACTAACAGGAGAATCTCTTCCTGTTGAGAAAACAGATAAGACCATCAACGCTAATTTCTCTCTACCTCAAGATCTTAAGAATATGGCCCTCGCCGGAACAACCGTAGCTAGTGGCACAGCAGAAGGGATTGTCATTTCAACTGGAAGCAAAACGTTTCTCGGAAAAACCGCTCACTATCTTGCTCAAGAAGAAACGCACGGGGACTTTCATGCAGGAATTATTAAATTCAGCAACTTCCTTCTTAAAGTTGTTCTCGTCGCCACAATCATTGTATTCGCCATCAACGCCTTCTTGCAGAAAGAAATCATCACATCGTTTCTTTTTGCTATCGCCTTGGCCGTAGGAATAACTCCCGAAGTTCTCCCAATCATTATTACTGTCGCACTCTCTAACGGCGCGCAAAATATGGCCAAAGAAAAGGTCATTACAAAAAAACTTGCTTCCATCGAAGACCTCGGCAACATGGACATTTTATGCTCAGATAAGACTGGTACACTGACGGAAGGAACAGTCTCTTTAACTTCCTTCGTTGATCTTAACAAAAAAAATAACTCAAAAATCCTCCTCTATGGATTTCTCTGTAATTCCATCAAGAAAGATAAGCAGCATGCTTCTTTTGAGAATCCCATTGATCGGGCAATTTGGCAAAGTCCTGCCGTAAAAGAAATCGAAACAGAAGCTCTTCACTATCTTCATCTAGGAGAAAATGAGTTTGACTATCTTAGAAGAAGAATGAGTGTTCTCGTTGAGAAAGAGAACGTAAAAACATTAATCGTCAAAGGCGCGCCCGAAGCACTGTTAAAGAATTGCCGATTTATCGAGAGAAAAGGTAAAGTTAAACTTACGCCCGCACTTCGCAAGACGATTGAACAACAGATTATCAACTACGAAAAAGACGGCTTGAAACCCATCGCCATTGCCGAACGGAGAATAACCACCCCTGCCGCAACGAAAGAAGATGAAGAAGATCTTACCCTCGTCGGCTTCTTATTGTTCCATGATCCACCAAAAAAAAGTGTAAGAGAGGCATTACAAATTCTCCAGAAATTGGATGTTAGAATTAAAATTATCACTGGTGATAGTGAAGAGATCACACGCCACATTTGTCAGGAAGTAAAATTGGCCATCGCTGAAGATAAAATTATTCTCGGCAGCGATTTAGAAAAAATGAATCCTGCCGCACTAATCTCTGCAACTGCCCGCTACAACATCTTTGCCCGCGTCTCTCCTGAACAGAAATTGAAAATCGTCAAGGCGCTGCAACAACAAGGTCATGTTGTCGGCTTCTTAGGAGATGGTATTAACGACGCTCCGGCCCTTCATCAAGCCGACGTGGGCATCTCTGTCAACAGCGCCTCGCCGGTTGCTAAAGGCACAGCCGACATTATTCTCCTCCACAAAAGTCTCCACGTTCTCTCACAAGGAATCCGTGAAGGGAGAAAAACATTTAGCAACATCATGAAATATGTCTTTAACACCATCAGCGCCAACTTTGGCAACATGTTTACGATTGCCATCACCTCGTTCTTCCTCCGTTTTATACCCCTCCTCCCCTCGCAAATCTTGCTTGCCAACTTTATTACCGACTTTCCCATGCTCACCTTGTCCAAAGATCAAGTCGATGAAGATCTTCTCCACAAACCGCGACGCTGGAATATTAAAGTAATCAGTAAATTTATGTACGTTTTTGGTGTTATTAGCAGCGTCTTCGATTTGCTCTTGATCATCCCGTTAATCTTTATCTTTAAAGTTGCACCCAGTTTGTTTAGGACTGCCTGGTTTACACTTTCTATCTTGACGGAAATTGTCAGCACATTCATTCTCCGGACACAAAAGGCATTTTACAAGAGTAAAGTCAGTCTCTGGCTGGTGGGGATGTCAATTTTCGCCATCGCCCTAACTCTATTACTAATCACATCAAGATTTGGCAATACAATATTTTCATTTGTCAGAATGCCTTCACAAATATTGTTGTACAGTTTCGGCGTATTGATCGCCTATATTATTGTCTTAGAAATCGCCAAGAGAATGTTTTATAAGAAGGTTAAGGAGTAGAAAATAATGGGTCTTCATAGAATTGCTGTTCGACTAGGAATTTCCTATGCCACACCAAAAGATGCAGAGATGCGACTGGCCAAATACATTTCAAAGAAATTTCAAAAAGCAGCAGCAATCTACATTGAAAAGAATTTCAGAAAAAGAGAAAAATGGAAATTTGTGAAATGCCTGCGCACAATTTGGCGGGAAGGTAATTATGATCGATTTGCAGTCTTAGATTCATTCTTGCTAAAACACTTTCCAGAGTTATATGGAAATAGAGTACGTGTGACTGAACAAATTAAGCCTATCTTAGCCGACACTCTTCATCAGGGTGGAAAATTACTCTTAATCAATATTTACACAGGACGTTTAGAAGCGACAAAAAACGAAGAAGAATTTAAAAAAGAATTTCATCTCCTCATTGGCAATATTTATCACGAGTGCGATCATATCTTTGAACAAGGCTCAGAAGACGTTGAAGATACTTATGAGGAAACATTTTTGTATCTAACACAGAAAGGAGAGATACGTGCTCATAGTAAAGAGTACGCTCTATACTACCATCAAGCATTTCCAGGGACTAAATTTGACTTCAAAAAAATGAAAGAACTATTTTTAGAAAAATATGGAGAAAAATCCAACCCCAGTAAAGTATTAGGATATCTAGAATTATGGTGTGATCCCGAAAACTTTCAAACCGATAATCCCTATGTGAAAGCTTTTATTAAAAAGAGAATCTTGCCTACGACAGGTATTGTTACTGTTGAAAAATGCAAGAACGCCTACGAAGCATATATTCACTTTATGGATTATTATGTTAGTTATTTTAACAAGAAAAAAGGACATAGGATAGAGATCTAAAAAATATTTCTCAAATCATTCCCATCATTTCTTTCAACTCGTCCGACGGCTGCCACGGCGGCTCAAACGTAATCACGATATCAACAGAAGTAGCGCCTTCCTTCGTAATTAATGTCTTCAAATCTTCAACCATCGCTGGACCATAGGGACACATCGGCGAAGTAAATGTTAATTTAATCCGCACGGCATCGTTCTCTGCCACAACTTCATAAATCAAACCCAATGTCCAGATATCGACCATCAACTCCGGATCTTCATACTTCTTCAATACTTTATCAATAATCTGTTCACGAGTGATCATTGCGCGCCTCCAAAACTGCTAAAGCCTTCTTTCTCAATACGGGCAGCGATCTCCGTGCCCCCCTGAGCAACAATCTTGCCCTGCACTAAAACACTCACCGCATCCGGACGTAAATATTCTAAAAAGCGATGGTAATGCGTAATCACAATCAGCCCCATTTCTTTCTGTCGATGCGCTTCAATAATTCCCTCAGCAACAGTTTTTATAGCATCGACATCTAAACCAGAATCAGTTTCATCCAATAAAGCATACTTTGGCTGCAGTAACAATAACTGCAGCATCTCCATTCGTTTCTTTTCACCGCCAGAAAAACCTTCATTGAGTGATCGGCCCACAAACGCAGGATCAATCTTCAGACGTTTCATTGTTTCTTTCAACAGTTTATGAAAATCAACGACCGAATAACGCTCTTCTTCTCGACGCAGATTATTCACCGCAGTACGCATAAAATTACTAATCGTCAAGCCCGGAATTTCTGGAGGGTATTGAAACGATAAAAACAGACCTTTGCGCGCTCGCTCATCTGCTTTTAATATCGTGATATCAACACCATCAAGAAGAATCTTACCCCCGGTAATTTTATATTTTGGATGACCCATGATGGCATTCGCCAACGTACTCTTACCCGAACCATTTGGTCCCATCAGAGCATGAATCTTCCCGGAGATAAATTGCAGAGTTACTCCTTTAATAATTTCTTTTCCATCAACTTCTACATGAAGATCAATTATATCGAGCATTGTGTTAAGCCTCCTTGCAATACTTTCAGTGATAATAACGCGCACTTCATCCGCGTGTGACTGATTTTAATTCCCAGTAATTCCATAATTCTCTCTTGACCAATATTTCGCGCCTCATTTAAAGACTTTCCTTTCAATTCATCAGTGAGCAGCGAAATCGCAGCTTGACTGATCGCACAACCATGACCGGTAAACGCCACATCCACAATTTTACTCTTTGACGAATCAACCACGAGATATAACGTCAGTTCATCTCCGCAAAGCGGATTAAGATCATGGAAACTACTCGTGCACTCTTTGATTTCTCGCTTATTGTGGGGGTGTTTATAGTGATCGAGAATATTCTCTTTATACATTTCTTCTTCCTCAGATACAGTTCCGATTATTTCTTCTTCAATCATGAGATGGTTTCCTTGCTGAACTTCAGCTTTAAGCAAACCTCGCTTGGATTTTTTGAATCGCCACAACGAGAGCATCGATGTCTGCTTTGTCGTTGTAGATAAAAAATGAAGCACGAAGCGTACTTTGCTCACCAGGCAGTCCTTTCAAGAGAGAGTGTAATGGTCGAGCGCAATGATTTCCCGCGCGCACGGCGATTCCCTCTCGATCAAGTAGTTCGCTAACATCATGAGGATGAATTCCCTCAAGCGTAAATGAAAAGATCGGAGCGCGCTCGTCAACAGTATGAGGACCAATCAACGTCAATCCGGGAATCATCAATAATCTTTGCAAGCCATAGTGTACCAGTTCACGACCATGGACTTCAATCTTCTCCATCCCAACTTTCTGCAAATATTCAATCGCCGCCATTAAACCTATCGCTTCGGCAATCGGCGGCGTCCCCGCTTCAAATTTCCACGGAAGATCATTCCATGTTGCCTTCTCTAACGTCACTTCTTTAACCATCCCGCCGCCATATTCAAACGGTGAAAGATTTTCTAATAATATCTTCTTTCCATAGAGAACACCAATACCCGTCGGACCAGCCATCTTATGCCCAGAAAAAACTAAATAATCACAATCTAATTCTCTAACATTAATTGGAAGGTGAGCAATCGATTGCGCAGCATCGACAATCAGAACAGCGCCAACTCTATGAGCGATCGGAGCGAGTTCAGAAATCGGATTGATCGTTCCCAAGACATTGGACATATGGGTAACTGAAACAATTTTTGTCTTAGACGTAATCAAATCTCTAGCCATTTTTAAATCAATACGATAATCATCAGTCAAATGAATAAATTTTAACACAGCCCCCCTCTCACGCGCAATTTCCTGCCAAGGGACAAGATTACTGTGATGTTCCATCACCGTTAACACAATCTCATCACCTTCTTTTAAACTCGAACCCAACGAGCGCGCCAGTCCATTCAGTCCTTCTGTCGTACCTCGTGTAAAAACAATCTCTTCCATCGAAGCACCAATAAACGCCGCCACGACTTCATGCGCTTTCTCATAGGCCATTGTCGCTTTTTGCGAAAGGAGATAGATTCCCCGGTGGACATTAGCATTAGTATGCTCATAAAAAGAACTCATTGCATCAATAACACAGCGTGGTTTTTGTGTAGTCGCGCCATTATCTAAATAAATCAGGGGCTTCAAAGTACCCCCCTGTTGGAAAATTGGAAAGTCTTTCTTCAATTCCCAATCTCTCTTCAACTTCTGAGCGTTCAATTCCCCATTAGGATTTATCATCACCATTATTTTAATTCGCTTCTGTTTATTTTCTCTCCTAATGTCTGCTGAATCTCACAGATGAAACTTTGGACCGGAACTTCGCGAAGATAATCTTGAAAGAAACTCTCAATCCACAGCTGCATTGCCGCACGTTTATCTAATCCTCGACTAATCAAATAAAACAACGTCTCCTCTTCCATTCGACCCATTGCTGCACCATGCGAACAGACAACATCATCATGATGAACATCTAGAACGGGAAGAGCATCACAATGAACGCGGTCTCCTAACAAGATTGTCTCCGATTTTTGATGAGCAACAGCGCCACCACCGAGAGAAGAGACATGCACTGCTCCACGATATGAGACGTGAGCATTGTCCGTTAAAATACCTCTTGCCTTCATCATTCCAGAAGTAAGTTGCGCCTGATGATCTGTTTCCGTATTAATCTCAAAGAGCTGTCCTTCTGTTCCATAATAAAGAGTGTACGCCTTAGATTGTGCCCCCTTTCCACTATGCTTTGTCTGCAAATCAAATTCTGTCCACTTCCCACCAAAAAAGATGTCAACCCAGGTAAGCGCCGCATTTTCATCAACAAAACCGCGTTTAATAATGCGCGAGAAAGTAGTCAAATTCGTCTTATGAAGAGTACAATAGGCCAGCCTTGCGGAGGGATGGACATAAATTTCTAGTTCTTGCTGTTGATATTGCTCACTATTCTTTTGATCACTGGACTGTTGTGTTTCAACAACAACCGCTGACGCCCCCTCTTCAACGACAATCACGATTTTTGCTTTTTGCAGAGGAGAACTAAGAGTAGAAGAGATAATGATTGGTTCGGTTAAGATTGCATGATGAGGAATAGTAATCGTTGATAAACCTGCTTTCTTCAAAACAACTGCCGGCGCAGGAACATCAAGAGAAATAAGTGTATCAACTCGTGAATCAGAGCACATTGCTTCTTGCCATCGCTCTTTACTTTCAGCGAGTACAGGTTTTTTTTGAAGTGAGGCAATCATTATAGACTCCTAAAAACCGGTTATCTCCAGCTCAATTAATTTATTTAATTCCAATGCATACTCCAGAGGCAGTGCTTTGACAATCGGCGCGATAAAACCAGAAACAATTAATTTCATCGCCTGTTCTTCACTTAAACCTCGCGAAGTTAGATAATAGACTTGTTCATCACTAATTTTACTGACCGTTGCCTCATGACCAATTGTTGTATCAGTATTATCAATCTTCATCGTCGGAAACGTCTTGCTTACTGAATCTTTGTCTAACAACAACGCATCACACTGAACTTTGGAAGTGCAGTGACTCGCACTGGGCATCACTCTTACAAGACCGCGATAGGTTGAAATGCCCCCATCTTTACTAATCGATTTCGCTTTGATAATCGACGTTGTGCGCGACGCGGCATGAATTACTTTTGAACCCGTATCTTGATCCTGACCTTGACCAGCAAAGGCAATCCCTAAGTTATCGGAGTGCGCGCCTTCTCCCACTAATACTGAGCAAGGATAAAGCATCGTCCGCGAACTGCCCATATTCCCATTGACCCATTGTACGACAGCATTCTTGTGGACGAGAGCTCGCTTCGTGTTTAGGTTATAAACATTTCTGCTCCAATTTTCAATCGAAGAATAGCGCATCTTGGCATTCTCTAAAACATGTAATTCAACACATCCAGCGTGCAGTGAATTTTGTTGATAGCGAGGTGAACTGCAGCCTTCAATGTAATGCAACTCCGCTCCCTCGTCAAGAATAATTAATGTATGTTCAAACTGCCCGCCTTTCTGCGCATTCATCCGGAAATAGGCTTGCAGTGGTAATTCTACTTTGACATTCTTAGGGACATAAATAAATGTTCCGCCGCTCCACACTGCCCCATGCAACATCACAAACTTGTGGTCATTAATCGGCACACACGAAGTCATAAAATATTTTTTAACGAGTTCGGGATATTTGTGAATTGCCACATCCATATTTTCAAAAATAACCCCTTTTTCTTTAAGTGACTTTTCAATATTATGGTAGACCACGGAGCTGTCATATTGCGCTCCCACGCCCGCCAAAACTTTCTTCTCTGCTTCAGGAATACCCAATTTATCAAATGTTTTCTTAATCTCGTCAGGCACATTGTCCCAATTATCTGTCTCCTTAGCATCCGGATCGACAAAGAAAATGATTTGATCAAAATCCAACGCGCTAAGATCTGGTCCCCACGTCGGAACTGCCGTTTGTTGAAATAATGTTAGTGCTTTGAGCCTCTTTTCAAGCATCCATTGCGGTTCATTTTTAGTCTTAGATATTAATCTGACAACCTCTTCCGAGAGGCCCGGTTTGGCACTAAACTTGGCCTCGTTTTGATCTGCTGTATCAAACAGATCACGGTTCAGCGTAACCTCTACTTTAGGCTTATTTTCGCTCTGTTCTGGGTTGATTTGCTCTGCTTCTGTCATCAGACTTAACGATTGTTAAGTTAGTTATAAATGTTACGGAGGAAAAATGAGGGGGGAGAGATTATACTTCTAAGTAGTAACATTTATAACTTGGCTCTCTTTTTGGATAAATATGACAACCATCAACGATATTGCCAATTTATTTGACCGCCCAGTTGAAGCTGAAGAATGGCTGAGAAAATTAACCTTGCCTACTGGAATGATTTATTGGGGAAGAAGTAGAAGACAACTTTCCACAGAAGATCTCTTCAATGATCTTGCTAACCGAGAAGGAACTGAACGATATCGAGTTAGAACATTAGCAACATTAGTTCATCGTCAGTTAAATCCTTCGGATGTTAAACCAACAGAACCATCTTGGTCCAATAATTACGCGCAATCGAGCAGACGTGGATCATTGGATTACTACGATCGAATGGATTACGGCAAAGCCAGAAAAAGAAGAAAAGACGACGAGTAGTATTAATTCTTATAAATCACTACATCTCATTGCAACGTCTTCCATTTATATCTCACTAAGAACGGATAAATCAACGCAATAATCCCATACAGTACAAAAACGGGAACATACAACTCTTTGTAGAACAAAAATGCTGCCAAAGACAGCGTCGTTGCTCTTCCCACATTAAGACAAAACTCGCGCATCTTCCAAAACGAAACATCAACTGTTTTAACGTCCATTGAAACCGCCAATCGTATCGGTGAAGAGAGCGTAGAAATAATTGTAAACACACCAACAACGAGATAGAATTGCCACCTTGTTCTCACCAAAATCATTCCTGAAATAGCAATTGCCATCAACAAGAACAACACAAAGAGATAACTCTTTCTCTTCTGCGAAGCATCAGAGCGGCGCGAGAGAAGTAATGCCAGAATAACACCTAAAGCACCAAGATAACTGAGATAGAATCCAATATCGCCCTCCGTCTTCAAAAATAACAATCCATAGATCGGAACAATCGCGCCCCCATAAAAGTGCAACGCACCCTCACAGAACGTAATCGTACGCAGTCCTTTAAATTTATGGAACCCCACCCAAAATGGTGCTTGTTCATATTTTTCTGCAACAAGTTTGTATGCCAAGAACAAAGGAATCAAATAAAGAACCGTTGTTATTCCAAATAACCAGCGATAACCCCAAGAATGAACAACCAGTGCTCCCAATGGAGGAAGAAGCACGGAAATGAGACCAGAGACAAGATAATACAATGAAGACTGAGTAGCATTTGTCGTCCGCTGTGTTTGCTGGAAAAACAACCAGTTTAACGGTATCCAATAAAAGATAGCAATTAATCCCAACAACAGGGCATAAAGATACAATGTGGAGGGAGGATAGAACCAAAACAGCAGTGCTACGAGCGCCTGAAGAACAAACCCTAAGATCAAAAATATTTTAATTCTAAATACAGAAACAAACATAATAAACAGCGAGGCTAAAGCAGTATAGATCACATAGAGGAAAACGAGCTGCCACAAAGAATAGCCCTGTTCTTTCAAGAACAGAGGAATAAATGAAAAGCCAAACAACGAGAGAAGCATATTAAGAGTCAAAAAAAGAAATCCATTATTTTTAATAAGTGATGCCAATTCTTTCATTGTAACAAATCTCTCACGAAAACGAAAGCGCAAAATTATGCTTTGAGCAACCCCATCTCCCTTTTTGATCTCCAAAAGAAATATCCCAAAATTGTAAATGTGATCACGGGCGAGAGCCAACTCGGAGTATGGATCCCAAAACCATCGCAGACCATAATTACCCCCAACGCCAGAATTGAATACATCGCCCCATTCTTGAGATATTTATACTTCTTAATTCGATCAATATTACCGACGGTTAATTGTCTAACCACAACCGCTCCCAAGCCATTGCCGATGAGAATTAAAGGGACAGAGAGAGTAAACGCAAACGCCCCCAGAACTCCATCGATCGAGAACGTCATATCAATAACTTCCAGATAGAGAATCTTACTCCAATCACTTAAGCTCGATTTATGATGCATCATCTCCTGTTCCGCTTTTTCGGCATTTTGCTTGAACCCATGGGTAATAAAGAACGCCGTCGAACCAATCACCGCGCCAAACGCGATAAACGGATTGAGTTTCATCGAATACCACACTAACAATGTCAGAAGCACAGAGACTACTGCATAAAACCACACCGCTTGTTTGGCAAAAAAACGTTCTGCATGCAAACCAAAAATCTTGGGCTCCAGAAACAACCAATGGAAAAAGAGAAACAGTAAAAACACCCCACCCCCCATTAATAGAATTGGCGCTGTCGCTTCAATTGCCTGAAAGACGAGAGGATTGGAACTAAACGTCGCCGTAAACGAGCCGATAAACCCTAAACTAGAATTAGTGCCCCAGATAATAATCCATGGTAACAGGCCACGTACAACAAAAACAGCGAAGAACAAACCCCACGACAGAAACCACTTTCGTGATTTTAATGACATCGTCTTGAGCACTTCCGCATTAATCACGGCGTTGTCAATACTACTGACTGTTTCAAACAGACATAAACCAAAGACAATCAGAATAATTGAAGCAAAATCGACCATACCTATTTACTGAACGGGAAGTTAATAAATATTTCGGGAAGATTTTGCAATCTTTGCCTCAACCTCTCTCTTCAAAGAATTAATGTACAGTTTAAATTGCAGTTCCACTTCCTTCCAATCTTTCTCGGAAATGATCGTAGCAGAATCATTAATAGCATTTTTCTTTGCTCTTACTCTCTCAAAGAAATCCCAGTCCAGCTCCAATTCCGGATGCTTGCAACAGAGAGAGGTAAACAAACTAAGATCATTGTTAGTCTTGATCTTATCAAATAAGACAAACAACTCCACTAATTGATGGAGAACATCATAATAGATTTTGAACGCAGAAGTCCAGCGTTTCTTGGCAGCCGCATCTTGTGCAGTTAACAGATCTTCTTCAACAATACGTACAGAACGAGCAATCAAATCAGGAGAAAAGTCTTCTAATGGAAGAATATTACCTTCAGCAACACAATGATCATATGCTTCTTCGATGGTTTTAAGCGGGAGCATAACAGCAGATTAACAATACTCTTTTATTAAGTCTTCGAACTACAAACGTTTTTAAACTCTCTTTCATTCCAACCGTAAGAGAGATGGTGGATGTGGGACAGGACGATACTCAACAATTAATTCAAAAGTACAAACAACGCATCGAAAAAGAATTTGGCAGCGCTGCCGCCGCATCTTCTTCTCCTCAAGCCTCTTCTCGCGAATATACAGAATTCAAAGAGGAATTATATCCTGCCCGTTATTCTTTCTACGAAAAAGCCTGTAATTTCTCGGCTAAAGTATTCAACTTACGACCCGATCCCGTAAAAGCACAACTAATGCAGCAGAATTTGAACAGCTGTCATCTCAACACCACCCCGACGGGTGTACTCTCGTTTGCCGTTCTCGCTGGATTAGCTGTAATGGTCTTTGGTTCACTCTTCCTGTTCGCTCTTCCCCTCTTATTAGGTTCCGACCCGTTACTCTTTCTCATTGCCTTTTCATTTATCGGCGGAATATTGCTCATTCCCGCCCTTAATAGCGCACCCACGTTCATGGCCAACTCCTGGAGAATGAAAGCCTCCGGACAAATGGTTCAGAGCATTTTCTATATGGTTACCTACATGCGCCATACTTCTAACTTAGAACGGGCAATCGAATTCGCCTCCGACCATCTTGATCCACCACTGTCTTTAGATTTTAGAAAAATACTCTGGGACGTTGAAACAGAACAATTCAGCACGATTCAAGATTCAGCCAATGCCTATCTCGAACTCTGGAAAGATTGGGATGCTGAATTTGTCGAAGCCTTTCATCTCGTCGAAGCATCGCTCTATGAGGCATCAGAAGATCGTCGACTATCTCTGCTCGATAAAGCATTGGATGTCATTCTTAACGGAACATACGAAAATATGCTCCACTATGCCCATAATTTAAAATCACCAATGACGATGCTCCACATGTTGGGGATCATCCTGCCAATCTTGGGATTAGTTATCCTTCCTTTAGTGGCCAGTTTTCTCAGTGGATCGAGCCCATTAATAACTGTCATGTATATTTCATTGATTTACAATGTCAGTCTTCCCATCGGGGTATTCTATTTGGGAAGAACAATTCTCTCCAAACGGCCCGCCGGCTACGGCGCCAGCGATATCGGAGAAAAAGAAAATTTCCGTCACCTGCGCAACGTTAATCTCTCACTAAGCAAGAACGTAAAGATCGGACTCAACCCATTTATCTTTAGTGTGATTATTTTTGCCGTCTGTATGTTCATTGGTTTTCTTCCCCTGATTTTACATTCCCTCGGCGCAGCCGATTTTCCCCTTGACGGAAAAGACGGCAACCTCAAGATGTTAGAATACGTCTGTCCACCTGAAGCCGGAGGTACGTGCACAGATCAACAAAAAGTTGGCCCCTATGGTATTGGCGCATCAATACTATCATTAGTAGTCGTTCTTGGACTCGGTCTCTCCATCGGAACATATTATTCTCTGAGATCGAAAAACGTGATTAAAATTCGCGAAAAAACGCGCGCTTTAGAAGAAGAATTCTCGTCGGCATTATTTCAACTAGGAAATCGCCTGGGAGACGGCATCCCCGCCGAGATTGCCTTCGCCAAAGTCGCCCAGACAATGCAAGGAACAACCTCGGGAGAGTTTTTTAGCGTCGCCGAACAGAATATCACCAAATTAGGAATGGGTCTAGAGCAATCACTCTTTGATCAGAATGTCGGCGCCGTCGTCACATTTCCATCCAACGTCATTGAATCATCGATGAAAGTATTGATCGAAAGCATCAAGAAAGGACCGCGCATCGCCGCCCAAGCTCTTTTGTCAATGTCTCGCTACATCAAAGAAATTCATCATGTTGAAGAACGTCTGAAAGATTTAATGGAAGAAGTAATCACCTCGATGAAAGCGCAAATTCAATTTCTCACTCCTGCCATTGCCGGAATTGTTATCGGTATAACCTCGATGATTTCTGCAATTTTAACACGACTGAGCAGTCAATTAGCAACCCTCGCCTCACAAGGTGAACAAACCAGCAGTCTCGGTGATATGCTCACCATTTTTGGCATTGGCATACCAACATTCTATTTCCAAATCGTCGTTGGAATTTATATCGTTCAAATCGTCTTTATCTTAACCGTCTTAAGCAACGGCATTGAAAATGGCGCAGACAAATTATCCGAACGCTTTGAATTAGGCAGAAACTTAACCAAAAGCACATTGCTCTATTGTTTTCTTGCTGGTTTAGTCATGCTCGCATTCAATCTCTTCGCCGTCAAGATCTTAAGTGGCGTGACGATTGGCGGGTAAGAAAATAGTAGCACAGAAGAACAAATAACAAAAAAAAGAGTAGAAAAAGTTTTATCCATCAATCCCCACAGCTGTTAAATCACGGAAGTATCGTTGATCTAAATTCTTATAACGCTGATCAATCGGCGGTTTTTGATCAACAACGGAAACATCTTTCCACGTAACCTCATCAAAAGGAAGAGGGGCACTAATCATTCTTAGATGAATACCATTGATCGTCGTTCCCGCAGATGAACAGATAAAACTACGGTGCATTCCATCTAAGAGAACTGCTCTTCCGTTGTGATATTCTACAACTGGTGGAATATAAAAGGCCATTACTTTTCCCCCAGTTTCATCCCGCCCATAGACTTGAGCCGGCGGCATTTTTGATAACCCTTTAGTTGCATACTCCTTGAAAACGCTCGACATCGAAGTCATTATTCCCAATAATTTTTCTTTCAAGACGAAAGTCTGTCCCACCGCTAACCCCTTGGGTTCAATACCGTACATCTCAATCGAAGCCTGAGCATAGGGGAAAATTTTTTCTTCCGAATTTCGCAGCGGAATCGCCCGCAGAAGCGCCTCTAGAACATCTTGCCTTACAAAGGTCATATCTTCAACAGATTTAACATCTCGCAAGGGAATAACCATATTGTATTCATCATGGTTACGATTCAAACCACGCTGAATTGATTCTTCTAACTGTTCTCGCGGTATTTCAAATCTTCGGTTTAATATTTCTGCCATCTAGATCACCTCATTGATATGGTTAATATTGGAAATAATATAATCTGCCACAACAGAACTAGAAGAAAATTCTTTAGCGGAACCAGTTTTAACAAGAACGGTTTTAACCCCCACTTTCTTTCCCGCCAGAATATCATCTTCCATATCACCAATGATATAAGAACGAGAAAAATCAACAGAGTGTTCTTTTTTTGCTCTCTCCAAAAGACCAACTTCTGGTTTCTTACAACCACATCTGTCCAAACTCTGATGCGGACAATAATAATAGGCAGTTATCTTTATTTTTTCTTTTGCCAATTGTGAACAAACACTTTGAAAACAGTGCTCAACTTCCTCACGAGTCAATCTCTTCTTAGCAATCCACGGTTGATTAGAAACAATAATTAACAAATAGCCTCTTTCTTGAAGATAACGCAGACCTTGCAAAATCTCTTTATGAAGAAGAATATCAGTAGGAATGATTTCTGGATACCCAGAATTATCAACTAAGGTACCATCTTTATCTAAGAAAATTACATTGGACATTAACTGTGACTACTATCTCTGCTTTAAGTTATTTTCTCACCCTTGATTAGAAGTAATACTTTCACCAAAACTCTTATAAATAAGTCATTTTACTTAGCTTTCTAACGGGGAGGTAGCTCAACCTGGGTCGGATTTCAACCATCCGCAGGAAAGAGCACTACGCTGAAGTGTACTTTGTACAAAGATACGTAGATGTCGTGGGTTCAAATGTTGGATTTAGAAACACTAATTCCACTGAATGTCCCATCCTCCCCACATTTCCCCAAAAGTAAGTAATATGTTGGGTGGAAAAAGAAGAGCAAGACCAACGTGTTGCGAGTGAGGCACTGCGATCGTACGATTAGTTATTAGGCGATTTTCTTCGAGAATACGACAATTGTCCAGCGAATTGAACAACCAAAAATCGACCGAACTCGCGGTCTGCACTTCTTTTTCTCAAGGAGACATATTACTTACCCCCAAAAGTTAACTTTAAATACTTCTAAACAATCCTTTTCCCAGATGTTACTCAAAAAGAGGTTGGATCATAAAGTTCCGTTCCCTGAACCAATGCGCAAAGGGCGCGACTTTCGACCGCTCTTTGCTTCTGTTACAATACTCCTCCTTCTCGGTTTCGTTGGTGTCCTCAATCATATTCAACAACTAACGGTTACTGGAGGTGCCGTCCAAACTATTGGATTCGTTAAAGGCGGTTCAGAAGTAGCCTTTGAAGTAAATACCAATGGCATTAAAAGCGCAACTATCCACTTAACCGAGGACACCAAGAACGCCCGCATTTTCTTCACAGATACAAAAACCGTCTCGCAAAAACCGCAAGGCGAGATCTACTCCATGACGTCGATTTCATCAGAAAAATCCATTCACTTTAGTACGATGAGTTTAACCCTGCGCATCAAAGAAGAAGAACTTCTCCATAAAGGTATCGCCGTAAATGATCTGCAATTATATATCAATGGAAATCCTCTCAAAACAACCTATACTCAAAAAGAAGGAGATTATGTATTTTATAAAGCAACAACAACAGAATTAGGTGACTTTGTCATTGGCGAGAAAGCACCAGAAGAAACAACAGTAACCACAGAAACGACCACACACCCCATCGACAAACAAACAGCGCCAAACACTGTTGTAACTGAAGAGAAAGCAGTTGATCAGTCCGAAGCACTTGTCGGAAAAGCAGGAGAAGTACCTCCCAAAATGGAGAACAGTTCAGTAAAAGAATCATTCTGGCAAAAGACAAGCAATTTCTTTAAGAATTTATTTTCTTAGACCTCTACTGAATAGAGAGAGCAACAACAAACAGAACAAAAAAATAAAAAAAAGAATTAATATCCTCGACACTCAACGCAATAATAACGGTTTGCGTTCTCTACAACAATTCGTTTATTACACCCTTTACAACAACGTTGAATTTTAAATTTCTTAACTTCCTGAAAAATATGTTGTTTCAACCACATCACCTTCTTTTTTAAAAATCTAGACTCAACAGCTAACCAGTACTTTGTTGAGACACTAAAAACATCTACCTTTTTATACTGAAAACGAAACAACTATATAAAAGTTTTGTTCACCATCGACGAGAAAAAATAGTGATTATCAATTATTTTTATTTCTTTGTCGTTTTATCAACATTATTTCATAGCTCTCAATCACTGGATTATAAAGTAGTCTCTCACATAAATCATCCGCTTCTGTTTTTACATCTGCTTTTGTCTTCTGAAAACTAACATAAGAACAATACCTGCCGATGATTAAATCATCAATCTTAAATCCCAATTGACCATTGATTACGGCTTCAACGGCTTGCGATTGGGGATCCAATACTTCCGGTCGAGGAGTCACACAAATTGTTACGAGATAACTCATAACCACAAAAAAGAAGAGGAGATTTATTAAGGATTATGGAAAAGATTTCTTTCGAAGAGTTTGCAAAAAGCAATTTGTAACATTTAGCCCGCACTGATAGGAACAGCAGTTACAGTTTATAGTATTAAGAGAAAGACCTAAAAATAATCATCTCGTGGGTCAAATATCTTTTTCCAGTGTTCTATATTAGGCTTTTCTTGGTATTGAAATTGTCTGATGAATTTATCTCCAAATTTTTCTATGGTTTTTTCAATTTCTGTTAGAGGCGCCCAATCATCCCCCATATAATTCCTTAGTCTTCTAAAAAAATAGAAAGTAATTTCTGCCCCTTTTCTTACTTTGTCTAAATCTGGCAGAGCATTAATTTTTTTAGTCTGTTGCGAAGAAACGTTATGGAAAATATCGATTAATTCGTCAATTTTGTTAATTTTTATCTCTTTGTCATCTAAATAAATTTTGTAAGCGATTAATTTATCACTAATTGAATCTTTTGTGATTGGATGATTTACAAAATTTATCTTCAAATCTAGATTCTTATAAACTGCACAGATTCTCACTTTTTGATATGGCATTTGTAAATCTGGCCAGATCTCTTTGGGATTTAAGTCATGATATTCTCGAATTAACAAACTTGCTCCTTCTCCAAATTCCTCACTAGCATCATAAGGACCATGAAGATAAAATCCGCCAGTCATAAAAATGTCATAATATAACGTATAGCAGAGATTATTAGTCGTTACTATGAAAAAAGCTATTTTCTTTTTATCTTCATGCGAAATGGGCTTATCCCAATTAGTCTCTTTTAGGGATTTGGAAACTTCTCCTTCATCAAGAATGAGATTTTTCCCATCTAAGCAGAAGATATCGTTCTTGACTTTATGCTTTAGAATTTCAAATAAAAACAGAGTATATTTTACTCTATCTTCTATGCCAATAGCTGCAATTCCGATTTTCTTCGCAACTTTCAAGCCGATTATAGCATTATGTTCTAAAAAAATACGAATTATATCTGCCTGAGGCATTAATTCTGCTATTTCTTTTATGCTCAGTTTTTCTTTAAGTTTGTTCAGGCGATAGTACATATCTAATGCCTCATCAACATCAAAGTAGGCATCAATCTGTCCACCGTTTAAGGGCCAGAAAGTTTTGGGATTAAGTCCTCTAAAACTCTCTTCAATTGCTTGAATAAATCGGTTTATTTGTTTGCTGTCTTTTTCCATAGTTGGGGGGTGATTGGAGTTTTTATTAAGTCATCATAAAAGTGCCTCTCCATATTAGGCGCGGGTGGTTGAGTGAGCAGATTTAATTTTTATTTTGGCTAACATCAAATATTCAAACTTTACCTTCTCTAAAAGAAGAACACAAAGAATCCGCCAAATGCCACCATCGCCAGCCACACAGGAATATTCCAATGAAAGATCTTAATTCCGTCAAAATTACCAAAAGGAATCATGTTAAATAATCCCAACCACATGTTGATTTGAAAGCCAATCCCAAACGCTAACTGCAAGAGGGATGAATTTGCAAAAACGAAGGCAAGCCCTAAGAACATTAATCCCAAAACATAATTAACCAACGGACCAGCAGCGCTTATAATCCCATTCTCACGCCGCGTCACCATCCCAGCAATCATCACCGCTCCCGGTGCGGCAAAGATAAAACCAATCGCCAACGCCAAGCCAACGGCAAGGTAAATCATTTGATCAAACGCCCGAAATTCTGCTACACAACCGTAATGCTGGGCCACAAATTTATGCCCTAACTCATGCAACAGGAAGCCCAACCCCGCCGTTAAGATTGAAATCACAAAATATTTGACAAACTGTAACGAAAAAATACCATAAATATTACCCGAGAACAGGCTAAAACCAGCAAAAACAACAGCAAACGCAAATGATAACGCAAACCAAGCCTTAGCGATATCAATGAGTTCTATTGATGAAGTCTTTATTTTTCCTAATTGTATTGCCCGATTCATTTATTCTTCCTCTTCAGTACGACCTTGACTTTCTCCTTCTTCAGAAGCTAAACGTTCTTTGATAAATTCTTTCAACTTCTGCGCTTCATCCTCCACTTTAACCAACATGGTAATATCCCCAAAGTTTTCTTCGGCGCATTCTTCACAATAGTAATCAGAACTATCTTTAATGGCATAGACTGCTTCGCCATTACAAATAATACATTTCTTGGACATCAATTACAAAAAGAAAAGCCCTTTTAAAAATGTTTGCCAAAACAGGCATATTAAGTTCTAGCGCCTCCGCCATTAATGTTTCACGAGTTGAGCTTAAGATAAGAAGAAAGTTAGTTCCAGTTCTATCACTCATTACAACTCTTCTTTCACTGACTAACACTTAGAGAAATGGTGAGTGAAACGGCGAGGCGCTGAAGTGAACTTAATATGTAACCAAAATGTTTTTGAATAGAGAATACCTCCCAAGATCATGGATCACCTCGCCATTCTTGACAAGAAACGAAAATTACTTGAGAAAATTGCTTCCGGTGAAAAGACGATCGAGTCACGCTGGTATCAGTTCAAGAGAACGCCGTACCAAAAGATTAAAACAGGAGAGACCATTTATTTTAAAGATTCAGGAGAAGCAGTGAGTGTTAGGGCAAAAGTAAGTAATGTGTTGTTCTTTGATCACTTAGATGAAAACAAAATTAAACGTATCATCACCCAATATGGAGATAGAATCGGTATTTCACTGTCGTCTGTTGAAAGATTAATCGGAAAGAACTTCTGTACGCTCATCTTCTTAGAGAATGTTGAAAGAATCACCCCCTTCAATATCGATAAAAAAGGCTATGGGATGATGGCGGCGTGGATTACGCTCGACGATATTGAGAAGATTAAGAAGTAGTTATTTCTTCAACAAAAACTGTTTTAACTCCTGAATTTCTTCTTCCGTTACGGCACAGCCATTAAACTTGGTATTCCACAACACCGCATCAAGCAACTGATCTCTGCCCTTCTTACCATCAGGAATATAATCATCAAGCAACCCCAACTTATACGCCACCCCAACCAACTCAATCGAACGGATGATCGTTACATCTTCTAATTTTGAGCTAAACGCATCCATCTTCTTCAAGTCCGGCGTAACCGTTTTCTGAAAACGTCTCTCTAACAACGCTTTCATATCACGATTATTTTCAATAAATAAGCGTAATGTCCTTTCATCCATCACCACGCCAGCAGCATCTATCTGCAGAGCCGTGGCAATCGATTCCATCTCACCTTCTTGGATCACATCCATCGTCTTACCATCGAGTCGGAAAGAAGTATTTGCCAACGCAATTAATTCACGTACTTTTTGTCGAGGAACATCCTCATAGACCTCGAGAATTCCATCACGAATCATCTTAATCACTTGTAATGCTTCAAATTCAAAACGGCGCACAGTTAATGGCCGATCAATCAACTCATATTTCACCGCCGGAGTGATATAGAAATGACCACCCATCGTTTTCTTTAACTCCCCCAGCAATGGCGCTAAACGAGAAATAACGAGGGTAATAATTGGACCCGTATCAAAGAAGAGGATTTTCCCGGGAGAGGATATTTTTGTAGCCATTAGTCAGCTCACTCCAAATATCTTTAGCGCAGTGAGCATTCTATTCTTTGCCGAGACTTTTACCGGACCGCTTTCCAACGCCGTCGTTTTTGCCGCATACTGTTGTAAATCCCAGTTGGAAAGCCCCATTAATCCCGCCGCCTGCCCAATCGATAAACCTTTTGTCAACAGCGCCGTTCCTTTTTTAATCCGCGCCGCCTGCATCACATCCTGAAGATGTTCTTTGGTCTCAGAACTACAACGTCGGACGATTTCATAGAGAACTTTGATACTGCGATTGTATTGTCCAAACTGATTTTTTTCAAGTGAGATCTTTGCACTTCCCAATTCTTTAAGAAGGATGGCATAATCTTTATCATTGATACAAGAATAAACTTTATAGATTGAATAGATAAGAACAGTAACGGAAATGATATCGAGATCTTTATAGACCGCCACATGCTCGATCGCATGGTCACTCAAGACACGTAATTCTTCCACATCACTGTTCTCTTTAATCTTAAGAATATCAATAGACTTATTTAAGTCAAATATAATCTCTTTTTTAATCTCCGCATCCATCTATATCGAAGAATAGCTTTCGCTTTTATTAAAGTTTTGGATTATAGAGACTCTGTAGAAAATCTGTCGTTGCCGAATAGCGGTGAGGATCAGCGCGGCTCGACTTTAACAGTAAGCCGCGCCCGAGCGGCAACGGCGAAGCAAAGCGGAGTAAGATTTTCTACAGAGCCGATTATAGAGGATGTAAAGTTTATATACCTTAATTCCTTCCTCCACAACACATGAATCGTTTTTCGTTAACTTCGCTGCCGCTGCAACATAAAACTGTCTTTCTCCGCGTTGATTTTAACGTCCCACTCTCGGGAGATAAAGTAATAGATGACCGCAAGATCCAAGCAACCCTACCGACGATCAAATACCTTCTCGAGAAAAACTGTAAGATTGTTATCGCCACTCATCTTGGTCGACCAGAAGGCAAAATTGTTGAAGAATTACGTGTTGCGCCCGTAGTCAAAGCGTTGCACAAACTATTACCCAAAATAAAAATCAACGGACTCCACGATTGTCTCGGGCAAGCCGTGCATAGCGCCATTGAAAAAGGAAAACTCGGAGAGATATTTTTCCTCGAAAACCTCCGTTTTTATCAAGAAGAGGAAGAAAACGATCGAACATTTGCTCATGCTCTGGCTAGCTTGGCAGATTTTTATGTCAATGACGCCTTCGGCTTATATCGCAAGCATGCTTCCATCGCTGCCATTACCCCGTTCCTTCCCAGCGCGGCAGGATTTCTTTTAGAAGATGAACTTCAACAACTCAGTAAAGCGCTCCATCCCCTACGCCCGGCAAGCTGGCTGATGGGCGGTGCAAAGTTATCCAAAGTTGACCTCATTAAACAAGCACTGAAAAAAGCAGACCACGTCCTTATTGGCGGAGCACTAGCCTTTGCCTTTCTCCGAGCAAAAGGCTTTCCTGTCGGTCAATCTAAAATCGATCACGATTCTATCCTCACGGCAAAAAGTATTCTCAAAAAAAGAATTGCTAGAGGAAAAATTATTCTTCCTGTTGATTTCGTTGCTACTACTGCTTTTTCTCCCAACGCTAAGACAATTGTCGTGCCCTTCGATCAAATACCAGCAAATGTCATCTGCCTCGATCTCGGACCACAAACAATTGAATTATTTAAACGTCATCTCCGACAATCAAGAACGATCGTTTGGAATGGTCCTCTCGGCTACTTTGAATGGGCAAAATTTGCCACTGCGACACGAGAAATTGGACGATTTATCAGTAAATTAACTGCCACCAGTATCTGCGGTGGTGGTGAAACGGCAGAAGCCATTGAACGCTATCATCTTGAACATGGAATAACTCACGTTTCCACCGGCGGAGGCGCTTCGATATTATTTTTGTCAGGGAAAAGAATTCCTTCGATTACTGCGTTAGAAGAGAGTTATACCAAGTTTAGGAAGAAAGTCAAAAAGATGAAATGATTATTCTAAGTATAGAGGAGTTTGCAAAATAGGGATTTTGAGAGATTAATTATCTAAAAATATCAAAATCACGGCTATTACAAATCCTCTTAGAGAAGTTTGAGTTGAAAATATTGATTATTCAAACTTCTCTATATCTGATCTCTAAAATCGCTTCATACCACTTTCTTCGATGAGTAATTTTATCACCGGGAAGCTCAGCAACGTACGGTCGACGATGGACCAGAGATCGTCCTCTATCAGAATCGATAATCCTGGAATTACCATCTAATCTAACACCATCAATAACACCTCTCTCGGCAGAGATAATAAGATGTGGAAACTGATATTTCCTCAAACAACTTCTCGCAGATAGACATAAAGATAAAACTAAAACATCCCATTTATAAATCTTCACACAACCACAATCTTTCTCTTAAATCCAGAATACAACAACGAATTCAATTCTCGCGACAATATTTGACGCTGCTCGTGAAATACTGTACTATCTTCTTCTAACTCGCCAATCTCTCCCTTTAACTTTCCCACTAACTGGCGATGATGCTGCAGCCAATAATCAACGTCTTCTACTTTTTGTAAGAGATCTTTTCTCACTAGTTCACTCGCCAGAAGAGCTAACTCTTGCTGTAACGTAATACAATCCCGTTGCATCGCCGTAAGTGCAGTTGGTCCTAATTTCTCCAACGCCTGATATAATAATTCCATCTCTTTAACCGTAACAACCAACTGCTGTGATTCCAACGCCGCCTGGATCGTTTTCAACTGTAAAATGACGTGCAGACCTTTATCATTCAGCAGCCCCTGCAACGCATCAAAAAAGTATGGCTTTAGGGTCGGACTATTAAACGCTTGATTGGCTGATTTTTCCAAAATCCGTCGTATCACAAAAAACTGATCATCAAGTAAGTCGCGATGAAGATATAACTTCCGCTGTGTTTCATCACGGCGAGCTTTATGACCAATAAGAAGACTGATCTCCGGATCAGCTTGGAATTGTGAGAGGACCAATTCTTTAACTTGACAAACTCCTTCTGCTCGTGCAACTCTCTGCTCTCGATCGGCAATTTTATCATGAATAGAATTAATAGTTTGACTTAATCGTACCATCTCTTGATGGTATTCATAAAGCTCTGACAACAACTCCGAAGACACTGCTGCCTTCTCCTGCTGCAGCCAGGTCTGGAACGAAGAAAGAGGGATCTGCAGCGCATCTTTTAGGTCATCATCAGCTTTCTCCGAATTAATTATTCCTTTCAGCCACCCCATAGAATAATTAATAGGAGAGATGGTATTTAATGATTTCGGAAAACATATCCACCCTTTGGAGTAGCTAGGTTAATTAGATCAGTATTTTTTCCGAACGAAAAACCCAACCGATTAGATCTGGAGAAAAAGAAACTATCTTTTCGTTGGGTTTTTCATTTTGGTGATAGGGAAGGGGAGTGATTGATGAGAATGATTCCACTATTTTCTACTCTTATCTTCCAACTTTTTCTTCTTTTCTGGTTCAGAGAGATAATTTTCTGGGGTGGATACTTTTCGGATACTTTGCTGTTCTAGTTCTTTCCTTGCTACACCCGCAACCATTCCACCTTTCTTTGCTGCGTCTTTATTCTCAACAAAGCCTTGGGCATCTTTATCTTTTGCAATTCGAGTGGTTGATACTTCACCAAGCATCGTGAAGACCAGTTCTAAATCATCCATATGATCACGTAAGTTCTCTTTTTTCAACCCTTTGAATTCTTTGTATTCACTTGGAGTCATGCCGAACGTAGCTTTTGAAATCTCTGCGGTGAGTATTGCGTACTCTCTCTCGGATCCAACGTTTCTTTTCTTCCACTCCTCAGTTAATTCTTCTCGAATGACAATTCCTCTCACTCTTTTTTCTATCCAGTCATCAGAATATCCCTTGGCTTTGTAGAGTTCTCTCATCCGCTTCTGAGCTAGTTCGGGGTTTTGTATTTCTTCAACCCTATCATAACCAACTTGGGCTAACCATTGTTTGAATGGCTCTGCTTTGGACGAAGGAATAGATTGAATAATCCTAAAGACATTTTTGGTATTGGCGCAGTCTGTCAGTCTTAATTTGCCATCCTCAGCCATTAATTTCAACTGTCCGATTTTTTCGGACACTTCAAAACTTTCATCTTGGAGCTTAATTTTTAAATCAGACCAATACTTTCTAGCCCTATCTGTTTGTGTCAATACTCCAATGATATCTACTACTGAGAACCACCATTCGTCATTAAACCAAGTCCGTCTAATCTGTTTATCTTGAAACACAACCAAAGCTTGATTTTTATCCATGAGTGCCACCTCAGTTGATTTAGGAGTTAGAAAGTATATAAATCTTAGTCGTGCGGTTGACCAGTGGGGAGTGGGGTGAGGATATTTAATGATTCAAAAGGAGGAGGAGATCTAATTACGACCAGAATAGGTTTATAAATTAATAGAATAATATTCAACGATGAAAACATCGATTCCCGTTTATGAAATCTCTTTACCAGAATATACACTCCAGCAAAAACCGGATTATGATAAAATTGGAGCAAAGTTAGACCTTTTTATTAAACAGCATTTTCTCAGTAAGAGAGTCTGTATTAGAGCTCTCGGTTCTCAAGATCACAAACTCCCAACAGAAAACTTAGTTAAGAGAATAATCCGAGAAGGAACAGATAAATACGAAAAAAATAAACGCAGTTTCTGGCATGATTGGGATGTCTATAAAGATAAAGGAATTGATCTATTTGCTTGTTTCAAGAACATCACAGAAGACTTTCAATTTATGGACGAAGTTATTGGAGATTTCTATGAAGGAGCACTTGCTGATAGAGGATATTCTGTCCGCGTCGATATTCTCTTGTTCTATGACCCCGATAAACTGGAAATGATACCTATTAAATATGCCGAGAATGATATTGGTGAAGATGCCTGGAAGTTTAAATTTCCTGAGCAGAAGAAAGAAGCATTGATAGGAATTATTCAAATTAACTACTAAATATTCACCTTCCTGCCACAATCTCCATGACATCCCTATGCTTCAACGCATGCTCTTTCCCCACTGTCTTCTTCGTCTTGACATCAATCGCGCGGATGAAATTCTTTCCCAAATCAGTATGTAACTTATACGCGAAATCAAGAGCCGTACTTTGCGGTGGAAGTAAGAAACAATCCGGCAAGACATTACCATCTTTATCTTCTAATTTATTGGCGCCGCCGGGGAAGATTGCGAGATAACCCAAGAGAGTAAACACCGCAATATCTAACACTTGCTGCACTCCTGTCATGCCATAGGTATCTAAAATATTCTTCTGAATAAACTGCAATCCTTTCTTCTGCCGCTCATTTAATTTTTCTTCGTTAAGAATAGTAAACATTTTTTCGCCAGCAACATAATCAATCAAACCAGCTTTTGCTGCTTCGCGCAGCGCCAATTCGGATTCTGCCGAACAGCCAATAAATTGATACGTTGGAAATTGTTTCCTCAACCGTTCAAGATTTGCCGCCGCCCCGGGAACATCAATCTTATTGGCGGCAATAACCATCGGTTTTGTTCTCTCGCGCATAATCGTCGCAATCTTATTCAGATCTTCGTCTGTCCAGGCATTGGGCTTTTCTTTATTCAGATGTAATTTTTCAATCGTCTCTAAAACGATCTCTTCCGTAACATGTAAACCAGATAATTGTTTGGCTAACGCGATCTCGATCTTCGTCTTTTCCTGCGTCACCGTTCGAGCGAATTTATCCCAGCCTTTTTTGAGAATCCCTAAGTACCACATATCTAATTCTACCTCTAAGAAGCGAACGTCATTAACAGGATCATAACTGCCCGCTGGAACAATTTCACCTTTTTCGTTCGTCGAACCGGAGACATCAATGACATGAATTAACGCATCTGCTTGACGCAGGTCATCGAGAAATTGGTTGCCCATGCCCTTCCCTTCATGCGCTCCTGGAACAAGACCAGCCACATCAATCATCTGCACCGGCACAAAGCGATTGTGATGCAGACAGTAACCTGTTCGCGGATTACATTGCGTATTAAATTCTTTATCAACACAAGCTACTTTAACAAAACCAACACCTGTATTTGGTTTAATTGTCGTGAACGGATAGGCTGCGATTTCCGCTTCCGCTAACGTTGCCGCGCGAAAGAATGTACTTTTTCCAACAGAGGGTTTCCCCACAATGCCGACTTGCATATTCCCCTTTTGAAGAGATTAGTTTATTAGTTTTTCTATTGAAATCAAGTTTATTCTTAATCGAATAAAATCGTCAAGACAATTAATATAACAAGAATATTCTGAGAAAATCATGTCTGAATACGCCAATCCAACAGGAATTCATCGAGATAGTAGATTTAATCTTTATCGAGCACAATCTAACGGAGGAATAGAGTCGTTTGACTTTAGGGGCTTTTATCAAAGACCAGATGTGAAAAGTGATACTAATAACTGTCAACGAAGAACAATTCTTGGGCTTGAAAATGATGAAGATAATGTTAAAGAATTAGAAAAAAAAGGTAGAAGAAAAAGACAAGACTCCAAATAATAACAGTTCAAACGAAGCAGTGAAAGAACAGAATAGACATGTGATATATTGTGGGGGAGGAATTGGATAAATGAGAATTAAAACCGTCAGCTTGGATTTATTGATCCCAATAGAAGTTTACATTGCTGTGGAAAGTACTGTCCAAAGGATGTTTGAATCGTTCAAACCTCAGAGCTTTGGACCCATCTCTGTAATCGAGTATCAAGAAAGAGAAAAACTCTATCTTATGGGTGATGGTCATCATCGAGCAACCTATTGTTATTTAGCCGGACTACCGGCAACGATTAAGGTATTAGAAACTGATGAAGAAGTTCGTGTAGGATTTACCGGAATATTTCAATGCTATGGGAGCGTCGATAACTTTATATCCAAGTATCAAACCGAGTACAAAGAACGCTGCAAAAAATGTGGAATTTTCTCGATCAAAGACTTAGTCGAGAATCAAGCCCGACGAAGACCAGATGGTTTTATCGCAGCGCAGCTCCGGAAACAAAGAAATGCTCAAAGCCGAACTCCACACCCACAGCAATGACGATCCTAAAGATAAAAAGTGGATTGCTTATTCTGCCCAAGAATTAGTTGAAGAAGCAATTAAGCAGAAATTTGATGTGCTGGCGATTACCTGCCATAACTTTCTTTATCAGAATGCGAAACTGAAAGAGTATGCTCAGAAAAAAAATCTAATCTTAATCTTCGGCATCGAAAAAGATATTGAAAACAAACACGTTTTACTCTACAACCTAACACCACAAGAAGCCGAGAAAATAAACGCGTTCGAAGACCTCGCAACACTACGAAAACAAAAAGAGATCTTCACCATCGCCGCCCATCCCCCCTATCTCGGCTCAAGCTGTTTGAGAAATAATATCTACAAATATCCAGACTTATTTGATGCCTGGGAGCATTCTTTTTTACACACCACGCTATACAACCCAAATAATAAGATGCTCAAGAAGGCAAAAGAACTACGCAAACCAGTCATCGGCAACTCTGACGTCCATCTTTTGAAAGATTTGGGAAGGACATATACGTTGATTGATGCTGAAAAAAATGAACAAGCCATCTTTCGGGCAATCAGAGAGAATAAAGTTACGATTGTAACAAAACCACTGCCCCTGTTGGAATTTATACGAATAACAGGGAGAGCATTTTGGTCTGGGATAAGACATAAAATTAAAAACTTAAAGTCATAAACATTTATATACCATTTTCTCTTCCTTCTAACTATGCCTCCAAAGAACCCCCAAGACTTAACTCCCGTCATCAGAACCATGAAGCTAAAGTATAAAGATGTCTTTAGTCTAGGAGAATTTTATGATGGACTCGCATATTGGATCCAAGAACGTGGCTGGAAATCATTTGATAATGTAGAGGAACAATGGGAAACCTATTTTTCTGAAAAAATTGCTCAGAGCGGTGCTAAAGAAATGTGGTTCTGGTGGAGATTAGCTAAACCTGCACCAGATACCAATGTCAACCCTAAAACAGGAGAATCAGAAACCATTCAATTTCATCTCTTTCTAACGTTCCACATTATCGGACTTGCTTCAACAGAAGTGATTAAAGGCGGTCAGAAAATCAAAGCTGATAAAGGGGAAATGGAAATAGAGACAGAAGCCTACATTGATGAGATTTATAAGAAGAAGTTCAAAGAAGAAAAAGGCTTCTTCGGCTTTGTCTTAAAAGAAGCAACTAATATTTTCACAAAGAGAATTTATGTAAACACCCTCGATCAACGCAAAAAAGAGTTGTATCAAGAGGCCTACGCTCTGAATAATTTTATTAAGCAATGGCTCAAGATGAAGCGTTATCTGCCATATGAAGAATCCAAGAACTTCTTCCCTTCCTATGCTTGGCCGAGCCATCATAAAGATGAGTAGAGAATGATTTAGTTTATCGTAATCCCCAAAAACTTAATAAATAGACCAATAAAACAGCATCCTAAGCCCCGGTAGCACAGTGGTACTTTAGAAATAAAGCACAAAAGTGCACCTGACTTGTATTATCTGCAATGTTCCGAAAGGAAAAAAGCATTGTAAGAGATCAGGAGGTCGCGTGTTCAAAATATACTAAAATGGGTAAAACATGAAAATCACGCCCGGGGCTTCATTTTTCTCTACACACCAAACGAATTGCCACAGCCGCACTGCTGTGTTGCCTGCGGATTGAGAAAGACAAATCCTTGACGCATAAAATCAGAAAGATAATCAATCGTCATTCCACGAACATAGTCCAGACTCATTGGATCAACACTAATCGAAATACCGTAGTCCGGAAATGAGAAAACACGATCACCATCGAATGACTCACTCTTCATATCAAATGTATACTCCAATCCCGAACAGCCGCCACCCTGCACACCAAGACGTATTTCAGGGGAATAACCACGAGTATCACAGATTTCTTTGAGCATTGTCCCAGCGGCAGGAGTGACGATTAGATCTTCCAGTAGGGTATCAGTCATAATTTTGAGAGGATCAAAGAGGATATAAAATTTGTTGACAAGGTCCAATCATCTCTTCCACCTTTTTCTTCGCCAACTTATGCGCCAAATGCAATGGCTCCGGTAATTTATGGGGATGGACTAAAGTCTTCCCCACAATATCCACCACCGCGCCCAAAGAAACTAAATGTCCAGGTGAAAAATAGAGAGGTCGAGCATGCTCTCGCGTCACAACTTCAAACCCCACAATCTCCCCACGATCAATCACTTTTCCACCATCAACCGAACCGACAGCAACACTCTCGCTAACTCCAATCGTTGCTTTATTCAACACTACACCGACGTGAGAAGCAAGATCAAACCGGCGCGGATGCATAATCCCCGCACCATCAACGAATAAAACGTCTGGTTCTTCTTCCAACGCATTAAACGCTTCCACCATCGCCGGCATTTCACGATAAGCAAGAAAACCTTGCATAAATGGAAGAGGATCAGGGAGGAGAAATGTTTTCTTTTCTTTTAATTTCAAAGACGGAAATTCACAAACAACGACACACGCCAGAAGATTTTTTCCACAAGGAACACAGTCTACACCGCCAATCGTCCTGAGCTGAGTGAAACCATCGCGCAGCACTACCTTTGATGATAACTTCAATTGTTCTTGTTTCAGTTCAGTAAGATCCATAACGTCACCAGTTTTGTAAAATTATTAAAAACGAATTTTCTTTATAAACATTTGCAGGAAAATGTCATTTTTTAGTAGTCACTCAACCAACCACATTCTTTAAATACAATCTCATCATCATCATCGCTATGAACACGCGCGGAATTACAACGATCATGGCTCTCTCACTCGTCGTCGTCTTTATCTTCGTCGTCGGCGTTTACATTTACAACAGCTACTTCAGTCCACCGATCGGAGAAGAAGACTGTGCTGCCAGCATCGGCTGGAGAATTATGACCATCGATAACAAAGAAGACATCTGTTACGATCAGAAGACAAAACAAATCAGATTTACATTGGAGAATGGCTTGCTCAAATCATTAGACGGAGTCTATGCTAAAATAAATGCTGAGAAAGCACAAAAAACAATCTTTCTCACCGACGCTAAAACCGGAAGAGCAGGGGCAGTTGTCGGAGACCTTTCATTTGATCAAGAGAAAGAAGGAAAACTCGTTAACCTCCAACTCCTTCCTGTTATCGTAGCCGGCAAAAAAGAAACTGCCTGCAGCGATGAGATCTTGGAAAAACGACAATTAGAACCCTGTAAATTTTATTTTTATTAATCCTATAAGGAAAGTATATATGGTTAAACATCTTTACAATAAAAAGAGGCAACTAGATGAACCATAAGACAAAAAACCACCTTCCCAAAAACTGGAAAAAGAAAGCGATTACAGCGCTGATGTCGCTCTTTCTCATCGCTGCATTTGCCGCTGCCGTTACATCTGTTGTCACCAATCTTGCCAGCGCCCAGGCAGAACAGGGCTCAGAATGTCCTTTGTCAGTAGAGTTACACTTCCAAAAAATAGCCGCACCAGTCTGTTATGACACAACAACAAAACAAGTTGTCTTTTCCATTGAAAACGGAATAAATATTGATGTTTCAGGATTAATCATAAATATTATTGGACTAAGTAAAGCAATAAGCGTCGAAGACGATCATGCCATCATCAAGAAAGCCGATAGCTATCGAGGAAAAATCGATTACAATTCCAAGGAAGCTGGTCCAATTCGCCTCATGAAAATAACACCCAAAATTAATCTTGATGGCAACGAACAGATTTGCTTGACCCAAGCAATTACCATTGGAAAAGTAATGCCTTGTGTTTAATCATTCAAGAAGAACTACTTTTTATTCTTTAACCTGAAGGACTTTATTACTCTGGTAAAAATCTTCGACAGAATTTACATCCCACCAACCAGCTAGATGAGGAATAACAATATATTCTGGTTGATGAAACGCTACACGACCAGGAGTCAGTTTAACACCAAATGGTCGAGCCACGCCTCTGATCTGGATGAGTTCAGTGCCTTGAAAAGACCAACCTCTTGTTTGAAACACATTACGAATAGCAATATCTTGGATATGCGTTCCAATATTATTTTGAACTAAATAATCCAGAGCAGAACCTGTGTCGGATGGATCAATGTCATAAACATCTTTAGCCATTTCCCGTAAAGAGAGCCATAAATCTTCTCGAGAAAATGAATCTTTTAGATAGGCTTCTTCAAAAAGATGGCAGACATCAACAAAATTTAGAAATTGATCAGCATAACGATGAGCAATTCGCCAAGCATCTACACCAAATCGAAGATCATACTGCTGAAGTATTTCTGCTTTCTTAGTACCAAATACACCCGGTCGTTCAATTGTTCTCCAAGTCATACTATCATGAATATCAAACCTACTTAAAAAAGATACCTTTTTATATCCTGATTGCCGTCCTTAAGTCATAACCAAAAATAAGTGGTGAACAAGAAAAAGAGGTTAATGAATGGTCCTTCGCGAACAAGATAAACACTTTTTATCATCTATCTATTCTGCGGCAGCTGTTATTATTCTCTGGAAAGGATTATGGGGAAGTATTGAGGAAATACCATTCATTGGAGATCCTTTCGTCGCTCTTTTTTTTGGATTAGTCATCCTTCTCTTCTCAGGAGTAATTTTCAAAGAATTCGATCCTCTCGGAGGGATTGAAGAAGCAGTTACTAAAAAAATGGAAATTATCTTAAACAGTCCTGATAAAAAGAACTACGAAGTGAGATATTATGATAAGATGCTCAAGAAAGAGATTACCATCCCCGCAAAATATGTCCATAAAATTGAGGAAGCGGGAGTGGTTGTAATGGATCCACTAAAAAAAGCAGAATCATTTATTCCGCTTCATCGTGTGACTGAGATCTGGTACAACGGTAAGCGCTACTGGAGGTTATAAGTATGATCACGTTTGATGAAATTAAACAATACTTATGGAAAATCGTCGGTGTACTTGGTGTGGTCTTATTATGGATCGGATTAACCGACGGCATCGGCGAACTCCCCTATCTTAAAGATCCACTCATTAGTTTAATAGTGGGTATTATCTTATTTACTCTCTCGGGAATATTTTTTAAAGATAGCAGCCCCCTCTGGAGCGCCCCAAAAGGAATTCAAAAAGTATTGAAAGAAGTTCATCAACATCCATTCAAACACGAATTTCATTTTCGCTATGAAGATAAAACAAAAAAGAAAGACTTCTTGATCGGAGCACAATTCTTCCATAAAATAGAGAAAGATTTTGCCATCTTTCGCGACCCGGATAATAAAGAAGTATTTATCCCCGTCAACCGTATCAAAGAAGTTTTACGCGGCGAGAAGACGCATTGGAAGAAAGGGGCGAAAGAATAAGGAGTTATTCTTTCAAATCTTTCATTGAAAATCCGCACTTTCCACTTCCGCCAAAATGACTTCTTTAATATCTGTTACGGACTTCAGTCCTTTAAAGAATTTCCCCTGTGGCCAAATACAGATCACCCCGCCATCGGGATTGCAGAAACCGAGACACGACGCTTTAGTGCAATAAATCATTGAAGTCCAGCCTTGCGCACGAATCCATTCCTTAACTTCTTTAACCATCTCTGAAGTAATTGTCGGAGCGCAACTGGGCATCGTATTATTTAGCTTAGCTGAACGATCATTGACACAAATAAAAATATGCATCGCCGGTTTGAATGGAATTAGTTGCATAATACTAAAAAACGAGTGTATAATAAAAACTTATTCTTCTTTATTCTCGCGTTCTCTTAAAATATTACCGGCAATCCTTCCCTGTAATGAAGACCCCATCCCCCGAAAACAATGATACAGTGAATAGGGCAGTCCTAAAGTTACCCCCGCAATAGCTAGACCTGCAAAGTAATCGCCATATTCACGAATTGTTGCTTGATCTATCCCCAGAAGACCAACGAGAGGAGCAAGACTAACAAAGACACCTATACTTTCCTGAAGATAACTCTTCTTGACCGCCTTTCTCGCAAAGGTATGAAAGTCTTCCAGTTCTTTAGTGGTTAATTCCTCTAAACGACTTCTCACTTGACGTTCCATGCCTTTCCAATCAACATAAACGGGAATCATAAAAATACACAGAGTGTTTAATATTTAAAACTTACGTATTTGTTTAGCTATCGGCGGTCGCAAGAAAACTGACATCGATCAGTTTTCTGCGCAGAAATGAAGTATTCTCTTCATTTCTTGCGCTCGTCTCGCCCCACTGATAGGGTTAAATCGTAGTAGTATGATTTGGTTACAGGGCTAAGTGGGGAACTTATTTTCAGGTTAACACCACAGCTCAACGAGCACTCTTGACCCTGCCGAGCTAAACAAATACAAACTATCTATAATCTTTTCATCACTTCATGAATCGGTTTAACATTTTGCATCACATAAAGATGAGTCGCTGCAACACCACGCGAACGAAGTTCTTTGATCTGCTGTACTGTCCACTCCACACCGATCTCAGCACAATAACGCGGTTCCGCTTTTTCGATCTCCTGTCGAAGAGCATCCGGAAGACTAATAGCGAAAGAACGAGGTAGAGTTTCCACTTGTTTTTGCGAAGTTAGTACTTTCAACCCCGGAATAATCGGAACTGTAATCCCCACAGCCCGACATTGATCAACAAAAGAAAAGTAATCACAATTGTCAAAGAACATTTGCGTAACAATATAGGAAGCACCAGCATCAATTTTTTTCTTAAGATATGATATATCGGTCGCAAGATCTAACGCTTCAGCATGTTTCTCGGGATAACCGGCAACGCCAATAGAGAATTGAGTAGAACTTCCTTGCCGAGAAGAAGAGAGATATTCACCACGATTTAAAGCCGCAATTTGCCTAACTAAATCAACAGCAGAGGTATTTGTTGTCTTCAATATTGGAGTAGGCTTCTGATATTTTGTATCACCGCGTAACGCCAGAACATTATCAATACCAAGATAACTTAATTCTAGCAAAAAATCTTCCGTTTCCTCTCTTGTGAAACCATCACAGAGAACATGGGGCACGGCATCAACATGATATTTATGCTGTAATAATGCACAAAGACCAACTGTACCCGGTCGCTTGCGAAGAGGCTTTTGGATTGTTCCTTCATCCGTAACAACCCCAACTAATTCCGCAGCATGACTCGTGACATCGATAAACGGTGGCTGATAGCGAACAAGTTCTTCCACGACAGACAAGAGATCTCGAATATTACTTCCCCGTTCCGGAGGAATTATTTCAAAACTAACGAGAGGAGATTTTACCTGGCGCAGATGATCAACAACGTTCATACATTTATTTTTAGATCGAGACTATTTATAGATTGTGAATTTGTTTTGGATGATTTCTATTTCAGATTCAACCTCTCAATCTCTCGTTGAAGATTCTCTTTTGCCTGCAACTGATATTTCTCTTGGAAAAAAGGAGTGTGATAAAGTGACGATCTCTCGACAAAAGATTCCAACACTTTTATCCGCCTCTGACAATACAACTCCACCCCGAATTGCTCAACAACCCAGTGATACTCTCGTTGAATATCATCACAATATTGACGAAATCGAGTTGGTGATGAGCCCAGTATCGCCAAATCCGTATCAAGCATAATCTGTTGGTCAATACTCAAAGAAAGCGGTGGACTACGAAAATGCTCTGTGAGAAGAACGAGATCTTTTGCATATTTGATAAAACTATCTGGAAAATGAAGAACAGCGCAATCTCGTTCAAGCAACACCGCACTCTGCTCCTCATTATCGTGTCTAAGAGTATTATAGACTCCATCGTGATAGATCCACGCTAACGTTAACGCCAATGGATTCTCAATAATTTCTCTTACTTGTTGTAAGTCAGCTAATCCTTCGGCAATATGCTGCAGAGTATGATACCTCCGGGAGGGCTTCGCATACACTCCTGCAAGCGATTGGAACTGCCCCCGCCGTTCATTCCAGGAATTCCAGCGCTCAGAAATAGTTCCTTCTAATCCAAAATGCTGACGTATCTTTTTTGTCGTTGACATCCACTGCTGATGGACAAATCGATAATCCCATTCTTCAGGGGTTGGAACGAGGAGAGGCTCAAACATCTCATTTCACCCCCAGAGTCAGAATTACATCGTCTAAAATGGAACTGATAACCATCGGATCACTGCCATCAGAATTATTAATTTTCCAAAGTGTGCCATGACTATACTTAACACTATCTCGCTCAATGATCTGTTGCTTTTCTAGTTCATTGTACTGACTGGCCATACGTCGTTGAATTTGTTCATCAGTTAGTCCACGTTGCCTCAATCTCCGAAACCGACTCTGCTCATCCGCGCTAACAATAATAACATTGTTATTACAAAAACGATTCATCTCTGTTTCAGCAAGTAACGCCGAATTTAACAAGATTATTCCTTCTTTTCCCTGCATTTCTCGACGCAAACGTAATGAAAGAGGGATATGTATAATCGTATTAAGAGCATCTAAAGCAACAGGATCGTTAAAGACAATCTCACCAACTGCTTTTCGATCAATGGAACCATCTGCAGCGCGAACTTGCTCACCAAAGCGTCGAACAATTTCTTCCCGCGTTTGGGCGTATAATGGTTCCTCCAATGTACTCAAGATTCTATGTCCGAGATGATCTAACTCAATGGTATGGAGAGCAATCCCTTTACTTACAGCGAGAGATGTAAGAGAACTTCCCACATATGATTTACCAGCCCCGATCTCACCCGTAATACCCACAACATATTGATGGGAAATACGTTCCTCCAATGCCTGCTTTACTGCTAAAGGAACATAATCCTGAATCGAGCCTTGTTCTTTCTGCAGCGCTTTTATCACGCTCGAACTCATATGACTTAAATCGCGACGTGTCGGTAGAAAAAAAGTATCAATACCCAAACGCTGACTCTCACCAACTTGATGAAGAAGAACTTCATAATTAAAATCTGGAAGATCACGCACCCCTTTGACAATCACATCAACCCCTTGTTCTGCGGCATAATCAACGAGAAGACCATGGAAAGGAACTACCTTAACAGAAGGAAAGGTAGCCAGAGATTTCTCCGCCATCGCCACCCTCTCCTGCAGGGTGAAGAGATATTTCTTATCGGGATTGACACCGATCCCCACGATTACTTCATCAAAAACAGTAGCCGCGCGTTCGATCACATTAATGTGCCCATAATGGATTGGATCTGCTGAAAAAGCATACATCGCCGTTGTCATAGTCGTTACCTCGCCTCGTTATGGGATAGTAAAGTACGGAAGGATTAATAAAATTTAAGTGCAGAAATTCGTCAAAAACAGTAAAAGATATAAATAAATATACTTTTTTGACATACATGGACGTACTGGATAAGAATATCATCGCTGAGCTCGACCTTAATTGTCGTACCGCAATCAGCCAATTGGCAAAGAAAGTTCATGCTCACCGCAATGTTGTCGCCTATCGCCTCCAGCGCCTAGAACAAGAGAAAATTATCACCCGCTATCTTTGTTCAATTGATCTTAGCTCGTTAGGCTATAAAACATATAAGCTCTATCTCACAGTTAACCCCAACCCCACCATCGAAAAAGAGTTTATCAAAAAGATCATTGCCCTTCCTAGCGTCATTCACGCCCTCAGACTCGAAGGCAGATATGATTTTTCAATTGCTCTCGCCGTAAAAGATCTTCCCGAACTCGATCAGATTCTATCTCAAATGAAGAATGAATTTCACGAATTTATCAAAGATTACGAGTGGTCAACAGTCATCTTTAGCCACGTCTTTAAACTCCATAAATTACTTCTCGGAAAGACAAAAGAACAACCCAAGAGTACAACATATCATCGAGAAGATAATTCTTTTATTCTTGACGACAAAGATAAAAAGATCCTACACCTCCTCTCACAAAACGCCAATAAAAACATCATCACCCTTGCCCGTGAAGCAGGTCTCTCTGTTGACAGCATACAGTATCGCTTAAAACAATGGGAGAAACGACACTTCATCTCCTATCGCCTTAGTTTTGATCCACAAAAATTAGGATACACATTCTACCGCCTCCTCTTACGAATCCGTAAGGCAACACCACAAGAAGAAGCAAAATTAGTCAGTTGGTGTTCACTCCATCCAGCAGTATTATATTCTACCAAACAATTGGGAAGATATGACTTTGAAATCAATTTCGCCGTCAAAGGAAGTAGCGAACTGTATCAGTTTCTCAGTAAAATACGCCAAGAATTTAGTGGCGTCATCGACTCCCATGATCTTGCCATGAACCGGGAATTATTAAAATTAAACTATGTACCGTTTTGAAGAAGATGAACCTCAGTACACGGCTCTGTAGAAAATCTTACTCCGCTTTGCTTCGCCGTTGCCGCTCGGGCGCGGCTTACTGTTAAAGTCGAGCCGCGCTGATCCTCGCTGCCCCTTGGCAACGACAGATCTTCTACAGAGCCTCAGTACACACAAACCTTATTAACACCAAGAAATTAATCGAAAACAAATGGATATCGAAATCGATCTCAACAAATCCGTAGACGAAAATGCCGGAACCTATTTTGATCTCGCTAAAAAAGCCAAGAAGAAGTTAGAAGGAGCAAGAACGGCAATCGCTGAGACAAAGAAGAAGATAGCTGAACTAGAAAAACAAGAATCAAAATTCTGGGAAGAGGAAACAATAAAGCAGGCCAAGACTCAGCGCAAGCAAGAATGGTATGAAAAATTTCATTGGTTTATCTCTTCAGAAGGTTTTCTCAGCGTCGGTGGAAAAGATGCCACCACCAACGAAATCATCATTAAAAAACACATGGAAAAAGATGATCTCGTCTTCCACACTGATATGGCCGGCTCACCTTTCTTTGTAATCAAAAATGGTCTACAAGCAGGAGAAAAAACCATCGAAGAAACAGCCCAGGCAGTTGCAGCCTATTCGCGCGCTTGGAAACTGGGTCATACCACCGTTGACGTGTTCTACGTCAAACCAGAGCAAGTAAGCAAAGAAGCAAAACCGGGAGAACACATCGGCAAGGGAAGTTTTATGATTTACGGCAAAACGACATACCTCCATCCCTCCGTGGAATATGCCATCGGCTACGTCAACGAACAAGTTATTGGCGGACCAATCTCCGCCATTGAAAGCAAAACGAAAAATTTTGTTACCGTCATTCCCGGACGCGAAAAAAAAAGTGCGCTGGCCAAAAAGATAAAAAACAAACTCAAAGGCGGAGAATTAGATGATATTATTAAATTTTTGCCAGCTGGCGGAGCAGATCTAAAGAAATGAGTAAACAACTAACGGCCGCTGAAAAAATGTATTTTGTCGATGAGATCAGTAAGTTATTTCATGACCTTTCCGAACCATTTACTCCATTCACACTTCTCCCGCAATATGTTCCAATAGAAAGACCATTATCTCCAGAAAATAAAAGAATCTCACTAAATGCCCTAAGTAGACTAAGAATAATCGAAAGAAAAATAAACGCTCTGGTAGAATCATACCTCGAGAGGGTGGATGATCAAGTAACACAAACTCTCTCACAAGACTTACGCAACTCATTTCTCCTATTTTACGCTGCCGCAGATATTTTCATTAATGAAAACCAGCCACAAAAAACAGCAAGTAGAATTAGCGACCAAATAATATCATTAATGTCTGAAATCAAAGACACTATAGAGAAAAAACTTGGAGTAAAAAGCACACATAAAGCCGATACCGTCAAGACCATGAAGACAGCTACGAGAAGAGTCATTACCATAATCAAGAAGTAATCTTTTTAAAGGACGCCTAGTTTTATAGGGTTATTGCCCTCGTAGTCTAGCCTGGATAGGACACGAGCTTGCGGTCAAGAGAATCTGGCAAAGAGCTTGGAACCGGAGTTCAAACAGGTCTCCCAGACCTGGTAGGGGGATTCGCGATCACTCGCGTTCCCGCTCATAAGGTCTGAGGATCTCGGAAAGTCTCCGCGAGGGCGCTTTTTATCTTTTAGAGATGAGATGGTTTTGGGAAATATACCATGATTACAACCCATTACCAAAAAGAACAGCTAGAACGTAGACTCAAACATCCAGATAATATATCCATTCTAGAAGAAATCCTTGCACGAAAGAGTGCCGAGTTAGAATGCTTGCAAAAAGCCAGAGACGATAGGAAGCTCGGTTTTGGAAAGAAGATCAAAAAGAAACCAGAATTGGAAACAATAGTGAGAGAAATAAAGGCAGAAGTTGATTCTTTTTTAGGAGTTTCCGAGATTAATCTTCCAGATACTAATTTTGTCAAATTAAGAGACGATAAATTTTCTCTAAGAATGGTTTCTGCTTCTTATGGGTTAAACGCCATTAATCTCTCCCTCGCTGGATTTTCTCTCGCCACGACAAACAACAATCCAAGTACAGGAGCAATGCTGTTTAATTTCCTATTAGGAGCAGCAGGAATGTACATCCATCATTCCGCTCTTCAAGAAACGACATATCAAACCATAGATCAAAGAATACGTCTCGCAAAAGCCCCAAAAGAAAGTCTTGTCAGTTTGTTTGCTCATGAGTATACACACTACTTGCAACATCAATTATTATTCTCCCCCGAAAAAATAATTTTTAGTCAATACCGTCCATTCACAGAAGGACATGCCCGCGGTGTTCAAAGAAATATTGGGATAATATATCAACAACGAGAAGGAAATGATGCATTTATCTGGGAAAATAGCAACTATGATGTAAGTGAACTAAAAAACGTCTATCGCTGGTTGTGTAGACTTGCTGGGAAAAAAGTATCATCCTCTTTAATGTCAATAAAAACAACTAAAGACCAAGCCAATACATTTTATCTCACTATTTACAAAGAACCAACACCCCACGCCCTCGGCAACAGCCTCATGCTCATCCACGAAGCACAATATGGAAATGACATCTATCGCAAAATGCTTCACGGAGAACACACTTTCTAAAAATCTTAGAACATATTAAACGATCTAAACTTTGGCACTTCGGCATTACAATAAGGACACGCTTGCGGCAACCTTCGTTCAGGATCATACTTAAACGAGTACTTGCATTGAAAACAGAGACACTTCACTAGAGCCGTACCGGGGATCTTTGAAAATTGAATCTGTTGTTCTTCCTGTTTTTGCTTAGAAGCTCGAGAAAGATAATCATCAACTTCATCCCAGCCCGCTGGTTTAGGTGGTTCTTCTTTTTTCTTCAGCTCTGCCTTCTGCTTCTCCTGTTCCGTTCTGCCACTATAACATTTAGCGCAGACTGCCTGCTTAAATTTGTAATGGAGTTTAAATTCCTCAGCCGGAGCAAGTGATCCACAAACTCGACATTGCGCTTTAACACTGGAAATAACCATAGCCCAAACTAAAAAGAACGAGTATTTATACATTTATATATTCCACTATTGATGTCCTCACAGAACAATGACATCTTTCACCGAAACAATTTTCTCCACAACGTAGTCTTTTTTAAGAATTAATTTCAGATTATCCGCTAACGAAACTTTGTTAACCTTAACTCGTGCCATCAGACGATCTTTCTCGACAAATATATCTTTATTCTTCTTCTTGAAATCCATGACAAAAGAAGTTAACGCTAATGGTGGTCCGGATTTAATTTCCTCTGCCGCACGCTGCAACTTCTCCGTCTCAATATAAATTGAAACAAGAGAACTTTTATCCCAAACAAAACCACTTTTCAAGACGCTAAATGGAGCTAATTCTTTCTCGAGAAAATGGACTATTTTTATAATCCTCACACCGACAACATCTTCTTTTCCTTCAACCATTAACAACGTCATCCACGCCCCATGATGAGATCCCTGTTGAATCTCTGCTCTCCAAGACTCTAACGAAACTTCTTTCTTCACAAAAAAAGCAGCAGATGGTCTCAACAAGTATCTCTTTGCTTTCTCTCTCAATAACAGAAATTTCTCCTCTGCTAAAGCTGCCGCGGCATTGCGGCTTTTATCAACAGGATCAATAACAATTAACGGAGAACGTACTTTTGATTGATTCAAATGAAACAACGCATTCTTCTGAGGATAATGCTTTTCAATATCAATAACCTCATTCTTCTTCCACTTCAAAGAAGCGCGCAATAATTTTTCGAATGAACCATAATAGCTAGTCAAAATTTCTAGAACATAACCACTAAACCCCGCGATATACGACTCTGCACCATATAAACCATTCGCCTTGCAAAACTGTTTCGCCAGCAGAATTTCATCTTTAATCGCCGCAGATTTTGCACTTACCCATTTCGTATGCAACGGAGAAACGTCGGTGATATTAACAGCCTGTTCCGCTCTTGCGATCTTTAAAATAGGAACTATTTCTAAATTAAATCCCTCGCAAAGAAATTGGAAATAATCACGACTGCCGTGAACACGCTTTAGTTCACAATTTGGAAAAAGTTTCTTGAGAATCGGTTCGATGATCTCTGATAATTCTCCTGAACGAGGAGTGTATTTGCGCAACGGAAAGAGAACAAAAATATCGAGATCGTGATTACCACTCAGCCACGTCCCTTTGGCGCCGCTGCCACCAAGGATCGCTGTTGCTTCGGGAAGAGCGGCATTTAATTTCTTTAAGACAGAAAACGTGACTGCTTTAACCCGCTTCTGTTCATCAACGGTTGGCTTAATCGTAGCAAGGAAGGGATCCATCAATTACCAAAACACAGTAGTGTATATTAAAGTTTTTGTTAATAAGAACTATTTCAAACAAATTTTATCGAGGAAGGGGGGTAACAACAATTTTTATAGGGGAACGTATTTCTCCAAAAAATGGTCTTTATTCGAGCTCGCATCAGCTGTTTTCGCTGTCTCAAATCCGTAGATAAAGCAGAAACCAGGTTCTTTGATACGGTTAATAATGAACGGCGTTATGAATGTTTTCCTTGCTATCAGAAAACAAAGAATGGTTTTCTTCATAACCCGGAATCTACTCAGAAAAGAGAATTGTATTGCGAGCACTGCAAGTATAAATTCCTGTCAAGAAAACCGGTTTGTCCCTATTGCAGCAGTGATGCGTCAGTAGTGTTAGCAAACATCACTATGTCAGATTTATTAGAGTAGATTTCTTTTTCATTCTTCGCGAAACCTTTATCTACTCTCTCCTCTTCTTTAATTGATATGGGAAAGTATCATTTCTCGGGGAAATTCTATGCCGGATTAATCCTCATTGTCGCCAGCCTCATCGTAGGTAAAATCACCCAGATTATCTTCTTATTCAATTATAGTAATGTCACTCTCCGCTGGACCTCAATAATTATCTATCTGCTATCGTGGATCCCTTTTTTTATCGGCGCCTGGTGGGTCGGCAAAGAATACACCAATGCCATCAGAAAATATTTTTCATACCAATATTACCACCAAACAATCAAATCGGGAACACAAAAAGCTCTCAGCAAAACAAAAGAAAGAACAAAAGATATCCATGATAAAATGAAAAGTAGATGGGAGATACAAAAAGAAAAGCGTAGACTGACAAAGCAGTAAGTTTATAGAGGACTTTGAAAAACTATAAATGAAGAAACTACTTCATTTAAGTGCCAATGAAATCTTTGTTTCATTGAGCACTATTCAAAGTACTCTTTAGAAGTTTGAATTCCCTCATAACATCTCTTTGTTTCCCATTTATTTTGGGGTTATTCAAACTTTTCTATATCTGATAGTTGGAAAAATGGGAGGTATATTCTACAAACCGTTTCATCGCTTCTTTATCAGCAATCTGCGTTAACGCCTCGAGATGATATTCATAAATATCTCGCAGTGATAGTTCCAAATCACGATCTGAAAAATGTTCTTCCAGGACATCTCTCACTCGCTGCATCGCTTTATATCCTCTTTGTGCCAGAGCAAATTCTCGACCCAGATCATAGCCCTCTTTGCGAAATCTTCTTCGATCAGCCGTCCAGCGCCAGCCCGCACCAGTAAAGTCACCATCATAGGAGGAAATACTCTGAATATGACCGTCATGAGTTGCAAACTCATAGACTAACGTATCGGGGAGAAGAGGAAGATTAAATTTAAATTCGCCCATTGCGTCATTGAGAGAGAGCAACTTCTCAACCTTCTCATTATTAGTTCTTGCTGCTAAATTTAACGCTTTTTCTAATTGTTTTAGATTACCATTATAGGGCTTATCTAAGAGATGCAAGGAAAGAATTTTTTTAGAATTACTCCCAATCAGTTCAAGCTGCACGGAGATAGGTGAAATTAAATATTTTGGAGGAGGATCGTCATCAGAATTATCTGAAACAGCACCTAACCCTTCGGCGAGTAATTCATGGAGAACATCATTTCCGCGGCGATATAATGCTTCTGCTGGGTGGGGGATAAGGAGGTCTAAAAGGTTGGACATAAATAGCTATAATCGGTTGCAATTTAAATAAATTATTGAACAGAAGAAGAAAAAAGCGCCAGCACCCGGACTTTCCTAGATCCTCAGACCTTATGAGCGGGAATGCGAATGACCGCGAATCCCCCTGCCAGGTCTGGGAGACCTGTTTGAACCGGGAATCCCTTACGAGACAGGTTAAAGTGCAACATTCCAAAATAAGAATGTTGATTCAAGACCTGCGCAATACCGGATTATGCGATGCTGGCAATGATAGGACTATTTCTTAATGGTTTTATAAAGATTTAGATGGTTTTCCATAAATAGTCGAAATATCTCCGATAATTTTCTGCCAAAGCTCTATGTTTAATCACAAACGCAACAGGCTTCTCTAACCACAAGACATTGGCAATTGTATCACCATAAATATAAATTACATTTGGACCACTTAGGATCTTTGGAAGAATTTTATAGTGATAATATTTAGATTGAGTAATCGGTTTATTCCTAGCTTCGTGAACCAATAACAATTTCCACAGAACTTTTCTTTTTTCTCTCTCTTTGTTATACTGAGGCCAGAAATAAGGCAGACGGTCTTCTACCGCTCCCGTTGCTCCAATGAACAGAACTTCTTTTGCGTTAAGACACTCTTTGAGGATCGTCTTTATTCCTTCCAAACCGCGATAAATCTCCGATTCGATTTCGAAAGGAATAGCCCTAAATTGTTGTTTCAGAAGAGGAAGCTCTTGCTCTATTTCTTGCTGCTGTTTTGTCAGTTTGTTTTTCTTTTCTTCAAGAAAACGCAGCAGAGTCTCAGGATCTTTCGGTTGAAAATATTTCTTGTTGCGTTCAATGACATAGGTTACCAAACCTTTCTCGATCAATCTATTTAACGCATCATAGGTATTCTTGCGATGAAGATTGGTCTGTTCAATAATCTTCCCAGCCGACGTCGAGCCTAACGAGAGCAAACTATGATAGACTTTAACTTCTACTTCACTCAGTCCAATTTCTCGAAGCAGTTGAATATTCATTATTTGTTAAATTGGCGGCGTTTTTATAAAATGTATGGTAGTAATTAGATACTCCACGAATTAAAATAGAACGTAACATTTTAGGAAAATATGAAAGATAAATATGACCCCCTGGCAGAATCGCCAGATGATATTTTTAGGGAGGAAATGAACGAAATGAACTACGACGAGCAAAACAAAAACAGAAATACTATCACAATTTCAAAATGGGCGTATTATTGGCAAATTCCCGCCCAATTAATCTGTTATGGATTTGGGATCGGAACTGGAATGATGCTCAAAGAAAGAATGATGCTCGAAGAAACAGCAAGCGATGTGCATCTTGAAAAACCGGTCCATGTAGAGAAAAAAGATGTTAATGATGATGGTATTGATGACCTAATATTTATCAGTAAAGAAAGTAAAGAGTATAACATTTTCATCGGTCGAAAAGATAAGAGTTACGTTGACATAGACCAGTATTATCGCGAAAAAGGAAAAGAAGCAGATCAAAAAGTAGATTCAGAAAAAGATTCAATAGAAGAAAAAGTAAAACAAGAATTAAGAAAATGATAAATACTAGTTTCTCTTTTGCTTGATAATGCCGATCATTGTTGTTGATCTCTTTGATTCCTGAGAAATGGGTCTCATACCCCGCAGCTTGCTGCGATATTTTATTCCCATTTCTGGGAGTAAAAATCCCATTATCCTTTTTAGGAATGCCCCACAGCACAAAATGAGACAGCGATCTCATTTGTGCACAAATAA